>OIMZ01000347.1_pt1 | contig 9475 bp, 8 predicted proteins | sample 1585131 | NCBI WGS metagenome assembly OIMZ01 (sample SAMN02674693, study PRJEB24791) | human gut metagenome, SKBSTL018 | isolation source: stool | host: Homo sapiens | place: USA | reverse complement strand
GACCCCCCTTAAGACCAAGGACTTTGGCCGCATCGCCGCCCAGACCGCAAAGCACGTCATCCGTCAGGGCATCCGTGAGGCCGAGCGCAGCCAGCAGCTGAGCGAGATCCAGTCCCGCGCCCACGACATCGTGCAGGCTACCGTCACCCGCGTTGACCCCGAGAAGGGCATCGTTGCCCTCGACCTGGGCAAGGGCGGCGAGGCCATCCTGCCCCGCAACGAGCAGGTCCCCGGCGAGGTCTACACCGAGGGCCAGATGCTGCAGGTCTACATCGTGGATGTCGTGGCAAGCGAGCGCGGCCCCCGCGTCATGATCAGCCGCACCCACCCCGGCCTCGTCAAGCGCCTGTTCGAGCTGGAAGTGCCTGAGATCTACGACGGCACCGTCGAGGTCAAGGCCATCAGCCGCGAGGCCGGCGCCCGCACCAAGATGGCTGTCTGGTCCAAGGACGCCAATGTCAACCCCGTCTCTGCCTGCATCGGCCCCCACGGCGACCGTGTGGCCGCTGTCGTCGAGAAGCTGGGCGGCGAGAAGATCGACATCGTGAAGTGGAGCGAGGACATCTCCGAGTTCATCTCCGCAGCTCTCAGCCCCGCAAAGGTGGTCAAGGTCGAGCTGCTGCCCGGCGAGACCCGCTCCTGCCGCGTCACCGTGCCCGACCAGCAGCTGAGCCTGGCCATCGGCAACAAGGGCCAGAACGCCCGCCTGTGCGCCCGCCTGACCGGCTACAACATTGATATCCGTCCCGAGAGCGGCTACTACGGCGAGGACGAAGAGCCCAAGAAGGACGCAGCAGACGCTGAATAAGCCCGGCACCATCTGCCGAAGGAGGGAAACCGGATGGCACAAAAAAAGATCCCTGCCCGCCAGTGCATCGGCTGCATGACCAGCCGCCCCAAAAAGGAGCTGGTGCGCGTGGTGCGCGCACCCAGCGGGGAGATCAGCATTGATCTGGTAGGCAAAAAGCCGGGGCGCGGCGCATATCTCTGCCCTGACCCGGACTGCCTGACCAAGGCAAAGAAGAAAAAGGCGCTGGAGCGCTGCTTTGAGCAGCCGGTTCCCGCCGAGGTATACGACGCGCTGGCTGTACAGCTGGCCGCAGCCGCAAAGGAGGCCGCAGCCGATGGCAAAAAAGAATAACGCCCCCGCAAAACCCAAGCTGCCCCCGGAGGAGGCGCTGTATCAGGCCGTGAGCCTGTGCCGCAAGGCCGGTGCGCTGACCATGGGCTTTGACGCCGTGGAGGAGGCCTGCGTAAAAAGCAAGGCATGGCTGGTGATGACCGCATCGGACATCAGCCCCAAGACCCTGCAGCGTTTGAACTACGCCGTGGGCGACTTGGTGGACGTGTTCACCATGCCGCTGACGCAGGATAAGCTGGCCGATATCAGCCACAAGCCCGTGGCTGTTTACGCGGTGACCGACCGCAACCTCGCAAAGCTCTGCTTCGACCGCCTGTCGGACTGCGGAGCAATCAAAAATGAGGAGGATATGAGCGAATGATCGTAAAATATAAAGTGAGTGACTTTGCAAAGGATCTGAACCTTTCTGCAAAGAAGGTGCTGGACGAGCTGGCTGCTATGGGCAGCACTGGCAAGAAGAACAGCTCCAATCTGGAGGAAAACGAACTGAACTACCTGCTGGAGAAGTTCAGCAAGGACAACAGCGTGGCAAATCTGGACGAGTTCCTGAACAGCGCCAAGGCTCCCAAGGAGGAGCCCAAGGCTGAGAAGAAGGCTGAGCAGAAGGTCGAAAAGAAGGCTGAGAAGAAGCCCGAGGCTCCCAAGGCCGATAAAAAGCCCCAGCAGCCCGCCGCAAAGGCCGAGCAGCCCAAGGCAAACAATAATAATAACAATAACGGCAAGCACGGCGACAAGAAGCCCGAGCAGCACAAGAAGCGCGAGGAAAAGACCGTTTCCTTCAGCGAGCTGGCACGCGAGACCGGCGCAAAGGCCACCGCTGCCCCCGCACAGGCAGTCTCTGTCCGCCGCGAGGACAATCAGGTCACTGTGGATACCCGCACTGTGGATATGAACGTGGATCGCTTCGATGCCCGTTACGATGATCTGGCCTCTACCAAGAACACCGAGAACCGCCGCAAGCCCACCCCGCAGGGCAACAAGCAGAAGTTCACCCAGCGCGGTCAGCGCCAGCGCCAGCAGTTCCAGAAGGGCAAGCGCGAGACCGAGTTCGAGCGTCTGCAGCGCATCCAGCTGGAAAAGGCACGCAATGCCCAGCTGAAGGTACTGATCCCCGATGAGATCACTGTGGGCGAGCTGGCCGCCCGCCTGAAGCAGCAGGCCGGTAAGGTCATTGCCAAGTTCATGCAGATGGGCGAGATGCACGCCATCAACGATGTGATCGATTTCGATACCGCAGCTCTGCTGGCAGAGGAGTTCCACGCAAAGGTCGAGCACGAGGTGCACGTCACCATCGAGGAGCGCCTGTTCACGCAGGAAGAGGATGCACAGGAAGATCTGGTGGAGCGTCCCCCGGTGGTCTGTGTCATGGGTCACGTTGACCACGGCAAGACCAGTATTCTGGATGCCATCCGTAAGACCAACGTCACCGCAGGCGAGGCCGGCGGTATTACGCAGGCCATCGGTGCATATCAGGTCAAGGTCAACGACAGCAAGATCACCTTCCTGGACACCCCGGGTCACGAGGCTTTCACCTCCATGCGTGCCCGCGGTGCCAACATGACCGATATCGCCGTTCTGGTGGTTGCTGCCGATGACGGCATCATGCCCCAGACCATCGAGTCCATCAACCACGCCAAGGCTGCAAATGTCAAGCTCATCGTGGCAATGAACAAGATGGATAAGCCCACCGCAAACCCCGAGCGCGTGATGGAAGGCCTGACCAAGTACGGCATCATCACCGAGGACTGGGGCGGCGATGTGGCCTGCATCCCGGTGTCTGCCCTGACCGGCATGGGCATCAACGACCTGCTGGAGCGCATTGCTCTGGAAGCTGAGGTCATGGAGCTGAAGGCAAACCCCAATCGCCGCGCCAAGGGTGCGGTCGTCGAGGCCCGTCTGGACAAGGGCCAGGGCCCCATTGCCACCATTCTGGTGCAGAACGGCACCCTGCACGCCGGCGACGTCATCATCGCCGGTACCGCTGTGGGCCGCGTGCGCACCATGCGCAGCGACAAGGGCCAGTTGCTGAGCGATGCCGGCCCCTCCACCCCTGTGGAGATCACCGGCCTGACCGCCGTGCCCGAGGCCGGCGACCTGTTCGAGGCTGTTGAGGACGAGCGTCTGGCCCGTGAGCTGGCCGAGCAGCGCATCGCTGCCGCCAAGGAGAAGCAGTTCTCCTCCTTCCAGAAGGTCACGCTGGATAACCTGTTCAGCCAGATGGCACAGAACGACATGAAGGAACTGGCCATCGTGGTCAAGGCCGATGTGCAGGGCTCTGCCGAGGCTGTGAAGCAGAGTCTGGAGAAGATCTCCAACGATGAGGTGCGCGTGCGCGTCATCCACGCCGGCGTCGGCGCCATCAGCAAGTCTGACGTCGATCTGGCCGATGCCTCCAACGCCATCATCATCGGCTTCAACGTCCGCCCGGACAACGTGGCCAAGGAAGAAGCCGCTGCCACCAAGGTGGAAATGCGTATGTACCGCGTCATTTACGACGCCATCAACGATGTCACCGACGCTATGAAGGGTATGCTGGCACCCAAGTTCCGCGAGGTCGCTTTGGGTGAGCTGCAGGTGCGTCAGGTGTACAAGATCTCCAACGTGGGCACCGTTGCAGGCTGCCGCGTGACCAGCGGCAAGATCACCCGCGACAGCAAGGTGCGCGTGGTGCGTGACGGCATCGTCATTGCCGAGGACGAGATCGCATCCCTGAAGCGCTTCAAGGATGACGCTAAGGAAGTGGCCGAGGGCTACGAGTGCGGCGTGACGCTGGAGAAGTTTGCGGACGTCAAGGAAGGCGACGTGTACGAAGCCTTCAAGATGGAAGAGTACCGCGACTAAGCAAAAACCGAATATATAACAGCTTCCCGGCAGAAAAGGCTTCCCCCGTCCGGGGGAAGCTGTCGAACGAAGTGAGACTGATGAGGGCGTATCTTTCGCAGGTGTGGAGCGTGCGCCCTCATCCGTCGTTCTGGCAGACAGATGCCGCCTTTCCCCGGGCGGGGAAGGGCTTTGGGAAGCTGCCGACAGAATTTGGAGAAAACTATGTCTCAGAAAAATATGGGCCGTCTTGCGCAGGATATGAAGCGCGAGGTCATTGCCATCATTGGCCGGCTGAAGGACCCGCGGCTGGAGGGCGGTCTGCTGACCGTCACCCGTTTGGACGTGACGCCGGATCTGGATGTGGCAAAGGTGTATGTAAGCGTGATGGGCCGTGCGGACGGCCCCAAGCCCGCAATCGAAGCGCTGAACCGTGCCGCAGGCCATGTGCGCACCGAGGTCAGCAAAAAAATGCACATCCGCAAGGCACCCCGCTTCATCTTTGTGGAGGATGACGGCGCTGCCTACGCCGCCCACATCAACGAGCTGCTGCGCAGCCTGAACGTGAACGGCGAGGAGGAAGCACAGCCTGCCGATACCGAACAGACCGAGGACTGACTGCCTTTGCGGAAAGGATGGATCATTGGATGACAGAACAACTGAATGTGCAGCAGATGGCGCAGCGCCTGCTGACTGCGGACAACATTTTGATTCTGTGCCACAAAAACCCGGACGGTGACACCATCGGCTGCGGCAGCGCCCTGTACTACGCGCTCAAAGCGTTGGAAAAAACAACGGCGGTGCTCTGCTCCGATACCGTGCCGTCCCGCTACGCCTTTACGAACCCACGGCTGTTCAAGGGTGAGTTCGAGCCCCGCACCGTGATCGCGGTGGACGTGGCAGGCTTGCAGCTGTTTGGCGAAAATAACGGTGTGCCGCAGTTTTCACGCCATGTGGACCTGTGCATCGACCACCACGCTGGCAACAACGGCTATGCCGATTTCACCCTTCTGGATGCCGGTGCCGCTGCGGCAGCAGAGCTGCTGTATCAGGTCATCGTGGAGATGGGCGTGCCCATCACCCCCCACATTGCGGACTGTCTGTACACCGGCATTGCCACCGACACCGGCTGCTTCAAGTTCTCCTCCACCACAGCCAACACCCACACGGTGGCGGCAAAGCTTATTGAAGCCGGCTGTCATGTGGAGGAACTGAACACCCTGCTCTTCGACACCAAGCCCCGTGCCCGCATGGAGGCCGAGCGCATCGCCCGCAACCATCTGGAGTACTATCTGGACGGCCGATGTGCCCTGATCTACCTGACACGGGACGAGATCCGGCAGAGCGGGGTAGACCCCGCAGATCTGGAAGAGCTGACCAGCCTGCCCATCAGCATCGAGGGAGTCAAGGTCGGTCTGACCCTGCGCCAGCAGCCCGGCGGCAGCTACCGCATCAGCGTGCGCACCGCAAAGGGCGTGGACGCCTGTGCCATTGCCCGGCGGCTGGGCGGCGGCGGCCACACCCGCGCAGCGGGCTGTGAGCTGCTGGGCGACCTTGAAAACGCCAAGAATGCGATCCTTGCAGAGGTGGAAGCCGAGCTGGACGCACCGCAGGAGGAAGCATGATGCAGGGCATCCTGATCGTAGACAAGCCCATGGACTGGACCAGCTTTGACGTGGTGGCAAAGCTGCGCGGCGTGCTGGGCACCCGCAAGCTGGGGCACAGCGGTACGCTGGACCCCATGGCCACCGGCGTTCTGCCGGTGTTCTGCGGCGGTGCCAGCAAGGCGGTGGACCTGCAGCTGAACCACGACAAGACTTACCGCGCCACCCTGCGCCTGGGTGCACGCACCGATACCGGCGACAGCACCGGCACGGTGCTGGAGACTGCACCCGTCACCGCCGGAGAGAAGGAACTGCTGGCTGTGCTGCCGCAGTTTATCGGCCCGCAGATGCAGGTGCCGCCCATGTACTCGGCGGTCAAGATCAACGGACAGCCGCTGTATAAGCTGGCGCGCGAGGGCGTGACCATGGAGCGCAAGGCGCGCCCCATTGAAATCTACGGCATCGAGTACGGCGGCAGTCCGGCAGAAAACGAGTATGTACTGACGGTGCGCTGCTCCAAGGGCACCTATATCCGCACCCTGCTGGAGGATATCGCCACCGCCATGGGGCAGAAGGGCACCATGAGCGCGCTGCGCCGCACTTCTGCCGGTCTGTACACCGAAGCAGATGCCCACACGCTGGAAGAGATCCTTGCAGCAAAGGAGCAGGGAACTGCCGCGCTGGAAGCACTGATGCTGCCGGTGGAAAGCGTGTTCACCCCGCTGCCGCTGCTGATGGTGGAGCCATGGGTGGAGCAGCACCTGTACAACGGCTGTCCCACCAGCCGCTACCCCGCAGCAGACGGACGCTACCGGGTGCGCAATGCCGCCGGGCAGTTCCTTGGCCTTGCTAACATTACCGGCGGGGTGCTCCGGGTGGAAAAACTGTTCGTGGAACGTAATTGAGCAATAAAGGAAACAAGACCCATGCAGATCATTTCTCAGTTTGCCCCGCTGCCGCTGGCACGGCCTGAAAAAGGCACCGCCGTGGCCATGGGCTACTTTGACGGCATCCATATCGGCCACCGGGCGGTGATCGAAGGGGCGGTACAATGGGCAAAGACCCATGATGCAGCTCCGGCGGTGTTCACCTTCCGCCTGCCGGTGGAAAATAAAATGAAGGGCAAGCGCCTGCTCTCCACCGAGGACAAGCACGCCCTGATCCACAGTCTTGGGGTGGAGTATTACCTCACCCCGGACTTTGAGGCGATCAAGGCACTGAGCCCGGAGGAGTTCGTGCGCGGCATCGTGGAAAACTGCCACGCCCGGGCGCTGTTCTGTGGCGAAAACTTCACCTTTGGTGCAAAGGCTGCCGGTACGCCGGAGCTGCTGCGCACCCTCTGTGCCCCTCTTGGGGTAGAGGTAGTGGTGGTGCCCATGGCTCAGTTTGAGGAAAAGCCGGTGTCCTCTACCCGCATCCGCACCGCGCTGGAGGGCGGGGACATCCCGGCCGCCAACGCCATGCTGGGCATGCCCTATGCCATCCGATTTGCGGTGCAGCACGGGGCAGGGCTGGGGCACACCCTCGGTGTGCCCACTATCAACCAGCTGTACCCGCAGGGCTTCCAGATGCCCCGCAGCGGCATTTATATCACCCGCACCTGCATCAACGGGGTGTGGTATCCCTCGGCCACCGGTCTGGGCAGCCGCCCTACCGTGAACGATGATGCCACCAAGGTGACCTGCGAGACCTTTATCCCGGGCTTTTCCGGTGACTTGTACGGCACCGACCCGGTGGTGGAGTTCCACGCTTACCTGAGCCCCAGCAAAAAGTTTGATACGCTGGACCAGCTGCGGGACTGCATCAACGATGCCGCTCGCCGCGCACAGGAATATTTTGCATAACGCATCAACAGCGGAAAAATTATTTTTATTTGGGGTCGAGAAACGCCTGTGGGCGTTTTTCGACCCCTTTTGTCATGAAGGAAAACAGCATTTCCGGCGTCTGCGGGCAGAAAAAACCGCACTTCGGGCAAAATAGACACATTTCCGTGCAACAACGGCAAATGTTTGTTAAACAATTATCTATCTCATATCCTTGCAATGCGCGCAGTTTTTGTTTATAATAGTAGCTGTACGGGGCAACGCCCCGATTGTGAGCGAGACTCTGGTTCAGAATTATAACTTGAGAGGAGTTTTTACCATGGGTTTAGGTAAGAAGACGATCGACGATCAGAACTACTGCGGCAAGAAGGTGCTTGTCCGCTGCGATTTCAACGTCCCGATGAAGGACGGTGTCATCACCAACGAGAACCGCATCAATGCGGCTCTGCCCACCATCCAGAAGCTGGTCAACGATGGCGCTAAGGTCATCCTGTGCAGCCACCTGGGCAAGCCCAAGAACGGCCCCGAGGCTAAGTTCAGCCTGGCTCCCGTTGCTGTGGCTCTGAGCGCAAAGCTGGGCAAGACCGTTGTGTTTGCTGACGACGACAACGTTGTGGGCGAGAACGCAAAGGCTGCTGTGGCTGCCATGAACAACGGCGACGTCGTTCTGCTGCAGAACACCCGTTTCCGCAAGGAAGAGACTAAGAACATGCCCGAGTTCAGCGAGGAGCTGGCTTCTCTGGCTGATGCTTATGTGGACGATGCCTTCGGCAGCTGCCACCGTGCACACTGCTCCACCGCAGGTGTCACCGACTACATCAAGGATACCGCTGTCGGCTACCTGATGGAGAAGGAGATCAAGTATCTGGGCAACGCCGTCAATGACCCCGTCCGTCCCTTCACCGCTATTCTGGGCGGCGCTAAGGTCGCTGATAAGCTGAACGTCATCTCCAACCTGCTGGAGAAGGTCGATACCCTGATCATTGGTGGCGGCATGGCTTACACCTTCGTCAAGGCTCAGGGCTACGAAGTGGGCAAGAGCCTGTGCGACGACACCAAGCTGGACTACTGCAAGGAAATGATGGCTAAGGCCAAGGAGAAGGGCGTCAAGCTGCTGCTGCCCGTGGATGCAGTCTGCATCAAGGACTTCCCCGATCCCATCGACGCTCCTGTGGACGTGACCGTGGTGCCTGTCACCGCAATCCCCGCTGACATGGAGGGCTGCGACATCGGCCCCGAGACCATGAAGCTGTTTGCTGACGCTGTCAAGGCTTCCAAGACTGTTGTCTGGAACGGCCCCATGGGCGTGTTCGAGAACCCCACTCTGGCAGCCGGCACTCTGGCTGTTGCTAAGGCTATGGCTGAGAGCGATGCTACCACCGTCATCGGCGGCGGCGACAGCGCAGCAGCTGTGCAGCAGATGGGTCTGGGCGACAAGATGACCCACATCTCCACTGGCGGCGGCGCTTCTCTGGAGTATCTGGAGGGCAAGGAACTGCCCGGTATCGCAGTCATCCAGAACGCATAATTTTTCCGGCATCACAATGGGTGCGGCGGCATTTACGCCGCCGCATCTTTTCTTTTTGTGCAGGCAATTTGTAAATAGTTACGAAGGTAAGGAGAAAATAACAATGGATAAGGCAAAGCGCAAGGCTATTATCGCTGGCAACTGGAAGATGAACAAGACCGCCTCCGAGGCTGCTGTTCTGGTGGATGAGCTCATCCCCGCCGTCAAGGACGCATCCTGCGAGGTCGTCATCTGCACTCCCTATACCGACCTGGTCACTGCTGTGGCAAAGACCAAGGGTACCAACATCCATGTGGGTGCTGAGAACGTCCACTTCGAGAAGTCCGGCGCATTCACCGGCGAGATCAGCGCCGATATGCTGGTGGATCTGGGCGTGGAGTACGTCATCGTCGGCCACTCCGAGCGCCGCCAGTACTTTGCAGAGACCGACCAGACCGTGAACAAGCGCGCTCTGGCTGCCCTGAATGCGGGCCTGAAGGTCATCATCTGCGTGGGCGAGAGCCTGCAGCAGCGCGAAGAGGGCGTGACCGAGGAGCTGGTGCGCATGCAGACCAAGATC
>OIMZ01000322.1_pt1 | contig 9892 bp, 10 predicted proteins | sample 1585131 | NCBI WGS metagenome assembly OIMZ01 (sample SAMN02674693, study PRJEB24791) | human gut metagenome, SKBSTL018 | isolation source: stool | host: Homo sapiens | place: USA | reverse complement strand
CACTTTAACTGCCAAGCTCACTCTCAAGCTGCTGCTTATGGCTGATATCAGCGTAAAAACCGCCAAGCTCAAGCAACTCTTCAGGAGTACCATACTCTGTCAGTTTTCCGTCAGAAAGCACTGCCACATGGTCAGCCTTCTGCAGTGTGGAAATCCTATGGGCAATCACTATGGTTGTCTTGCCCTGTCTGGTTTCCATGAGGTTTTCAAGTATCTGCTCCTCAGTATCGGTATCGACAGCAGAAAGCGAATCATCCAGTATGAGGATTGCAGAATCCTTTAAAAGTGCTCTGGCTATCGAGCTTCGCTGCTTCTGGCCTCCCGAAAGTGTCACTCCGCGCTCTCCAACCATGGTCTTGTACTCATCCGGAAAGCCCATGATATTATCATGTATACACGCGTCCTTTGCGGCCTGTTTTACCGCATCAAGAATTGCCGGGTTGTCGGCAATCCTGTCCTCAAGACCAAATGCTATATTCTCCTCGAGTGTGTCGGAAAACAGGAAATTCTCCTGTGGCACATATGAGATATCACGGTGTAAAACCGCCAGCGGATAGTCTGTTATCGGGCGGCCATCCAAAAGTATCATGCCGTTTTCACAATCATAGACTCTAAGCAAAAGGTCGGCAAGTGATGATTTTCCGCTTCCGGTACGTCCTAAGATACCAAGCATCTCGCCCTGCTTCACATGTATACTCACGTCTGAAAGCACCGGCTTGGAGCCGTCAGGGTATGTGAAGCTGAGGTGGCTAAGCTGTATATCGCCATGTATTTGTATTTTATCATAAATACCATCAGCTAAATTATCTGTATTTCTGCCTGCCATGCCATCATTTTCTATTACATTTTCCGGTGGCACCATATCGACAATATCAGGCTTTTCCTCGAAAATAGTCTGGATTCTGCCCCATGCCGCAGCCGCCTGAGAAAATGTGTTGATACAGTCGCCTGCCGCAATCATAGGCCACACAAGCATATCGATGTATGAGTTGAATGCCACGAACTGGCCTATCGAAACCTGTCCGTCAAGCACCATCCTGCCACCTGCAAGGAGTGTCACTATCACGCTTATTCCGATTACGGCATCCAGCGTCGGACCAAAGACAGCGCGAAGCTTTACCACAGCAAGATTTTTCTCCCTGCTGTTCTCGCAAGCCTTTTCAAACTGCTTAAAGTCCTCTTCCTCCTGCGCAAATGCCTTGACCACGCGGATACCGGCAATGCTCTCCTGCACCTTGTCAGAAAGATATGAGAAAGCATCCTGCCTTTTCACCTGACGTTTCTTTGACTCTATTCCATAAAAATAGCAGCCGATTGCAATGAAAATAAGTGGAATAAAAGAAAATAATGTCAGCTTAAAATCCACGTATACTACCATTTTGACAAGCACCATCACCGTCATGATTACCGCGTCAAACACGGTGATGACAGCCATTCCGGTTCCCATCCTGACAGCCTGTAAATCGTTAGTGAAATATGCCATAAGGTCTCCTGTCTTATGGCTGTTGTAATAGCGCGCCGAGAGTGTCTCCATATGCGAAAACATATCATCGCGCAGTCTGTATTCTATTCCTCTTGATGCTCCTATGATGAAATATCTCCATCCAAAGCGCCCCGCCATGATTATCAGGCCTGTTATCAATATCTTAAATATAATGCCGCCCACGCCCGCCATATCAAGCTTTCCTGCAGTGATTCCGTCGATTATCTCTCCAATAAACTGCGGAATGTACAGATTTGCAAGGTCTACTGCAAGAAGCACAAAAATGCCTATCGCATAGTGCCATTTGTATGCAAGCAGATATGGGCGCAGCGAGTATTTTTTATCGTTCATGTTATTCCTCCGTATTTTAAATGCCACTGTATGGCAAGCATGCGACCACATGTTGGGTTAACCACGCTACATTCTGTATCTACCTCCACAAGTCTGCTACGAAATACGTGAGTGCCGCCCATGTATACACAGAATAGTATATGCCGTGCTCGTCCACTCCATCCTCAAGTATCTTCTTCGCCTGCGCCTTAGTCAGAAGGTCGAATCCGTCAAAGAGCTCGCCGCCCACTGCGCCCTCCTGCGACATTTCATTAAGGCTATCGCGATTAAGTACAATCTTTACAAGGGCGTTACTTTCATCTGTCATGCCCGGTGTACTGAAAAGACATGGATTGATTATCGAAACCTCATCTTCTTCTGTCACTTTAAGTCCTGTTTCCTCATGAAGCTCACGCATGGCGGTTTTTATAAGTAGCGCTGTATTATCACTATCCCCGGTGCAATCCTCCGGGTCAATAAGCCCTGCCGGTACGCTGAGCAGGTACTGACCTGTCGGATATCGGAACTCGCGGTTCATTAACAGACATGGCTCATGACCTGATTTCTCGTCATCACCTGACGGATTCCATATCACCACGCAGCTCACCGCATCCGGAAGCATTTTCTTGAACTCTTCTGTAGATTTAGCGGCTACAAGGTCTTCTTCATCTCTCCTTGTGGCATTATAATAATGCCTGCCCTCCCTGTACTGAAGGTCAAACACCTTTATAAATTTTGATTCAAATAAGCTTTTTATTTTCATAAATTTTTGTCTCTTTTCATTAAACCTTTAATGTGCTCAGATACTCCTTCTGCTGTGGCGTGATGCGATAGCTCTCACGCGCCTTTTGTATCGCCTTGTTGTGACTCCAGCTATCCATAAGCCTTTCCTGCAGTATCGACAGCACTGCATCATACTGCTTTGCAAGTGCCGTAGCGATATACCACGCCTTCATCATGTTTACATAATACTCCTCGGAACGGATTTTTGCCACATCTAAAGCATATTTTATATCAAAATCCTCATCGAGATATAGGCGCATCAAAGTGCCAATGCCATACCTGACGGTGTAGGGTTTATCCGAATCCAGCCACTCATATACATGCAAAAGAAGCTCATTTTTGTGCTTTTTGAACACAGCCGGCACACCACTGTCGCATGTCGCCCAGTTGTCTATGTATGGCAGGAATGCTTCCAGATAAGCTAATGCCGTATCATAATCCTTCATCTGCATAATCAGAAACATATGCAGGTTATTTTCCTCATAGTAGTAATGTGGCAGAGTATTTAGAAACTTTTCCACATTGTCACAGTCATTTTCCTTCACTGTATTACAGACCCGTTTCTCTTTTTGAACCGACAAAAAGAGCCTGCTTCCACGAGCAAGCTCCTTTGCGTACTTTCTAAGCACCGGGACTCTTATTCCTATTATGCGGTCTTTTTCAATATTTGGCATAAGCCTCGCATGAAATTCCCTGTAATTTTTATCCTGTAGCGCAAACAGATTCTCTAATTCTGCCAACAAATCTTTCCCTCCGTAATAACAGGATATCTGATAAGCAGCTTCTCATCAAGATTCTCCCTGTTCATGTCTACCGCTGTGATCTGGCTATTGTCATATGTGGTGTAATAGTAGATTCCCTTATCGCAGTTGCAGCATGAGGTATAGAGCGTAATCTCATATTTGCCCTCTGTCACCTCGCACAGACCTCTCTGCTGGTCCACAGAGCCTAATATGTGGAAGAACTGGCTCACACTTGCATTCTCACTGTCATCCGATTTGGAGTTTTGCTTTGTGAATGCCACACGTACAAAGCGTGACTGCGATGATAAATCTCCCGGCAGTCCCAGACCTCCCATTCCGCGGCTATATGCACTAAGCTCCACTCCCGGTGCAAATGTATTTTCAGGCTGCTTTGTGGATAAGCCTCTGTAATTATTGAGTGCAGCCATCTGATATGGGAATGGCGGATTGTTTGTGAGCACACCTACCGGATTGTCGTAAACATGCATACCGTCTGCCATCGACTCCACCACAATGCACTCATTTTTGTCGGCTATAATCCAGTGAAGCTGTGCAACCGGAAGCTGACTGCTAAATGGTGTATCTACCAGCAAAATACGATTTAATTTTTCCTTTGCATCCGCTACCGTAGCGCATAGTGACAGTATCCACGGTATAAACTCAAACTGTGCCACCTTTGTCTTTGCAATGCCGCATGTGCCATTCTCGCATGAGCTGTTTTCGTCTGCTGCCGCATACGCTGCATTTCCCACGAAATTCAATCCTGCCATACCGAGTCCCTTTTCATTTATAGCATCATAGTAAAGAGGATAGTCACCTGCCACATGTGCCATTCCAATGATTGCATAATGGTTTTCAAGCTTTCCTGCATGCCTGAAATCAAACACATAGTTTCGCGGTGTTACCGCAATCTCATCTCCATATGAAAATTCGTAATCGAGTGTTCTTCCAAAATAGAAATCCTTTGTTTTATAAGTTGCTGCTGTACACATAATTATGACCTCCTTGTTATGCTGCCATACTTAATCAGTATCCCTTAGATTGTAGAGTACTATACATCATATTTGCAATTATTTCAAGCAACACGCCCCTGAAGTATTTGAACAAAAAGGCAGCAGACGGTCTGATAACCGGCGGCTGCCTTAATAAGTGCTGTGCTATTCCTGTATTATGCCTGTTTATTGTCCTGCTCATTATCAAGTGCGATAAGCTTTGCAATGATTTCCTCGCATATCTGTGTAACATTCTTGCCATCTGTAGCAACTGTTACATCTGCCACCGCCTCATAGCGCTCCTTTCGCTTTTCCATAAGGCCACTGATATACTCAACATTCATGTTGCCGTTTAGTATCGGGCGCTCGTCACTATCCTTTACTCGCTCGTAGATAGTCTCAGGCTTTGCTGTAAGGAGAACTACACGGCCGTTTTTCTTCATATGATCTGCATTTTCCTCTCTCATGACAACACCACCACCGCAGGAAACAATGGTCTGCTTTCTCTTCTGAAGCTCTATAAGTGTGTTGCTCTCTAAGTTTCTGAAATATGCCTCACCGAACTCATCAAATATTTCTGAGATTGACATGCCACGATTCTCAACAATCATCTGATCCATCTCGACACGGTCCATCTCAAGCTTATCTTTTAATTCTCCTGCTACAGTGCTTTTTCCTGCACCCATGAAACCGATCAGGAAGATATTGTAATCGAAAAGGCTCTTTGCCTGAATACGACGGCTGTTCTTCATGATATACTTGAAAATATCAAGTATCTCTTCCTCAAATTCATTGTCGCCAAGCTTTGCCGCAAGTGCATCTGTCTGCTTTTTCTCCTGCTCCGGCTGTAAGATTGGGATTCCTGTTGCCTTCTTGTATGATATAATCTCCTGAATGTGTGACATTCTGACCGCAAGCTGCTTAATTATTATATCGTCACATTCTCCAATCTTTGCGCGGATTTCCTCGATTTTGTCCATGGTGTGTCTCCTTACTTATGTGTGGTTTTCATATTGGATTTTGATATTTAGCGAAATATCGTCGAATTATAATTATTATAATTTCACGTTATAGTATTTCGCATTTTTGATAACCACAAATTTCTTAGTCATAGTATAACAAGACTTTACCAATTTATCAAGCAAAATATTTTAATGCTTTAAAGTGTTATTGTGTCAGATATGCTTCCACAATATCAGACGACACATTTTTCTCAATCGATTCATATATCGGCTGACACTCCTTACGAATCTGCTCATGCACTTCATCGCTTAAGGTGATGATTTGTGTGCCACTGTCCTCGATGGTCTTTATCTTTGAGGCAATCCTCTCGTCAGACTGCTCTCTGGCGTACTGTTTCGCTGTCTCGGCTGCCTCACGGATAATCTGCTGCTGCTCATCTGTCAGTTCTTTCATGAACTCCTCGCTTACTATGAGCGATATCAGATGTGGCAGATGATTTGTCTCCACTACATAATCCTGCTGCTCGTAGAGCTTATTGGATACGATTACCTCATATGGATTTTCCTGCGCATCTATGGTGCCCTGCTGTAAGCCGATATACACCTCCGAGAAAGTCATAGGTGTCGGGCTTGCTCCGAGCGCCTTCCAGTATGCCATATGGTAAGAGTTTTCCATGGTACGGATTTTCTGACCCTTAAAATCAGCAAGGCTTTCTATCTTTTTGTTTGTTGTCATGACACGGAAGCCCTGGTCTGCATATCCCAAAAGCTCGTAGCCACCGTCATTGTAGACCTGCTGCATGAGCTTCATAAACTTTGGATTGTCCACATGCTCACGCACCTCATCAATGCTGTCAAAGAGTGCCGGCATATCAAATACTGCAGTATCCTTCATGAAAGTTACCTGCGGCGCAGTGTTCTGCACTACAAAAGGTATATCTCCATCCTTGCATGACTCGAGAAGCTCTCTGTCTCCGCCCAGTACACTGTTTGGATACACACTGATTTTCATTTTGCCATCGCTTAATCTTTCCACTTCATCGGCAAATTTCTCTGCATATATCTGTGTCACGGTGTCCTCAGGACTTGAGCTGCCGAGAGGCCATGCGTAGCGCTGTACCCCGGCATCCTTAGCTGCAGCCTGCGAGCCTTCACCAGCTAAGCCGCACGCGGCAAGTCCTGCTGTAAGCGAAAGTATCATCATGACGGATGCAGCTCTTCGCCACAATCTATATTTGCTATACGATCTACGCGGTTTATTATATTTACCAGCTTTTTTACATAAAAACAAGCCAAATCTACTCATATTTTTCTCCAATTACAACTGTGTGCCTAAATATCCTACAATCATCATTAAATCTGCTTATACCTGTTATTACATATTTCTGTACCGAATAGTTACTATTTCTCTATAATAAGCACAGACTGATTGCCGGAATAAATGTAAGAAGCAGAAGTGCCAGCAGGAAATATCCTATCATAGGCGCTGCCTTCTTTGCTATCTGCATGACCGGAACATCCGTCAGTGAGCTTGCCACAAACAGGTTTACTCCTATAGGCGGTGTGACAAATCCGATTGCAAGGTTTACGATCATGACCACACCAAAGTGGACCGGGTTCATTCCTATGCTCTGCACGATAGGAAGCAGGATTGGGCTTAAAATAAGGATAGCCGGTGTGGTATCCATAACCATTCCTACAATGAGCAGGAACACATTTATCACGATAAGAAGCACTATCTCATTTGTAAAATGTGCAAGTATCCATGCGCTGACTGTCTGTGGCACCTGCATGAGTGTGAGCACGCGTGAAAACGCGGTCGATGCGGCAAGTATAAACAATATAGGTGCATATGTCTTCATCGCCTCCACCATGATGCCCCATATTTCTTTTACCTTTATGGATTTGTAAATAAAAAGACTTACAAAAAGCGCATAAAATACTGAAATTACCGCAGCCTCTGTAGGCGAAGCTATACCGGCGTAAATGCATCCAAGTACTATAACCGGGCTCAAAAGTGCCCATATACTGTCCTTCAATATACTAAAAAGACCCTTGTTTCTAAGCTCTGAGACCTTTGCATTTATCTTTTCCTTGTCCTCTCCATAGCGCTTGCAGTGATAATATGCATAAAACATAAGAAGCGCTCCTATCAAAAGTCCCGGAATGATTCCTGCAAGAAAGAGATCACTGACCGACTCACCGGTTGCCATCGCATACATGATAAAAGGTATGCTTGGCGGTATGATGACTCCGAGTCCTCCCGCAACCGCAACAATTGCCGTTGAAAAATCCTTTTTGTAGCCCAGCTCCATAAGAAGCGGAATGGTCATGCTTCCGACAGCCGCAACAGTTGCAGGCGCAGAGCCGGAAATCGCTCCATAGAACAAGCAGGTGATGATAACCGCACATGGGATTCCTGCGGTTCTTTTTCCTATAAAATACACAAAAACATCAAACAATTTTTGTGAGATTTTGCCGTGTGCCATGACGATTCCGGCAAGCACAAACATAGGCACCGCTAAAAGCGGGAAGCTGTCTATACCACCGAGCATAGAGCGGATAACATAGCTGGCACTGGCTGTAAAAGATGAGTCAAACGCGCCCGGCAGCACTGCCACTATTCCCAGGGAAATAGATACCGGAATAGCAATGACCAGACATATCACAAATAATATAAAAACTACTGCTGCTGACATCTATTTCTCCTTTCTCTTTTCAGCTTTACTATGAATTGCTTCAATATCCTCCACAAGCTCTTTCTCGCGGTAAGTGTCTTCGACAACGGCTTCCTCTATAACCGAGGCAATACTGCCCTCCTCAAGAGGCTTTTCATCTTTTTTCAGGACAATTTTCCACTCGCCAAACCATCTCTGCGCGATGCGGAAAGCCGTGATTATAAAGCATACAAACGGTGCCGCCTGCACATAGTACATAGGGATACCGCAGGCAGGACTTACCTGACCGCTTTCTATTGTATTTTTCAGATATATGAATGAATACGGTATCAGATATACGAAAAACACAAACTCAACTGTCAGATTTAATACCTTCCAGAGTGATTTTCCTCTTCGTGGAAAAAGCTGTATAAACTGGTCTATCTTTATGGATATGCATTTACGTGTGCAAAGGCTGACACTCAAAAATGCCGACCAGATAAACAGGTATCTTGTGATTTCCTCAGACCATGAAAGCGACATGCCAAGAATATATCTTGAAAACACCTGAATACCCATGATAAGAGTCATCGCAATCAGGAAAATGACCATTAAAAATTCTTCAAGATATTCATCCAGATAGTGCAGTATTTTCTTCATGAAATGTCCCCTTTCCGTGAATAATTATACGTATTATTTTTACTGAATTATTGCTGTTTTTCCACGTAAATATTCACAATTTTATATATTACTATTTGTTATCATCTTCAAAAATGGCGTCACAGCACATAGTTTACAGATGCCGAGGCGCCATTTTATTTTATCGCATGGTTTTATACAAGCTTTTCTTACATGCTCTTATGAAGTAATCCAAGTACCGTAGACAGATCCTCTACACCCATCTGTCCGGGTGCAGATGCTTTCTTTGCGGCACCGAATGTCATTGAAGATCCGAATACCTCACCGCAGAGACGGCTTATAACACCTGTGCCTGCCATTGACATTGTGATGATTGGTCTGTCAGCGTAATCTGTAACCATTTCCTCTGTAGCTGAAAGAAGTGTGAGTACGTCTCGCTTATTCTGTGGCATAACTGCAATCTTAGGGATATCAGCTCCCATATCCTGCATCTTGCGAAGTCTGTAAACGATATCAGACTGTGCAGGAGTCTTGAAGAAGTCATGGTTTGAAGCGATAACTCTTGCACCTGCAGCATGTACGCCGTCGATGATTTTCTTTACAATCTCATCTCCTGTAAAAATCTCTACATCTACAAAATCAACGTATCCTGTCTGTGCAGCCTTGATATTAAGCTTGGCATAAGCCTCAGGCTCGATTGCTTTCTCTCCGCCCTCTTTTGAAGTACGGAATGTCATAAGTATTGGAACATTTCCGAGAGCATCACGAAGCTCCTTTAATACCTCCTCAACCTTGTCAAACTCGAATACATTCTCGAACCAGTCAACACGCCACTCAACAACGTCCATCTTTACATCTGCAAAAGACTTTGCTGCTGCAAGGATCTCTTCTTTTGTTTTGCCAACGATCGGTACGCAGATTTTTGGTACGCCTTCACCGATTTTCACACCACGAACTTCTACATATGAACTCATTATTTTTCCTCCTGTTCTAATAATTCTTCAACATACTTTGGAAGCATAAATGCTCCTCTGTGAAGGTTTGTTGTATAATACCATGTTTCTATATTAAGATTATCAAACCTCTCCGGCCTGAAATCTTCCAGTGGATGATATTTCTTTGATGCAAATCCAAAAAGCCAGTATCCCGAGGGACAGGTAGGGATATGTGCCTGATAAACCCTGCTCACCGGAAATGACCGGAAAACCTTTCTGTGCATCTTTCTGCATTCCACCTCATCCTCATCATAAAAAGGACTTCCATGCTGATAAACCATGATTCCGTCATCTCTGAGAGCCTTATA
>OIMZ01000320.1_pt1 | contig 9904 bp, 9 predicted proteins | sample 1585131 | NCBI WGS metagenome assembly OIMZ01 (sample SAMN02674693, study PRJEB24791) | human gut metagenome, SKBSTL018 | isolation source: stool | host: Homo sapiens | place: USA | reverse complement strand
CGCCGATGGTGCTGGCGCTGAACATGATGGACGAGATGCGCGGCAACGGCGGCACGGTGCGCATCAATAAGATGGAGGCGATGCTGGGAATCCCGGTCATCCCCATCTCCGCCGCCAAGAACGAGGGCGTGGACGAGCTGGTAGACCACGCCGTCCATGTGGCAAAGTATCAGGAGCGCCCCGGGCGGATGGATTTTTGCAGCGAGGATGACCACGGCGGCGCGGTGCACCGCTGCATCCACGGCATCCTGCACCTCATCGAGGATCACGCCAAGGCGGCGGGCATCCCGGTGCGTTTTGCCGCCACCAAGCTGGTGGAGGGCGACCCCCGCATTGAGGAAGCGCTGAAGCTGGACCCCAACGAAAAAGAAATGATCGAGCATATCATCGTGCAGATGGAGCAGGAGCGCGGGCTGGACCGCGCCGCCGCCATTGCGGATATGCGGTTCTCCTTTATTCAGGAGCTGGTGGCGCAGACGGTGGTAAAACCCCACGAAAGCAAGGAGCAGCTGCGCTCCAACCGCATCGACAAGTTCCTCACCGGCAAGTACACCGCCATCCCGGCGTTTATCGCCATCATGGGTCTGGTGTTCTTCCTTACCTTCAACGTCATCGGCCTGTTCTTCCAGAACCTCATGGAAATGGGCATCGACGCCCTGACCGGCGTTGTGGACACCGCCCTGACCAACTGGAACGTCAACGCGGCGGTGCACTCGTTGGTCATCGACGGCATCTTTACCGGCGTGGGCAGCGTGCTGAGCTTTCTGCCCATCATCGTGGTGCTGTTCTTCTTCCTCTCCATGCTGGAGGATACCGGCTACATGGCGCGTGTCGCCTTTGTAATGGATAAGCTGTTGCGCCGCATCGGTCTGTCCGGCCGCAGCATCGTGCCCATGCTCATCGGCTTTGGCTGCACCGTGCCCGGCGTGATGGCAAGCCGCACCCTGCCCTCGGAGCGCGACCGCAAAATGACCATCCAGCTCACCCCGTTCATGAGCTGCTCCGCAAAGCTGCCTATTTACAGCCTGTTTGCGGCGGCGTTCTTCCCCAAGTACGCGGGGCTTGTGATGGTGCTGCTGTACTTCACCGGCATCTTGGTGGGCGTGCTGGCGGCGCTGCTGCTCAAGAGCACCGTGTTCAAGGGCGAGGCCGTGCCCTTTGTCATGGAGCTGCCCAACTACCGCCTGCCCGGCCTGAAAAACGTGGCGCAGCTGCTGTGGGAAAAGGCGCGGGACTTTTTGCAGAAGGCCTTCACGGTCATCTTTGTCGCCACCATCGTCATCTGGTTCTTGCAGAACTTTGACCTGCATCTGTCGCTGACTGCTGACCCGCAGACCAGCATTCTGGCGCGCATCGCGGGCGATATCGCCCCGCTGTTTGCCCCGCTGGGCTTTGCGGACTGGCGCATCTCCACCGCCCTCATCACCGGCTTTATGGCCAAGGAGAGCGTGGTGTCCTCCCTGCTCATCCTCTTCGGCTCTACCGCAGCCCTGACCGCAGCCCTCACCCCGGCGCAGGCTGCGCCCCTGCTGGTGTTCTGCCTGCTGTACACCCCCTGCATTGCGGCAGTGGCCTCGGTCAAGCGGGAGCTTGGCGGCAAGTGGGCAACCATCATGGTGGTCAACCAGTGCGCCGTGGCATGGCTGTGCGCCCTGCTGGTGCGTCTGGTCGCCGTGGCGGTGTTCTGAAATACTAGTTCGATTTTTGGGTCCTGAAAAGCCTACGGCTTTTCAGGACCCTTTTTTCTCTTGACATCTCCCCCCATCTGCACTATAATACTTCAAAAATGAACTATCTACACAAAACCCAAGGAGCGCCGCATGAACCCTACCATAGAGATCAGCTTCAAGACCGCACAGGCGTACAGCGCCATGTGCAAGCCGCTGTGTCAGGAGCTCAAGCTGCCCCAGACCGCCTTTGATATCCTGATGTTTTTAGCCAACAACCCGGACTGCACCACCGCCCGGGATATCGTGGAGATCCGCAAGATCAAAGCGAACCTTGTGTCGGTAAACGTGGACCGCTTGGTGCAGGAGGGGTATCTGGAGCGCCGCGCCGTGGCGGGCGACCGCCGCAAGACCCAGCTGCTGTGCACCGAAAAGGCGCAGCCGGTCATCGCACGGGGGCGCGAGGTGCAGGAGCGCTTTTTTGCCCGTCTGCTGCAAAACACCGATGCCGCCACCCGGGAGGCGTTTTTCCGCACCATGGAGATCATCGGGAAAAATCTGGACGAGATCTTAAAGGAGAATGGATAAAATGCACTTGCTGTTTACGGTGCTTGTCACCTTTTTTGCCGGCATGGGTGCCGGCCTTGGCACCGGCTTTGCCGGTATGAGCGCGGCGGCGGTCATCAGCCCCATGCTCATCACCTTCCTGCACATGGACCCCTACATGGCGGTGGGCATTGCCCTTTCCTCGGATGTGCTGGCCAGTGCGGTGTCCGCCTATACCTACCATAAAAACAAGAATCTGGATATCAAAAACGGCCTGATCATGATGGCAAGCGTGCTTGCCTTTACGGTGGTGGGCAGCTGGGTGGCCAGTCTGCTCCCCTCGGCCACGATGGGCAGCTTCTCGGTGTTCATGACCTTTTTGCTGGGCATCAAGTTCATCCTGCGTCCGGTGATGACCACCAAGGAAGCCATGCAGGGGGTCAGCGCGCAAAAGCGTGCGGTGCAGTCGGTGGTGTGCGGCGTGCTCATCGGCTTCATCTGCGGCTTTATCGGCGCGGGCGGCGGCATGATGATGCTGCTCATCCTCACCAGCGTGCTGGGGTACGAACTGAAAACTGCCGTGGGCACCAGCGTGTTCATCATGACCTTTACCGCCCTGACCGGTGCGGTGTCCCACTTTATGATCGGCGGCACGCCTGATTGGCTGGTATGGGGCTTGTGCGTGGTGTTCACCCTGCTGTGGGCGCGCATTGCCGCCGTGTTTGCCAACAAGGCCACTCCCAAGACCCTGAACCGCGCCACCGGCGTCGTGCTGGTGGTGCTGGGCGTGGTCATCATGGGCTTCAACCTTCTGACCTGAAAAACGATTTAAATGCGCGCCGCGCTGCTCTGCGCATAATCAGCGGAAGTATTATTCTTAAATAGATCAATGCCGGGCGGTCTGCGGACCGCCCGGCATTGCATTTTCACGGGAAAGGTCGTAAAGGAGAACTGCATTCCTTTCTGTGAAAAATGAACCGGGAAAATCCGCAGATTTTCCCGGTTCTCAAATTTAAAATTGTTTTTCCTCTATTGATGCGCAGAGCAGCGCGGCGCGCATTCCAAACCGTCAGCGCTTACTTGCTCTCTACCTTTTCCTCGATGGTGGAGTGGTCGATGACCCAATCGGCAGCCTTGCGGATGCCCTCGTTGCGGCGCAGGGCGGCAACGTCGGTGCCTGCCTTGATCTCTTCCACCGTCTTTTTAGTCTTTTCAGCGCGCTCAGCCAGCTGCTTGTCGATCTCCTCATCGGTGGGCAGCAGGTTCTCCTGCTGTGCGATCTGCAGCAGTGCCATGCGGGCGCGGGTGTTCTTCTCTGCGGCGGCACGCACCTTGGCAGTAAAGCTCTCGCGGGTCTCGTGGATCTGGCTCAGATAGGTGGTCAGGCTCATGCGCTGCATCTGCAGCTGCTGCTGGATGACCTGCATCTGCTGCTGGTAGGCGTTTTCCACCAGAATGCTGGGGATCTCGCCCTCTGCGGCATCGGCCAGCTGACCAAGGATCATGTCCTTGGCGTGGTTCAGCGCACCGCCGTGGCGGCCGTCGAACAGCTGCTGCTTCACGAAAGCGCGGTACTCCTCCATGGTCTCCTTGCCCATCTTCTTGGCAAAGTCGCTGTTCAGGGCAGGCAGCTGACGCACGCACACGTCATGCAGCTTGATCTTGAACACAGCAGGCTTGCCAGCCAGCTCCTTGTTGGGGTAGTTCTTGGGGAAGGTGACGTTGATCTCGAACTCGTCCCCTGCCTTGTGGCCCAGAATGCCATCCTCGAAACCGGGGATCATGCGGCCGCTGCCCAGCTGCACCGACTGGTCCTTTGCCGTGCCGCCCTTAAAGGCCACACCGTCCAGAAGACCCTCAAAGTCCATGTGCACCACATTGCCCTTTACAGCGGGGCCCTTGTGGGGCACCAGCTCTGCGGCGTAATTGCGGCGGCGCTCCAGCACCGTGTCGATCTCCTTGTCGGTCACCTCCGGGGTGACGCACTGGGAGGTAAAGCCGGTGGTCTTGGTCAGCTTCAGCTCGGGCTGCAGCGCCACGGTGGCGGTAGCCACAAAGCCCTCGTCCTTCTTCACGCTTACCAGATCGTAGCTGGGATCATCCACCGGCGCAAAGCCGTGTTCCTTCAAAGCAGCCTCGTACAAAGCAGGCACATCCTGATCCATCAGGTCGTTGATGGCATCGTACCAGAAGGTGTGCTCGCCGCGGTCAGCCTCGATCTGTGCGCGGTCGGCCTCGCCCTTCTGGAAGCCCTTGATGGTATAAGTGGCGCGGGTGCGCTCATAGACCGCATTGGAGGCGGCCTCCAGTTCCTCAGCCGTAGCGCTGAAGGTCATTTTGCAGACACTCTTTTCAGGAGTTTCCACGCTTACCAGTTTCATAGGATCTACCCTCCGTGTTGTTCCCTTGGCGGCGGGGCGGCGCTGCAAGGCAGCAGCCAGAACGCCATTTTGGGGACATTTTCAAACATTAATAAAGTTATTATAGCACAAGTGCAGCAAAAGCGGTATAATAAACTTGATAAAAATGTGCCGTTTTGGCAATTTTAGTCCATTCAAGCAGGAAAAAAGCGCGTTTTGCGGCAGCAGCTGCCGCGCAAAAGTGGGAAAACCCTCAGGAAAGGAAGGCTGTCCCCTATGCGATTATTTGATGTTCTGGGCCCGGTGATGATCGGACCCTCCTCCAGCCACACCGCCGGTGCGGCAAAGATCGGCTATACTGCACAAAAGCTTCTGGGCGAGGTGCCGGCGCAGGCAGACATTGGCCTGTACGGCAGCTTTGCCACCACCGGCAAGGGGCACGGCACCGACCGCGCACTGGTGGCGGGGCTGCTGGGTCTGCGCCCGGACGACCCCCGCCTGCCGGACAGCTTTGCGCTGGCCGCGCAGCGGGGGATGCAGTTCAGCATCCACCCGGTAGAGCTGCGCTCTGCCCACCCCAACACCGCCGTGCTCACCCTGACCAGCCGCACCGGGCGGCAGCTTTCGCTCAAGGCGGCGTCGGTGGGCGGCGGACGCATCCGCGTCACGGAAATTGACGGCGTACCGGCGGATTTCGGCGGTGACAGCAACACCCTCATCATCCACAACGAGGACACCCCCGGCTGCATTGCTGAGGTGACCATGGCGCTGGCACTGCGGCGCATCAATATCGCGTCCATGCAGGTGTTCCGCGCCGCTGCGGGCGGCTATGCGGTGATGGTACTGGAGTGCGACTCCCACATCCCTCACGCGCTGGAGCGGCAGCTGGCGGTGATGCCGGGTCTGCTGAAGGTGACCTGCCTGAACGTGGACGAGCCGGAAGAAACGGAGGAATGAGCCATGGCATTTTTGTCCTGTGAAGAGATGCTGGCCGCTGCCCGCAGCCAGAAGATCACGCTGGCAGAAGCGGTGCTGCGCAGCGATTTGGAGGAGAGCCGCCTGACCGAGGCGCACAGCCGCGCCGCCATGCGGCACCTGTGGCAGGTGATGCAGGCCACCAGTCAGGAATACGACCCCACGCAGCGCAGCCGCAGCGGCCTTTCCGGCGGCGATGCCGCCAAGGTAGAGCAGGCGTGGCAGCAGGGACGCCTGCTGGGCGATGATTATCTGGCCGCAGTAACAGCGGAAGCCCTAAAGACCGCCGAGTGCAACGCCTGCATGAAGCGCATCGTGGCCGCGCCCACGGCGGGCAGCTGCGGGGTGCTGCCGGCGGTGCTGCTGCCACTGGCCCGCGCCGGGCAGGCAGACGAGGACGCCGTCTGCGACGCACTGTATGTGGCGGCGGGCTTCGGGCAGGTCATCGCCGCCCGCGCCACGCTGGCGGGCGCAGAGGGCGGCTGTCAGGCCGAGGTAGGCGCCGCCAGCGCCATGGCCGCCGCCGCCCTGTGTAACCTGAAGGGCGGCACCCCGGAGCAGTGCGCCGCTGCCGCCGCCATGGCACTGGGCAACCTGCTGGGTCTGGTCTGCGATCCCGTGGCGGGTCTGGTAGAGGTGCCCTGCATCAAGCGCAACGTGGTGGGCGCGGTGAACGCGGTCTCCTGCGCCAACATGGCACTGGCCGGGGTGGACTACGCCATCCCCTGCGACGAGGTCATCGACGCCATGGGCCGCGTGGGCAGTCTGCTCTCCCCCGACCTGCGCGAGACCGGTCAGGGCGGCCTTGCTGCCACCCCCACCGGTGTAAAAATCGCCCGTCAGCTGGCGCAGGAGGACTGAGCCGGAGCGTTACCCCGGTTTTTATGAGAAAACGGATGCCCGCCCACACACAGGCGCAAGGCGTGCAGTAGGTTCTGTCCCCTTGCGCATAGACAGGCTGCACAGGAAAAACCAATTTTTTGTGCAGCTGTACCTGTCATGTCCCCCGCCCTTCGTGCAAAAAGCGGCCGTAGAAGCCGCTTTTTGCGCCGAAGTGGCAGAAGAATTACAGAAAAGCCGCAGTAAAATCAAAGAAAAGACGTTCTTTTTTGGAAAATATAAAAATATTTTAAAAAAGCTGTTGACAAACCCCGCCCTTCGTGATAAAATACATCATGTTCCGAACGGAACGTATGCGTTGGTAGCTCAGCTGGATAGAGTGACTGACTACGAATCAGTAGGCCGGGGGTTCGAGTCCCTTCCATCGCACCAGAAAATGCCGTGAAATCGAAAGATTTCATGGCTTTTTTGTTTTGTAAGCCATGAGTGCACGGTTTCTGCACGGTTTTTGCACGGTCGGTGTTTTCCATGTCCGATGATGTAGGGCGCTGTATTGCATTGCAATCAGTGCCCTTTTTTGCATCAGGTGAGCAGTGCCAAGCGGAGCTTTGCCTTCATTTCCGGGTCGGCATCCTTGAGCAATTCCAAAAGAGCCGTCATGGAGATGGTGGGTTCGCCTGCGGCGGGTACAGCCTGCGGGCTGGAGGTGTCGGGCTTGGCATAGAAGCCGCTTTCAAACTTCTTGCCCAGTTCTACACGGGAGGACTGCTGGATATGGGCGTAGGTGTTCACCAGCATATCCGCACTGGCGTGACCGGTAGTCCCCTGCACCGCCTTGATGTCGCCGCCGGAGATCATCAACTGGTAGGTGGCACTGGAGTGACGCAGACCGTGAAAGACGATGCGCGGGAACTCCGGGTGTGCGTCCTGCCATTTCAGGAACTTTTTGCGGATGAGCACCGGCTCTACCGCCAGACCGTTGGGGAGCCGCAGCAGCATCCCGCTGTTGCGGTATCGCTCCGGGTCGAGGGCTTCTTCTCGCTTCAGCCGTTCCAGCCACTGCTTCAGTTCCTCCCGCAGGGCGGCGGTCATAAAGATGGTGCGGCAGGAGGCCTCGGTCTTGGTGTCTTTCAGGATGAGGGAGGTCTTGCTGCCCTCCAGCTTGTCCGGGAAGATGCGGAGGATGCAGCCCTTGTCCACCTGTGCCAGCGTGTCCTTCTGCACCCGCTGCATGGAACGGTTGACGGTGAAGGTGCCCATGCCGTTGGCAGCATCAAAGTCGATGTCCTCCGGGGTCAGACCTGCCACCTCCCCTTCCCGCAGCGCACCCACCAGTGTCAGGTGCACCGCCAGATGCAGGATGGGGTCCTCCATGCTGTCCAGCGCTGCCCGCATCTCCTCCACCTCCCAGATGCTGCGCTCTTGGGTGGTCTTTTTGGGGGCTTCCACCGGGACGGGGCTTTTGATGAGGATGCCCCACTCCACCGCCAGCAGAAAGGAATTGTGCAGAAGCTGGTGGACCTCATGGAGGGTGGTGCCGGAAAGGGTGCGCTTCTGCTGCTTGGGCGAGAGGTCTCGCCGCTTGCCGCCCACATACTGTCCGCAGGGGGTCTTGCTCAGGGTGTCGTACAGGGCTTCGATGTGGTAGGGCCGCAGCTTCTGCATCTGCATCTCCCCGATATAAGGGATGATGAGGTTCTGGATGAGCGCCAGATTGGACTGGTAGGTCTTGGGTGCCCACTTGTGCTTGCTGCACTGCTTGGGCAGCCAGTCCATCAGGAACTCCGCCACCGTCACGGTGGACGGGATCAGGAAATTGCCGGTCGCCAGCTCATGCTCGATCTGTTTCTGGCGTTTCACCGCCTCCTCCTTGGTGGGAAAGCTCTCCCATTTGTCGCAGCTCTTGCCGTGCTCGTCCTGATAGGTGTAGCGGACGCTGTAAGAGCTGCCACGTTTCGTGATATATGCCATAGATTTGCCTCCTTATCAAGCTGCCCGGTAGAGCCACGCATCGAAGCTGTCTTTCGGGATGCGGATGCTTCCGCCTGCCCGCAGGACACGGAACTCGGTGGTGCTGTTGCACAGGTTGTAGGCGGCACGCTGGCTGATGGCCAGCATCTGTGCGACCTCCTTTACCGTGTACACCAGTTTTGTGGTCTCAGGGCTGTTGGTCGGAGACTTGACGGCATTGGTTCGAGTGACCACCTCCATTGTAGCCGGATCAGAGTCCGACTGCAAGAAGTTTTTCGTATAATCATCAAATTTCACAGATGCGTTCTTCTCAAAATTCATATCCATATGCTTTTCTCCTTATACTTCATGGTGCATCACAGGCTCCTGTGTGCGGTTCTCATAGAATCGAATGACCTCCGGCGGGATGCTGTCCAGCGTTTTCAGGGCGGCTTCGTAGTCCTGCCGCAGCTTGGCATCCTCCAGACGCTTCAAGACGCTCCCTTCCTTCGCTTTATCCAGCGAGGCAGAGAGCGTCTTGTTCTTCTCTTTCAGTTTTTCGTTTTCGGCGGCGGTCTTGGTGAAGGCTACGTTGTACTTCCGCAACTGGTCCTTCATCCGTGCCACGTTTGGGATATAGCTGTCCAACACCTTGCTGATCTCCGCCGCACGGCTCTTGCCGTTGAAGGGGTTGATACCCACCAGAAGGGCATCCAACTGCTCCTTCTGCTTGGTCAGCTGGGTCATCTCCTTGAAGATGCGGGGCGGGATGTGCTCCCGCCCGGTCTGGCTGGCGCTTTCGCCCCGTTCCAGCTCCGGGTACTGCTTGACCATGTGCTGCCAGAACTCGTCCTGCCACTTCACAAGGTTCTTGCGGTTGCCGATGATCTCCTTGGCGCTCAGCCGTCCGTCAGCAGTCAGGGGCACAAAGCAGAGGTGCAGGTGGGGCGTTTTCTCGTCCATGTGGACAACAGCCGAGATAAAAGTTTGGGTGTTCTGCTTGCTTTTCAGAAACTCCAAGGCATACTCGAAATACGCCCTGATCTCCCGGTTGGTCTTATCCTTAAAAAACTCCGGGCTGGCAGTGACAAGTGCCTCCACCACCCGCACGCTGTCCTTGCGGACACGGCAGTGGGCGGCGGCTATCATGCGGTCGGCTTCTTCCCGGTACCTGCCCTGCGGCTGCACCAGATGAAGGTTGTAGCGGCTCCGGCTCGTGTCGATATCCGGGTTGCTGGCGTACTGCTCCTTGGTGCGCTCGTTGTGGGCTTCGATGGGGCTGATGGCAGGCCCCTTGTACTTTTTGAATCTTAAAATGCCGTATTGGGCTTTCATGGATCACGCTCCTTCTTGAGGTGTACAAAAAATCTGTACGGACTTCAAATAACCTGTACGGTTCGTACGGCGTACGGAAACCTAAAATACAAACGATAACACGTTTTAATTTACTTTGATTTGCCGTACAGGTGCGTACAAGTACAGACCGTACAGGTTGTACGAACTTCTTCCGTAAAAAATGCACTTTTTACGGGCAGGGGTGGACAAGCGGTTCGATGCCTACAAAAC
>OIMZ01000306.1_pt1 | contig 10112 bp, 8 predicted proteins | sample 1585131 | NCBI WGS metagenome assembly OIMZ01 (sample SAMN02674693, study PRJEB24791) | human gut metagenome, SKBSTL018 | isolation source: stool | host: Homo sapiens | place: USA | reverse complement strand
AATGGGCAATACCGCATAATTCTAAGTGCCGATACGGCGAGCGAGATGCGGCATCTGCCGGAGCGGTGCTTAAGCCGCAAGGCGGGAATTGTGCGGTGTTGCCAATGAAAAAAGGCACTGGCGGTGAAAGCAGGTACACCGCCGGTGCCGAAAAATAAAACAGGGATAAGTGAGATATAGACAGGGAAGAACGCCGCCTTGCAAAAGGCAGGCCGCCGAATGGCTCAGGTATGGAAAACGCCAATGGTGGGGTTGATAAAATCAACGATGAGCAAAAACGAGATGACAGCCAGCATGCCGATCAGGCAGAAAAACATGCGGCGCAGCCAGCGGTTTTTATCGGTAAGGATATCCCGGTACTGCTTGTCTTTGTTCTCAAGCTCCCGCATGTACTGCTGACGGGTGGCGTCTAGGGTTTTGGCATAATAGTTCTGCATGGAAAGCAGCAGCTGCATCACGTTGGAATCCAGCAACTGGCCGTTTTCGCTCTCCAACTTTTGTAGGCCGGTGATCGCATCCAGCGAGCCATCCATGGCGGCAACGATCGCGGCGACATCACGGAAGCTGGGATTCTCGGTCTGGCCGCTCAAAATGCGGTTTACGGTGCTGAGGGGCACCCCGCTTGCACTGGAGATTTGCTGCAGGGTCAGGTTCTGTTCGGATTTCATATTTTTCAACGTTCCCACAATAGATTCTTGCATAAACCTCCTCCATTTCCCAAATCTGGGAAAGCCTAAAAGGGCGTTTCTCAGATTTGATGGTTTACAATTCTGGCAGCCTCTGCTACAATTCACATGATGTTTCCATAAGGCGATGGGGAAACAGGAAAGACCCCACCGCTGCCAGGGGCAACGTGATCCCCCGGCAGGAAGCATCCCGAAATGTGCCGCAAAACATGCCACTATTTTAATATGACTTTTATAATTTGTCAAGAATTGTAAGAACTGTTAAAAAATGGATGTCTGCGGTATGGTGGGGAAACTGTTTGGGCTGTGGAAGGGGGCCGAGAACGATTTACCAGTATCTTGCGGTGGAACAAACCCTGTTCAGCTGTGAACTTGGCCGCTATACTGCTTTTGGAATTGCGGCCCAAAAGCGGGTACCGGATGGCTGGCGGCAGATTGCATTTGTCCCAGATATTTGCACCAATGCCCAACAGGCACGGCGCCTGGCGCAGCTGTGCACACAGGGGCAGCTGGAACCCATCCATTTGATGGATGTAATTGAAGATTTTGTGGCAGACCCTTGTTCCTGGCCATAGAGGGCCTGGTTTGCCGCAGAAATGTTAAAATCCCCCGGATCGTATAGAATCCGAGGGATTACGTTTTTATTTTGGGCGACTGATTCGTTTGGAGAAGGGGGATGCCTTTGGGGCAAAACGGACCACAGGGACAGCTCTCAGGCGGAGATGGCCGACCTGCAAAGCACTTTGGGCATATTCTCCCAAAGCCGTAACAGCTTGTCCGGGGCATCAAGAAGGTCGCCCACTGCAAATATTACAGCAGCTGCACACCAGCGCGCTCGCACACGGCTTTGGTCTCGGCATCCCACAGGCTGACCTGCACTTCGCCGATGTGGGCCTTGCCCAGCAGTAACATGCACAGGCGGCTCTGGCCAATGCCGCCGCCCATCGTCAGGGGCAGCTTGCCTTCCAGCAGCATTTTGTGGAACGGCAGTTCCGCACGCTCCGGGCAGCCTGCGGCTTCCAGCTGGCGGGTCATGGCGGCCGGGTCCACACGGATGCCCATGCTGGAAAGCTCCAGTGCACAGCCCAGCGCTTTGTGCCAGAACAGAATATCGCAGTTCAGCGTCCAGTCATCATAGTCAGGGGCACGGCCATCGTGGCGGATGCCGCTTTTCAGCTGGCCGCCGATCTGCATGATGCAGACGGTGCCATGGGTGCGGGTAAAGGCGTTTTCGCGCTCTTTGGGGGTCAGGTCGGGGTACAGGTCTTCCAGCTCCTGGGTGGTGATAAAGGTTGGCTCACGGGTCAGGCGGATGGCTTTCAGCTCCGGGAACTTCCAGCGCAGCTCGTCCGCAGTGGAGCAAACGGCATCCACAATATCGCGCACGGTTTCCTGCAAAAAGGGCAGGGTGCGGTCCTTCGCGGTGATGACCTTCTCCCAGTCCCACTGGTCTACATAAATGCTGTGCAGGTTGTCAAGCTCTTCGTCGCGGCGGATGGCGTTCATGTCGCAGTACAGGCCCTTGCCCACACGGAAGCCGTAGTCCTTCAGGGCCTTGCGTTTCCACTTTGCCAGCGACTGCACCACCTGTGCCTCGGTGCCGCTGTCCTTGATGTCAAAGGTCACCTTGCGCTCCACGCCGTTCAGATCGTCGTTCAGGCCGGTGGAAGCCTCCAGAAACAGCGGTGCGGACACGCGGTACAGGTTGAGCGTGGCGCACAGGGTATCGGCGAACAGCCGCTTCACCGTGCCGATGGCGCGCTGGGTGTCGTACAGGTTCAGCGCAGGTGTGTAGTTTGCCGGGATGATGATCTTGCTCATAACGTTTACCCCTCATTCTGTGTGGTTTGCGCCCCGCTTTCCCGAGCCGGGGCGTGGCTTTTGCAAAGCCGGAATACTGCACCCATTATGGCACAATTTTTTACGAAAGTAAAGTGATAGCAGGAAAAAGCAGTTCCGAAACGCCCAAGGGCGTTTCGGAACTGCAAATCAAACTATTTTTCCGTTTACCCGCCCAGATAGGCGTTGCGGACGCGCTCGTTGGTCAGCAGCTCAGCACCGGTGCCGTCCATGACCACGCGGCCGGTCTCCAGCACATAGGCGCGGTCGGCCACCGAAAGCGCCATCTGCGCGTTCTGCTCCACCAGCAGGATGGTCATGCCCTCCTTGTGGATGTCGCGGATGATGTCAAAGATCTCCTGCACCAGCAGCGGCGAAAGACCCATGGAAGGCTCGTCCAGCATCAGCATGGAGGCGTTGCTCATGAGCGCACGCCCCATGGCCAGCATCTGCTGCTCGCCGCCGGACATGGTGCCCGCCAGCTGCTTGCGGCGCTCCTTCAGGCGGGGGAACAGGGTGAACACCTTTTCCTTGTTGGCGGCAATGGTGGAAGCGGGCTGGGTGTAGGCACCCATATCAAGGTTCTCGTCCACTGTCATGTGCAAAAACACATGGCGCCCCTCCGGCACCTGTGCAAGGCCGCTTTCCACGATCTTGTGGGCGCGCACGCCCTTGATGCTCTTGCCCTTGTACAGCACATCGCCGGTGCGGGGCTTCAAAAGGCCGGAAATGGTTTTCAGGGTGGTGGATTTGCCCGCGCCGTTGGCACCGATCAGGGTGACGATCTCGCCTGCGTTGACGGTGAAAGAGATATCCTTTACGGCGTGGATGTTGCCATAGTAGACGTTGATGCCGTCCACCTTCAGTAATGTATCAGCCATGGCTCAGCCCTCCTTTTTGCCCAGATAGGCCTCGATGACCTGCGGGTTATCGCGGATCTCGTCCGGGGTGCCCTTGGCGATGATGCGGCCGAAGTTCAGCACCGCAATGCCCTCGCAGATGCCCATGACAAGGCTCATGTCGTGTTCGATGAGCAGCACGGCAATGTTGAACTCGTCGCGGATGCGGCGGATGGTCTCGGTCAGCTCGGCCGTCTCGGAGGGGTTCATACCGGCGGCAGGCTCGTCCAGCAGCAGAAGCTTCGGGCCGGTAGCCAGTGCGCGCATGATCTCCAACCGGCGCTGTGCGCCGTAGGGCAGGCTGCCGGCCTGCGCGTTGGCAAGGTCTGCCATGTGGAAGATGTCCAGCAGCTCCAGCGCACGCTCGGTGCACTGCTTTTCCTCTTTCCAATAGTTCGGCATCCGCAGCAGGGAGGAGGCCAGATTATACTTCATGGACTCGTGCAGGCCCACCTTGATGTTGTCGATGACGCTCAGCTCCTTGAACAGACGGATATTCTGGAAGGTACGCGCCACGCCCATGCGGTTGACCTGATAGGTCTTTTTGCCGGCAGTGGGCATTCCGTCGATCAGGATGGAGCCGCGGGTGGGCTGGTAGACGTTGGTGAGCAGGTTGAACACGGTGGTCTTGCCTGCGCCGTTGGGGCCGATCAGACCGGCGATCTCGTTGCGGCCGATCATCAGGTTAAAGTTGTCCACGGCGGTCAGACCGCCGAAGTCGATACCCAGCTCACGCACGTCCAGAATGGGCTTTTTGTCCTTGTCGCGGTCGGTCAGAAAACCGCCGGAGGGCACACTGTGCAGTCTGGTCTTGAACTCACTCATGGTCAGCGGCCTCCTTTTGGGTATGTTTACGGAACAGTTCGCCGTTCACGGCCTTTTCCACGATGCGGCTCAGGGAGAAATCGTAGCTGCCCAGCAGTCCGCCCGGGCGGAAGATCATCATCAGCACCAGCACCAGCGAATAGACCACCATGCGGTAGCTCTCAAAGCTGCGGGTCGCCTCGGGCAGGATGGTCAGCACGGTAGCGGACAGGATGGAGCCCAGCATGGAGCCCATGCCGCCCAGCACCACCATGACCAGAATTTCGATGGACTTCATAAAGCCGAAGGTGGAGGGGTTCAGCACGCCGATGTAGCAGGCGTACAGGCCGCCCGCCAAGCCTGCAAAGGCAGCGGAGAAGGCAAAGGCCATCACCTTATAATAGGTGGTCTGGATGCCGCAGCTCTCGGCGGCGATCTCGTTGTCGCGGATGGCCAGCACGGCGCGGCCGTGGCGGCTCTTCATCATGGCGTGGATGAGGAAGCAGGTAATGACCACGCACAGGAACACGTTGGTAAAGTTGGAATACTTGGGGATGTTCTTCAGGCCCTTGGAGCCATAGAACAACTTGAAGCCCAGCACATCATCAATGTTGTTCAAGGTGATGCGGATGATCTCGCCAAAGCCCAGCGTCAGGATGGCCAGATAGTCGCCGGTCAGGCGCAGGGCGGGGATGCCGATAAGCACCCCGAACAGCCCGGCGATCACCCATGCCAGCACCAGACCGATGGCAAAGGCCACGCCCTTGGGCAGGCCCGAGGATTTGGTGAACAGGGCGCAGGCGTAGGCACCTACCGCCATAAAACCGGCGTGACCCAGCGGCAGCTGCCCCAGATAACCGGTGGCAACGTTCAGCGAGACGGCCAGAATGATGTTGATGCCCACGGTCAGCAGCACCTTATTCTGGTAGGTGGACAGCATATTGCCGGTCACATAGGAAAGCCCCACGAACAGCAGCCCCACCAGCACCAGATTCATCAGGTAGCGCACGGGCATTTTGAGGGTCTTGCGTTTGGTATTCATCGTTATGCCCCCTTACACCTTTTCCTGCACCTTGCGGCCAAGGAAGCCCGTGGGCTTGACCAGCAGCACGATGATCAGAATTGCAAATGTAACAGCGTCCTTCCATGCGGAAAGGCCGATGGCGGAAACAAAGCACTCGCACAGGCCAATGGCGATGCCGCCGACCATGGCACCCGGGATGGAGCCGATGCCGCCCAGCACGGCGGCGACGAAGGCCTTCAGACCCAGCATGGAGCCCATGGTGGGGGTGGCCTGCGGGTAGGAGCAGCAGTACAGCACGCTGCCGATGCCCGCCAGCGCCGAGCCCACGGCAAAGGTAAAGGAGATGGTGCTGTTGACGTTGATGCCCATCAGGCGGGCAGCATCCATATCCTCCGAAACGGCGCGCATGGCCTTGCCGAGCTTAGTCTTTTGCACCAGAAAGGTGAGCACCAGCATGGACAGCACGGTGACCACCAGCGTGATGATCGAAGTAAGACCCAGCGGCACCTTGCCCAGACGGAAGGTCTGGTTGGTGTAGTAGGCGGGGATCACCTTTGCACCCGAGCCAAGGATCAGCTCTGCCGTGTACTCCAGAAAGAAGGAGACACCAATGGCGGTGATCAGCAGCGAGATACGGGGTGCGCTGCGCAGGGGGGTGTAGGCGATCTTTTCGATCACCACGCCCAGCAGCGTACAGGTGATGATGGTGGCGCACACAGCGGTGACCGGGCCAAGACCCAGCTGGTTCATGACGAACCAGGACATGTATGCGCCCACCATGATGACATCGCCGTGGGCAAAGTTCAGCAGCAGGATAATGCCGTACACCATGCTGTAGCCCAGTGCGATCAGTGCATAGATGCTGCCAAGGGACAAGCCGTTGATCAGCTGGCTAAAGAACACTGTCATGGTTGGATACTTCCTTTCTTTGCGGCGTTTACACTTTTTGATATAAAAAACGGAGAACGCCTGACCAGAAAAAAGCTGTTCCGGCGTTCTCCAAAAAAATCATGGGGTTTGCTCTGTGCGGGCGGCTCCATCACCGGTGGATGGAACAGCGCGGATCAGAACATTTCCTTCAGCTCGGGCTTGCCGTCCACGTAGGTCAGGATGGCAGTGCTCTTGACGGGGTTGTGGTGCTCGTCGAAGGTAAAGGTGCCGGTGATGCCCTCGATGGTGCCGCCGGCAATGGCATCGATGACGGCCTGCTTGTACTCGTCGGAGCCGGCCTCGAGGCCCTGCTCCTCGGCTGCCTTAATGCCATACACAACGGTCATAGCGGCATCGTAGCCCAAGGGTGCAAAGCCGTTGGGGTAGGCCTCGCCGTACTCGGCCTTGTAGGCATCCTCAAACGCGGTGCTGGAGCCCTTAGCGTAGCAGGCGCAGAAGTAGGAGTCCTTCAGCTGGTCGGCGGTGGCGTAGCCCTCCAGACCATCCCAGCCGTCGCCACCGAGGAAGGGAACGGTCAAGCCGATGCTCTCAGCCTGAGCCAGGATCTGACCCACTTCCTGATAGTAGTTGGGGCAGAACACCATCTCGGGGTTCTTGCCAAGGATGCTGGTCAGCTGGGTCTTGAAGTCCACGTCGCCCTCAGAGTAGCTCTCCTGATCCACGACGGTGCCGCCTTTTGCCTCAAACTCCTTGGCAAAGTTCTCGGCCAGACCCTCGTTGTAGTCCTTGCCCTTCAGGAAGATGACGGCTGCCTTGGTGTAGCCCAGCTTCTCGTAAGCGTAATCTGCCATCTTCACGCCCTGGAAGGGGTCGGTGAAGCAGGCACGGAACACATTCCCGTTCACGGTGTCGGTCTCGGCATCGTAGGTAACAGCCTCGGCAGTAGCGGAAGCGGTGACCATAGGCATATTGTAATCGGCGCTCTCAGCGGCAACAGCCAGCGTGGGAGCGGTGGTTACATCGCCCACCAGAGCGGTGATGCCCTGATCCACCATCTTGGTAAAGCAGGTCACAGCCTGCGTTTCATCGCCCTGCTCGTCCATGGAGATGACTTCCAGCTGCTTGCCGTTGACACCGCCATCGGCATTGACCTGCTTCATGTACAGGCTGGCACCGTTTACAACAGCCTGACCGTAAACGGAAGCGTCACCGGTCAGGGGGCCCATCACACCCACCTTGATGGTGCTGCCGGAAGCAGCAGCGGAACCGGCGGTAGAACCGGCAGCAGAAGAAGCGGCAGTGCTTGCGGAAGAACCGCCGCAGGCAGTCAGAGCGCTTGCTGCGGCAACAACACCGGCAGCGGCCATGAACTGACGACGAGTGATCATCTTTTTCATAAAAATCTCCTCCTTCGGAGTGTTTTATAAAGTAAATTGATAAAAACGGAAGCAAGGCCCTTCCCCTCTAAAGTGGCCTTGCTTCTTTTCTTGTCTGTTATTATAGCTATCTGGGTTCAAATCCGCAATTCACAAACCGTCCATACTTTTGGGCGCATTTTCTCGGCTTTGTTGATACTTTATACAAAAATTAAAGCGCGATTTTGTGCACTATTTCAAATTGTTCATTTTGTTTATCTGTGACGTGAAATGGATTCACGGGTTGCAAAATGGTTACAGGGTCTCCATCTCGGCGTCGGCGGCAAATTCGGCCTCGGCGCGGACTTCGGCGGCCTGTCCCTCAGCCTCGGCAACAGCCAACGGCTCTGCCAGTGCCTTGCGGATGGCGGTGACGTAGAACACCATGGAAAGCGCCGTACCGATGCACCAGCCCACAGGCCATGCCATCCAGATGCCGGTGGAGCCCAGCGCGGTGGCGCTGAGCACGGCGGCAATGCCCACGCGCAAAATCAGGTCGGTGAAGGTGGCGATCATGAACCGCACCATCAGGCCGCAGCCGCGCAGGATGCCGTCTGCCACCAGCTTGACCGACACCACAAAGTAGAAGGGAGAGAGGATGCGCAAAAACAGCATACCGGTGTCAATGGCAGGGCCCTGCGGGTCGTTCATGAACAGCAGTAGCAAAAAGCGGCCAAAGAAGAAGTACAGCACCACCAGCGGCACGCACAGCAGCCACACCAGATTGCGGCCTGCGCCAAAGCCCTCCTTCACGCGGTCCATCTTGCCTGCACCCATGTTCTGGGAGGTGTAGTTGGAGATGCCGTTGCCCAAGGTGGTAAAGGAGGTGATGACCATGTTGTTCAGCTTGACGGCGGCAGAGTAGCCTGCAATGACGCTGGCGCCAAAGGTGTTGATGATGCTCTGCAGGATGATGTTGCCCACCGAGACAAAGCTCTGCTGCAGGATGCTGGGCACAGCCACCACGGCCACCTTGCCCAGCATATTCCACGAGAACAGCTGCACATGACCCTCGGTGTGGAAAGCGCGGATGCGGCGGAACACCACCACCATGGCCAGCACGCAGCTGACACCCTGACACAGGAAGGTAGCCCATGCTACACCGGCAATGCCCATCTTGAAACCTGCCACAAACAGGATGTCCACGCCGATGTTGGACAAAGAAGAGACTGCAAGGAAGTAGAAGGGGGTCTTGCTGTCGCCAAGGGCAGAGAAGATGCCGGTGGCAATGTTGTAGAAGAACATGAAGGGCAGGCCCAGAACGTAGATATCCAGATACAGCGCAGAATCTGCAAGGATCTCCTCCGGGGTGTTGATGAGCTCCAGCAGGGCGTCGCAGCCAAACAGACCGATGCCCATCAGCACGGCGCACAGCACGGCAGAGCCGATGAGGGAGGTGTAGACCGAGGTCTTCATCTCGCGGTATTCCTTTGCGCCAAAGTAGCGGGACACGATGACCGAGCAGCCGATGTTGCAGCCAAAGGCAAAGGCGATGAAGATCAGGGTAATCTCGTAGCTGTTGCCCACCGCAGCCAGCGCGTTCTCACCGATGAACTTGCCCGCTACCAGACTATCCGCGATATTGTACAACTGCTGGAAAATGATGCTGCCGAACATGGGCAGACAGAATTGCCACAATACCTGTGACGGCTTGCCCACCGTCAGATCCTTATTCATTGCAAAAATCCTCCTCTATAACGACTATAAATGGGAAAACAGCGAAAACGCCGCAACCAGTATAGAACCGAATCGCCAAAAAGTAAAGAAAATTTTTGGCATATATGCCATATAAAAAACACATGGTAAGCATAACGTATCCCCGCTGCCGCAAGGGGGCAGACTGTAAACGGGTTTTCCACGGCGGTTTGTGTTCCCGTTAAAAATTTAGGTCTGCAAACATACGCACCGGCTCTTGCGCCGGGGTGCAAAGCGTGGTAGGATATTGACGGTTAGTTATATATAACCATCTAAATAGAGCAGTTCCCCGTCTGCCCGCCCGGGCAGTACGGGAGAGAAAATGATATTCAGGAGGGTTTCAAGATGAATTATCTGGAAATTGAAGCTGTTGTTGGCCGCGAGATCTTAGACTCCCGCGGAAACCCCACTGTGGAAGCCGAAATCACGCTGGCGGACGGCACTGTGGCGCGCGGCTGTGCCCCTTCCGGCGCATCCACCGGTGAGTTTGAGGCACTGGAGCTGCGGGACGGCGACAAGAGCCGCTATCTGGGCAAGGGTGTGACCAAGGCGGTGGAGAACATCAACACGGTCATTGCGGACGCAGTGGTGGGCATGGATGCCTCCGACATTTACGCCATCGACGCCGCCATGATCAAAGCAGACGGTACCAAGGATAAGTCCAATCTGGGCGCAAACGCCATTCTGGCGGTGTCCATTGCAGCCTGCCGCGCAGCAGCCGCTTCGCTGGAGATGCCGCTGTACCGTTTTCTGGGCGGCGTAAACGGCAACCGCCTGCCTGTGCCCATGATGAACATTCTGAACGGCGGCGCACACGCAACGAATACTGTGGATACACAGGAGTTTATGATCATGCCGG
>OIMZ01000301.1_pt1 | contig 10172 bp, 9 predicted proteins | sample 1585131 | NCBI WGS metagenome assembly OIMZ01 (sample SAMN02674693, study PRJEB24791) | human gut metagenome, SKBSTL018 | isolation source: stool | host: Homo sapiens | place: USA | reverse complement strand
TAACTTGCGCTCCTTTCTTCGGTTTTAGGTTGTGTGTTCTAAGAGACTTCCCAACTGCTTGATTAAGAAGTCTTTTAGAGCATACAACACCGCTGGCGAGCTTGTATTTCTTATACTGCCTCACGGCGAAGTGCTGGGGGCTGCGGCGTTCCAGCCCGTCAAACATATAGTCCACCGCGTTTTTGAAGGTTTCGTCATCCTCCCGGACTTCCATGCTGTTTATCATTTCCACCAGCGTATTCATGTTGCGTTCTTCCTCCGGCCCCTCAAAGACGATGTAGGACACAAGGGCGCAGTACAAGAGGGTTTCTGCTTTTGTCCAGAACTCGTCGCCCTCCTTGCCGTCGCCTTTGGTGTTGGCAATCAGGGCGGTAACAAATTTCAAAACATCGCTTTCTGTCTTGATATAGGCCAGCGGATTGTAGTGCATGGATTTTGAAAAGTCGATACTGTTGAACACCCGCACCCTGTATTTCTCCCGTTGCAGAAACCGCCCGCACTGGTCGAGAGTGCCGCCCTTCGGGTCTACCACCACATACGAGGAATGGGCTTGAAGGAGCTGCGGGGTCAACCAGAACCTTGTCTTTCCCGAGCCGGACGATCCGATGACACAGGCGTTTAGGTTCCGGGCATTGGCGGGTATCTTCGGACGGGTGTTCATGGTAAGGAACTCCGTCCCGGTCAGAATGACATTGTTCTGAAATTTAGGGTCAACAAATGGCTTTATATCTTCCTTTGTTCCAAAGCGGGCGGTGCCGTACTCCGCATCCCGCCGGAATTTTTTCGCCTGCCTGATCTTTGACTGTATCAGCAGATACACCCCAGCCGCACCGGCAAGGCCCACCAGCAGGTCAATACCTCCCTGCCCCGGCCAGTAGGTTTCAAAGGCTTTGGGGAAGGTATCGAGCATCCCCATGAGCTTTGTCCCGAAGTCTGTGCCGGGGGCGATCCGGTAGGCCGTCCCGATTTTGGAGAAAAACCAGAACACAAAGAGGTACGGCAGGTTTGGGAGCACATATTTTCTGATCTTGTCACTCAACGTCCGTCCTTCACCGCCTCTCTGGTTCGCTGCTTTTCCTTTGCCTGCGTCCTGATCTGCTCCGTGAATTTCCGAAGCTGGCCGAGGATGGAAGCCTTGTCCTGCTCTTTGTTCAGCACCTTTGCGCTGTACTTCTGGAAGGCCGCCGTGATAGCGTCCGCCTGATTGGCTTTGAAGAACAGCAGGTAATGACCGGGGCTCACTTTATGGAAAGCGTAGTCCACATGGAACTCCTTTGCGATCCGGTCAAAATCCTTTGGGGCTCCCACATAGGGCATGGCGCTTTTGCCGCCATAGTGGTTCATCAGCTTTTTTACACTCTGGCGTCCCTGCGGGGTCAGCGCCTTCCGGTGGTGCTTTTGCAGCGCCCGCGCTACCTTCCCAAGAGCGGCAGCCAGCACTTTTCCCGTGAGCTTCGTTGTCCTGATCGAAAGGGCAACCGTTTTTTGGTTTACTTCTTCCTGCATAAAACCTCCTTTCCGTCGGGGTTCCCGCTATCCGGGAGGCCCCCGTACAATCTCGGGGAACAGAAAACCTCGGGCCAATGTGGCCCGAGGCTTACCGCTCGGCATCTCTGCCGGACGGAGCTTTCTTTTCCGGCTCCGTCTGGACTTTTTCGCCCTGTTCCCGCATGGTCTGCAAGATAGAGGGCTTCTTTTGAAGCTGGGAGGGCTTTTCGCCGGACAGCGGCTTGATACATTCCAAACGGTCAGCCGCCCGGATGGCGTTGTCCGTGAGCTGCCTCTGCCATGCGCCCACGCTGGGAGCCCAACGAAAGCCGCTGCTTTTCAGCTCGGCCCGGGTGTCCGCGTCAGGCTTTCCGTCAAAGAACACCTGCAAGCGGTTGTCCTCCCGGTTCATTTCCACACGACCCCCATCGAACTCCCAGCCGGAAAATTCCTGCTGTGCCTGTTTGGAAAGCTGTTCGATACGGGCCTTTACCCGGCGGATCTCCGCATTGTTGTTGGTTAGCTGGTAGCTTTCGAAGGGCCTCGGGTCGCTTCGCCAACTTGACGCCATGCTTGCTTTCAGCTTTTCGATCTGGTTCGGCGACAGCAGCGCACAGCCGTCCAGCTTGCCATGCTTGCGGTAATAGGCGTTGACCTCCTTCATAATGAGCTGGGAGCGTTCCAGCCCGTCCAGCTTCTTCTGGAGCTTTTCAATCGCTGCCGGGTCATCGGCGCTGATCCCGCCCATGCCGGTACTGCGTATCTTATCCAGCAGCCCTTGAATATACCGCCATTCCTCCATGTTGCTGTCCCGGGCCCGGTTCTGTTTTTCCTTCTTTCCCACCGGGAAATTGGCAGGTCCGGCGATCATCACAGAGGGAACCCTTGCGTCAATGGCAAAGCCCTGGTTCATGTTTTCGGCCAGCTTGCGGGCGTAGGTGTCTAACAGATGGTCGATCTTCTCATGGTACATGGGGTCCACCCGGGATTTCTGCTGTTCCGCTATGGCGGCGGCCTTGTCCACCATTGCCCGGTATTCCGCCGTTGCGCTCCCTTCCTTGTAGTCGGAAAAGCTGTTCATTTCTTTTGCCCGGCGGGCGGCCCCTTCATTGATAGGGTAATAGTTGATGGTATGCACCTCCTTCATGCTTCGGGCCATGCTGGCCCGAAGTCTTACCGTTCTTCATGGGAAGGCCCCGCCTTGTCCTTTTTCGGAGCGGGTGGGGCTTCTTGAAACCGTTTGAGTGCAGCGAGAATGGAGTGGACAGGCTCGGCCTTTTCAGGATAGGCAAATATCCGGTGTTCCGGCGGAATGTCCTGCGGCCCGTGGTAATACTCCTTGAAGCCCTCCGGGACTGCCGACACATACCCACCGGGAGCGAATACGCCGCCCTCGTTGATACGCACATCCCGCCCGTATGCCTCATAATCGAAGTAGTTCTGAATGTGCTCCGGTATGTCGATAGTCCCAAGCTCGTCGGCGTAAAGACGGCCCAGCCCTTCATCATCGGAAATATCCGGGTAAAAGCGGTAAAGGTCAAGGTTCTGCGTCAGGTTTATCAAATCCTTCACGCTCCTTGTGTGGTTTCCCAAGACAAGAGCGGCTTCAAAGGTTTCCAGTCCGCCCTTATCCCGTACTTCCAGCAGGGCGTGGCCCAGCTCGTTCAGCTCGTCGATGTTCTCACATTCGTAGAGATAATCGTAGAGCCCCAGCACATCACTGTCAAAGCTGGTAAAGAACACTTCGCTGTACCGTTTCCCGTCTATCCCGATTTTGGCAAGGGCGGCCTGCAACTCCTGTGTCGTCATGGGGAAATGTACCGTTGTCCCTACCTCAATCCCCATTAAGGGGTATAGGGCTGTATTGGTTATATAGGCTTCAAACATGGGCTCATTCCTCCTTTCCGGCCCGGTCAGCCAGCACCTCATAAATCCCGGCCATAATGTAATCGGCGCAAGGGAGGGCAATCGCATTTCCCAGCGCCTTGTAGCGTTGCAGAGGCCGAATCTCCATGCCGTCCGCCCCGTACTTTGTCCAGCCCTCCGGCAGCCCCATCAGCCGTTCACTTTCTGTTTCCGTCAGAAAACGGATACAGCCGCCCTCCGGGTCGCCCTCATACCAGAAGGCAAAGGGCGTTACATCACTGGCTAAAAGAGTGGGAAAAGGGTCAGTTGGTAATCCGAAGCTGTTTCGGAAGGCCGTTTCTTCCTGCCTTTTTGCCGCTCCCCGCATACGGAAGCACTGAAAGGGGTGGATGACTGGTATCTGCCGCCCTGTTTCAAAAGAAGCTGTTCGATCTCCTTCGGCGGCGGCCCGCCCGCCCTCTCCGCAAGGCGGAGGAAGTGGGAGCATTGGACGGGGCTTAAATAGTATGTCTGCGGCACGTCTGCCTCCAAAATCCGCCACGACGAAAATCCGCTGCCTTCGTGCCAGCCTTCGGGAGCCTGCCCAATACTGGGCGTCCATGAGCCGCCAGCACACATCAGGCGTTCCCCCTCGCACCATTCCGGCGTTTCCCCATCTTCCCGAAGGAGGCATTGGAACTTCGGTGTCCGAGAAGGCGGATAGGACGGCTCTAAAGTCCATCCGGTCATTTGTAGAAAACGCTCCCATGACGTTTTCCCAAACAGCGATAGCTGGATATAGGTTATCAGTAGCATCCCTCATTTCCTGTATGATACGAAACGCCTGATAGAACAGGCTTGATTTTGCCCCGGCAAGGCCGGAGCGGTTGCCGATCAGAGAAAGGTTCTGACAGGGGGAACCGAAGGTAATTACATGAACCGGCGGGATTTTCCCGCCGTCCACCTTCGTAATATCCCCCAAATGCACCATGTCGGGAAAGTGCCTTTTGGTTATGGAGATGGGCGCTTTTTCAATCTCGCTGGCCCATACCGGACGGATACCGCACCGGGAAGCAGCCAGAGGGAACACGCCAATCCCGTCGAAAAGGCTTCCCAGCTTAATGTCCGGCATGGCCCGGGGTGCCGTGTCCCTTCACGGCAAGCACCCCTTCCAGTGTGGTCGCCGCAATGCCCAGCCGCCCGGCAACCGCAATATCGTTTTTTACATCCTCGTCCACAACGCTTCCACAGACGATCAGGGTATGGGAGCGCCGCAGCATATCCCGGCGCATATCAATCCCGGCCTTGTGTTCCTCGGGAACGCTGTCATTCAAAAACAGCGGCAGATACAAGAGCGGGCAGATCGGGGAAAAGCCCGCCTCATAAGCAAGACGGCAGTAGTGGGCCGCCAGCTCCATATCAACATCCGGCTCGCCGCTCCATGCGGCGGTCAGGTATGCTAAAGGTCGTTTCATTGGTTGAGCCTCCATTTCTGTTTTGGTTTAGGGAAAAGCAAGAGTTCGCCCAACCCCTCCGCCCCTTCCCCCGGGAAGGGGAACGGCTCTGGAGAATTTATATCCCCGTCGCTTGACCGGGAAAAAGCATAACCGGGAGAAATCCGTCAAGGGTGCCTCTGGCACCGCCTGCGGCGGCGCTGCCCTTGACTGATTTTCCCGGCTATGCTACGGAATAACTGGCGACGGGGAATAATTTATATCTCCAGAGCTTCGGGGCGCGGGGCAGAGCCCCGCAATCCTCGGGCCATGCTGACCCGAAGTTTGGGCTTACTTTTCCTGTTCGGTTTTCTTCTCCGGCTTTTCGTGTTCCTTCTGCTGACCCTTCCAGTCGTCCAGCAGCTTGATGATCTGGTCCTTCATTTCCCTCGGCGTAGTTTCCTTGCCGAAATACTTGCTCAGTTCCGCACCTGTCAAAATCACTTTGTCTACCTCCTTTTTGTCCTCCATCATAATGCCGTCGATCACATCCCCGTTGAGCAGCTTCTTTTCGTCCAGCTCACGCATACGCTTTGCCTGCGCCTGTGAAGGCGAGGACTGCTGGCTGTCAATGGCGACGGCGATATAGTTCTGGTTCTTCTTGCCGATATAGGAAAGCTCCACCGCCGTAGTAAAGCCCAGCTTTTTTTCATCCATCAGCTTCATCAGGTCGGGAACCAGCTCATTGAGCCGGATATACCGCTGCACCTGCTTGACCGCCATCTTATTGCGCTCGGCCACGATCTCGTTGGAGCGTTTGCCAGCGTCCTTCGGGTCAATCTGGCCCGAAGTGCGGGAGCCCTGGTGCTTGATAGCTTCAAGCTGCATTTTCAAGGCTTTGGCCCGCTCACTGGGGAGGATTTCTTCACGCTGGTTGAGATTGTCCTCGACCATCTGCGTGATGGCTTCATCGTCCGTCAGGTTTCGGACGATACAGGGCATATCCGCATATCCGGCAAGCTCACTGGCTTTCTGGCGGCGGTGGCCGGACACGATCTCATAGCCGCCATCCTCACGGGGACGGACGATAGCGGGCTGGGTCACGCCCTTGTCCTTGACGCTGGACACCATAGCCCGCATTTCTTCATCATCCCGAACCTCAAAGGGATGGTTCTTGAAGGCGTGGAGTTCATTCAGCTTGATATAGACGATCTGCTCCTTGCCCCGGCGTGGTGCATCCTGCGGCTTTTCAGGTTCCTTCGGAGTGGGAGCGGTCTGCACCGTTGGAGCCGTTTTTTTCTCCGGTTCCTTTTTGACCGCCTTTTCCGGTTTCTGTGCGGGAGCTTTGGACTTCGGGGCTGCGGCCTTGTCCTTATCTGCTTTCGGGGGACGGCCCCGGCGCTTCGGCTGTTCCGGCTCTTTGGGTTTTTCCTCCGCTTTCTTCGGAGCCTCCGGCTGCTTTTCCGGTTTTTCCGTTTTTGCCGGGACAGGCTTTTCCCCGCTGGGAGCTGCCGCCCGTTCCTCGACCTTCTTTTCCTTCATAATTTCAGCGAAGTTATAGACGGAAACCTGCGGGTTCTTTACCTCCGGTTCCGTCTTTTTTTCCGGCTCCGGAGAAACGGAAACCTTCTCCGGCTCTTTTGGGGGAGCGGGAGGCGTTTCCTTGCCCGGCCCGCTATCCGTTACCGGCTGTTCCGGCGTTTTTGTGGTTTTATCATCTGCCATAAGCATTTACCTCCTGTTTTTTGGCATGAAAAAAGGGGCTCAACTTTTCAGTCAAGCCCCCGTGGGAAGTTCCTCCTTTCTCCGCCATGATACAAAAATACCGCCCGTAGTCTCGTTTGGGCGGTACTTTGTGTAAGATTGGCAGTCCATTATTAAGTTTTTTATTATGTTCCCTTTGTACACCGTTGCAACAGAAAAACTTTATACAGCCAATGTTTTAAAGAGAATCGAATGCAATGGAAAAAGTTATCAGCTTGTCTTGCGGATATATACAGATGGCGACCCAGACGGGTTTCAAAATTCGATTATTACATTTATGTCTGTGAATGAAAAGCGTTATCAGCAATACCTGCGTAATCGCAGAATTCTTTACAAACGGGAATGAATATGGTAAAATAAACATAGGATAAGAGAGGTATTTGAGGTGGTAAAATTCGTAGCGACCACACGCCGCCGGTAACGACAGGAACTTCGGTTCTGAGAGATGCAGGAGAATGCTACGCCTGCCAAATACCAATCGATGGGGAACGGTTTTGATGCCGTTCCCCGTTCCTGTTTTTAGGGGACTTTGGAGATAAGAAGATTAACAATGAAAAGTACTACTTTTCCTCGAAAATCAGATAAACTTTGCGAAACGGTAAAGATTTGGTCGCGTTTTTGTAAGAAACTCACATTCTCTTGAAGGAAAAGGAAAAACAGCTGTGCAAGGCGCAGAAAATCCACACATGAAACAAATTGATATGGAACAATCGACAAAATGTGATAAAATAAAACCAGATATGCGCACTTGTGTGCATGGTACGGATGGTAAACAGCAATAAGGAGTTATGTGACTATGTCTATTGAAATTTCCCCTAAGTCCTTCTTTGAGCAGCCCAGTGTGGCGGATATGCGGCTGATCGCCTGCCCCGGTGCCGAGGAGCTGACCGGCCTGATCGACAAGCACCTTGTCCGTTGGGCAAAGGCTGCCGGAATTGAAAAAGACACCTTCATTATTTCCTGCGACTGCCCCCGCTTCCAGAGCGGCGACGCCAAGGGTCTGGTCAAGGAGTCTGTCCGCGGCGACGATATCTTTATCGTGGTGGACCCGGGCAATTACAGCGTCACCTACAAGCTGTTCAACTACGAGAACCACATGTCCCCGGACGACCACTTTGCAAACCTGAAGCGTCTGATCCAGGCTGTGGCCGGTAAGGCACACCGCGTTTCCGTCATCATGCCCAGCCTGTACGGCGGCCGTCAGCACCGCCGCGTGGTGCGCGAGAGCCTGGACTGCGCTGTGGCTCTGCAGGAGCTGCAGGCCATGGGCGTCAAGAACATTATCACCTTTGATGCTCACGACCCCCGCCTGATGAACGCTGTGCCTCTGATGAGCTTCGACAATGCGATGCCCACCTATCAGGTCCTGAAGAACCTGCTCAAGAAGAACCCCGAGATCAGCTTCGACAAGGACAAGTTCATTGTGGTCAGCCCCGACGAGGGCGCCATGAGCCGCAACATGTACTTCTCCAGCGTGCTGGGCTGCAACCTGGGTATGTTCTACAAGCGCCGTGATTACAGCCGCGTTGTGAATGGCCGCAACCCCATTGTTGCCCATGAATACCTGGGCGAGGATGTCAAGGGTAAGGACGTCTTCATTGCCGATGATATTATCGCTTCCGGCGAGTCCATGCTGGACATCGGCTATGAGCTGAAGATGCGCGGTGCCAAGAACATCTTTACCTGCGCCACCTTCCCGCTGTTCACTGCCGGTCTGGATAAGTTCGACAAAGCCTACAATGACGGCATCATCAAGGCTGTGCTGGGCACCAACCTGACCTACCGCAAGCCGGAGCTGTTGGAGCGCCCCTGGTACTTTGATGTTGATTTGTCTAAGTACACCGCTTATTTCATCGCTGCCATCAACCATGATATGAGCGTATCCAGCATCATCGACCCGATGACCAAGATCAAGCATCTGCTGGATAACCACGGTATTCCCATCGGCAACCAGGAATAATTGACGGAATAAGTTGTTTGCCTGCGGCTGTAACCGGCCGCAGGCAAACTTTTTGCCCGGATTGATTGCAACAGGCGGGGAATGCGTATATAATAGTTGCGTACAAGGGCATTTTTGTGGGGCTGCTGCATTGTCAGCGCGGCTCCAAATTTATTTGTCAGGAGGTTTTTCCATTATGACTCCCATGGAACGACTTAAAGCAATGGTCGCTGGCAAAAAGGTGGCATTCATCGGTGCGGGCGTCAGCCACAAACCGTGCATCACCATGCTTGCCGCGCTGGGGGCAGATATCACCCTCTGCGACCAGAAAAAGAGCTTGGATGATTTTGGTGATTACGCCGATACGCTGCGCAAGCTGAACGTAAAGCTCAGCCTTGGCGAGCATTATACCGATGGCTTTGCCGGACAGGATATCATCATGCGCACCCCCGGCTATGAATTCTTTAAGCCGGAGCTGCAGGCCGCCAAACAGGCCGGTGCGCTTGTGACCAGCGAGGTAGAACTCTTTTTTGAGCTGTGCCCCTGCGAGATCGTGGCTGTGACCGGCTCTGACGGCAAAACCACCACCACCACCCTGATTGCCAAGATGTTTGAGGCTGCCGGCCGCAAGGTGTTCCTGGGCGGCAACATTGGCGCAGCCCTGCTGCCCCAGCTGCCGGACGTTACCCCGGCTGATATCGCTGTTGTGGAACTTTCCAGCTTCCAGCTGATCAGCATGCGCAAGAGTCCCAAGGTGGCGGTTGTGACCAACGTGACCCCCAACCACCTGGACCATCACAAGGATATGCAGGAGTATATTGATGCCAAACGCAACATTCTGCTTTGGCAGGAGCCACCCTGCCGCGCCGTACTGGGTTATGAGAATGATATCACCCGGAGCATGGCCGCTGACTGCAAAGGCGAACAGTTCTGGTTCACCCGCCTGCACGAGACCGACCACGGTGCATTCCTGCGAGAGAGTGATGATACCCTCTGCTATGCCGAAAACGGTGTTGTGACCCCCGTGCTGCCCCGTGCAGAAGTAAAGCTGCGCGGCCTGCACAACGTGGAAAATTTGCTGGCCGCCATTGCAGCGGTCTGGGGCCGCGTTCCGGTGGATGTCATGCGTCAGGTTGGCTCTACCTTTACCGGCGTGGAACACCGCATTGAGCCGGTTCGCGTGCTGGATGGCGTAACGTATTACAATGACTCCATCGCATCCAGCCCCACCCGCACCATTGCGGGCCTGCGCAGCTTTGACCAGAAGATCATCCTGATTGCGGGCGGCTATGACAAAAAAATCCCCTATGAGCCGCTGGCACCGGAAATCGTGGCACATGTCAAAGTGTTGGTGCTGATGGGGGCAACCGCACCGCGCATTGAAAAGGCTGTGCGCGAGGACCCGAACTTTGACCCGCAGGCATTGCCGATCCTGCACGCAGACAGCATGCAGCATGCCGTTGAGCTGGCACGCGGCGCAGCCAAGCCGGGTGACATCGTCAGCCTGTCGCCGGCATCGGCGTCCTTTGACCTTTACCCCAACTTTGAAGTCCGCGGCCGTGACTACAAGCGTATTGTCAACGAGCTTCAGTAATTGCGGGATTACGGGGGTTGTTTGTTCCTTTTTTGAAAAGAGGAACCGAAAAAACTTTAAGGCAACACCGCACAATTCCCGCCTAGCGGCTTAAGCACCGCTTCGGCGG
>OIMZ01000289.1_pt1 | contig 10256 bp, 10 predicted proteins | sample 1585131 | NCBI WGS metagenome assembly OIMZ01 (sample SAMN02674693, study PRJEB24791) | human gut metagenome, SKBSTL018 | isolation source: stool | host: Homo sapiens | place: USA | reverse complement strand
GACAAACGTTTATTAATGGAATACCCTTTTAAAAGATAGTCCTTTAAAACCTTATTCGCCCATTGCCTAAATAAAATACCTCTTTTACTATTGACACGAAACCCAATGGATATGATCGCATCCAAATTGTAATAAGTCAGATTGCGCATCACTTGCCGTTTGCCTTCCTGTCGAACTGTTCGGAAATCCCGAACAGTTGAACTTTCCTCTAATTCTTTCTGATCATATATGTTTTTTATATGCTCGCTTATATTTGCTTTGCTGGATTGAAAAAGATCCACAATTTGCGCCTGTGTCAGCCAAACGGTTTCATCTTCCAGCCTCACTTCCAACCTGACCGCTTCATCCGGCTGGTATAATATGATTTCTCCCTGTTCCATTACTTATTTACCTTTTCTTAATTCATCAAGCCTCTGCATCGCACCGCTGAACTTCTCACTAAACATCATATCATCGGGCAAAACAAACCAGGTGGGAATACCTCTCGACTGTGGATTACCTATACATTCATCTTGCCCGTTCTGTTTGCGGTAATCGTCCCATTCACTATAAGCGATGTTCCAACGAATACCTAATTTATAGGTATTTTCCCATTTAATAATAGCCAGTGAATAGGCCGGATCATCTTTGCCGTCATAAATCACTTCTACAACTTCAACCACCCCTTTAGGGGAATTTATAAACTTCGGATTTTTATACGAATAAGTGCTCATGTCTTTTATTTTTTATTCATAGCACACAAAGATACTCAAAACAAATATATACATATATACATACGTATGATTAACGTATAAAAACATTTATGGTTATTCTAATCTTTGATTAATTCCGGTACAGAAACAAAACGTACCGAAAGACGGAAACAGGATTTATTTCGGTACGCTTCCCCGATCGGTACAAAAAACACGCAAAAAACGAAAATACTACTTTTAGTCTTTTAGTATATTAGTATTTTGACTATATGTTGCGGACATGACAACCATTTAAAAAACTGAATTTATGAGCAAAGCAAAAGTAATCTCCGTATTGAATCACAAGGGGGGAGTAGGAAAGACCACAACCACGATCAACCTGGGCGGTGCGTTACGTCAAAAAGGGTACAAGGTTCTTTTGATCGACCTTGACGGGCAGGCCAACCTGACCGAATCGCTGGGCTTCTCTGCGGAGCTTCCCCAAACGATCTACGGTGCGATGAAAGGCGAATACGACCTGCCGATCTACGAGCATAAGGACGGCCTTAGCGTCGTTCCCTCCTGCCTGGATCTCTCGGCCGTTGAAACGGAGTTAATCAACGAGGCCGGACGGGAGCTTATCTTAGCCCACCTTATCAAGGGCCAAAAGGAGAAATTCGATTATATCCTGATCGACTGTCCCCCCTCGCTGTCGCTGCTCACGCTTAACGCACTGACGGCCTCGGATCGGTTGATTATCCCGGTTCAGGCTCAATTCCTGGCAATGCGTGGAATGGCCAAACTTATGCAGGTCGTCCACAAGGTGCAGCAACGTTTGAACTCGGATCTTTCGATAGCCGGGGTTCTGATAACCCAGTACGACGGAAGAAAGAACCTGAACAAGAGCGTTTCGGAACTGGTACAGGAAACATTCCAGGGCAAAGTGTTCAGCACCCATATACGCAACGCCATTACGCTGGCCGAAGCCCCGACACAAGGGCAGGATATTTTTCACTATGCCCCCAAATCTGCCGGGGCAGAGGACTACGAAAAGGTATGTAACGAACTGCTAACAGAAATAAAGTAACCATATGGCAAAGAAGAACGATTTAAAAAACAGTATGTCGGCCGGGCTGACCGGGGGATTAGACAGCCTGATCCAATCCACGGCCGGGCAAAAAGAGGCTCAAAAGCCGAAGAAAGCGAAAACCGTGCATTGTAATTTTGTCATGGACGAAACCTATCACCAGAACTTAAAGCTGATCGCGATCCGCAAAGGCGATTCGCTAAAATCGGTATTGCAAGAGGCTATATCTGACTACTTGGATAAAAACAGTTCCCTGCTATAACAGCGTATCGGGAATATACAGGGCAAACACTCCACAAAAGAAATTCTCCAGGAAAAAGGTACGCAAAAAGCACCCCTACACATCAAAAAGTATATTGAAAATGCGATTCCCTATAAAGAACCCGTTGGCGGGATTAATCTTGCGTATGTTTAACCTGCCAACGGGTACGATATTGATAAACTTTTTGTTTAAGGTTTAACGTTTACGTTGCTATTTGCATCAACCCAGCCTGTTGTCTCTGCATCAAACTGGATCGGATTCAACACAGCCTCTCCCTGATCATCATAACCACCACCGAAAATCAACGTGTAGATATGACGCTTGCCCTGTTCCCATGTATCTCCGAACGGAACATAAATTGTTTTGTATTCGCTTGCTGAACCCAACAGATAAGCTCCGGACTGCCGGATTTTGCAGGCGATCTCCAGATAACATTGCTTCGCATTATCGGCCTCCAACTTGCTTTTGGTGGCTGTTTCGGAAACTTTCCAAGCAGTCAGCTCCTGTGGTATATTCAGCATAGGAGTATTTGTGGTAATATCGGTAGCTTCGGTATTGCTATTGACCGTGATGTTTGCGTTTTTCACTACGGTAAATGCGTGTGGAAATGCTAAATCAGACGAACTCCAACTTCCCGTTCCATCGGCTGTCGCAGGCAATGTGTAGACGCCGCCCATTTTTACATTAAAAATCTTGATGTCCTTTATATTCACCTGCATGTTATCGTATTCGGTCTTTGCTTTGAATACGACCTGTGACAGAATATGCTTGAAGTTAAATTTCACTACTCCGTTGTTCTTGTCTTTTGTCTGGCCTTTGGCTATGGCATACATCACGTCGTAGTTTTCATGAGCATTGATACCAGATCCATACTCATCGGAGCAGGAATAAGTTATCTTTTGAGTATCCTTGGTGGCTTCCCACATATAACTCCACTGCATGGCTTCATCAACCGTTCCGGGATTGAATGCGTAAAAGTCCAAAGCCTCGGTAGGCCAATAACGAAGGTCGCTCGCATTTTTATAATCCCACTTACCATTATTGTACACGATATTCACTCCGTCATGTCCAAAATCCGTGTCTACCTTTCCCATGAAGGCAGTACCATCCGTCGTAAAAGCGAACACGTCGAAATCGGTGCTCGTCAAGTTGTCGGGGGTAGTAGGGATAGCCCTCGTTTCCGCCGCATTACTTAACACGTTAAAACCAATCGCATTCCGTGAGGAGGTTTCCACATTCGCAATCTCCTCGTCTGAGCAACCCATGAGTAGAGCTCCAAAGATTGCCCAAAGCATTACTGTACTTTTTTTCATAAATAAAAACAATTTAAATTGATACATATAATTAACAAACTCGTATTACAACACTATATCCATATTCACATCATCCCAATCATCAACGTCCACATCAAATCCCGCACCGTCACTTCCCGGCTCGGATGGAACCTCATAATCAAAATTCAACACCAGATGCACATCACCGACATGCCCCACTACCGGGACATCATGCACTTGGCCGCTCACGTCCTGTTCCAATACAGACATGCTGCCTGAACGGTTCTTGAGATACAACCGGAAAACATTGGGCTCTCCTTCAAGTGCGGAATGTCCAAACGTATAGAATCCGCCTATAATCTGATTCCGTGAAACCATTCCATCAAAGAGCAGGCTCTCCGAAAGACCGGCGGGCAAACTGTCGGCGGACATGTTAAGCGAGCCGGACATGCCGGAAAGAGCGGCCCGCAAATCCGCCACCCTATCCAGTCCCCGAAGACCGTTCACCTCATACGTGTAGTGACATACCATGTTTACGGGAGTCAGCCGTACTATCTCCGCGCTTCCTCCCGGAATGTCCTTGAGGATAACTCTGTCTATATGGTCGCCACACAGCCAGGGTGGGGTGACAGCCATTGTCCGGTTATCCGGCGACTGAACATCACGCGTATCGGCAGTAAAAAGCGTGTAACTGCCGTTTTCTTTCCAAACCATCCCGTCGGTATCGTAGTTGAAGCAAATTACCCGGTAATCATTCTCGGGGAGCTCCACTTCCCCATCCTCTCCTCCGGGGAAATCAAATATCCACGTGTTGCTTTCATCGTCGGTCGGATAAAATACGACCCTCATGCCTTCAGGCTTGTCATGATTGGAAATCTTGGTCCAGTCGAATATTACCCGCACCGTGGCAAAGTGCGGATGATCGTAACATAAATCCTTATGCTCACAAGCCGTCAGTCCTATCCATAAAAATATGAACACCAGACTAAAGCGTATCCGTATCACTGCCTGCCTCCTTTCTTCCGGCTATAATTCCCCCGCCCGATCAACCACACCAAAGAGATACCCGCCTTGGTCGGGCCGAACCAGCGGCGGTTTTTAGTGGTCTGCCATACATAGTGACCGTCCAAAGGGATGTACTCCTTGTACGATCCTCCAAGGTAGCCGATTCCCAACGTGAAATCCACATTGAACCGATGTCCCACAGGTAACGAGTAGCCGTAAGCCACGCCTCCCCCGTAACTCCATTTATCCCCCAAGTAACCTTTCCCACCCAATTCGAAATCATAGGTGACGATCTGCCCGTACAATCCGACATGATGCCCGGAAAACGGTTTTTCCACCGCTCTCCGACCGAACCAGCGGCGCAACTCCACATCTCCCCCATAGATACGCCAATAATTATGCTTCCGATCACTTTTCCACCAGGCATACATCCAATTCCCGGCCACAGACCAGTTCTTCCCCAAACAGAACTCAACCCCGATGTCAGGTATCAAAACAGCGTCATAAAGCAAGTTTGTTTTCACCGCCATGCAAAACGGCCGTTTCTTTACCGGAGCTATGACGGTAACGGTATCACGGATGCACAACGTATCACGTGTATGTATATATACCGTATCTCTGACGGGATTTATCGGATCACTATCATAGCATATTTTCACCATCGACGAACGAAGTTTCGGAAAATGGAATTTATACAAATATGAGTATGGCCTCCCCCCTTTCAGTCTTTTCAGTTCTCCCCCCAAATAAGGGCTGTCCTGGTTTTCCAAACGGACGATCTTCTCCAACAAACGAAGGACATCCTCCCTCTCCGGAACATTCACATCCGCTCTCACCATCGTTATAAGTCCGTTCCAGTCGCTTCCCGAAAAATGAAAATCCTTCTCCAATACCGGAATCTTTATATAAGGTGATATATACCGCCACAAAACCTCTGCTCGTTTTTCAGACAGCCTTCCATTCAACAGCCCCCCTCCTTCCGGGGAAGCTCCTCCTATTATTTGAATTTTCCTGATAAGACGGACGGAGTCGTTCAATGCGGAACAGATTTTAGCAAACCGCTCCATCTCGTTCCCATTGTCAAGTAAACATGTATCTATATTTACCTTTCCTTGATGAAAATAGATCCTTACCGAATCACGCTTCTCCTGAGCGGATATTTCTCCGCTTATACTCAACACGAGCACGAACAATACACATTTAATATAAAAAAAACATCTTTTCGTCATTTAATCATTTGTTAATATGACAATCCAAACCCAGGCTTTTACACCCCCTGAATTTCAACCGCTAAAGATATGCACTTATAAACCAACCTCCAAAGCAAAAAACAAGTATTTTAAACTTATAAATACTTAAAAAGACAACCACACAACAGCTACAACACTTACCACAGCAGCCAATCACGCTTACACAACAATTAAAAACACTTAACATCATAAAGAAAAGTACTTAAACATACAAAAAAAAAAAACAGTTATTTTTGCAGGAAACATTATACTTAATAACACTTAAAACAATAAAACACATGAAAATCAGCACAAAAGCCGCCTCTTTTCTAAGTTCAATAAAAACTCAAACTTACGACAAAAAAGAAAGAGAAATGATAATAACGTATCAACAAAAACGAGTCTTTCATCTATCCCTGCTCATGCTGGCCTTATGCGCACCCATATACATATATTCAGTTCCATTTCCCAATGAACAGTTTTATTATATTAACAGCGTATTATTCCTGTTTATCATTATGTGCACTCTCGCTTATTTTAAAAAGAGAGTAAATCTGACCACGACCTTTTCCATTATACTGATAGCCATACATATCGAGATTTTTATCGAGATAATTTATTGCTCAATATGTAGCGGATATGAATATAGTTATCAAAGAGCATTGATAATGAGTAACATTACTATCTCTCTCTTATTTACCATGCTTTCCATCTGTGCCTATATGAGTAATATCTCCATCCTATTGTCCTCCCTTACCATAGCTTCCTATACAATCTGCACACTTATCACCGACGAACCGTTCCTATACAGTTATCTGCCTTTGATCATCATCATATACACCATGATCCCCTTATTAGGAAGATCCTTACACAGTAATATCAGCAGCTTGCTAAAAAGTAGCAACTTGCTAAAAGAGGAAGAGGAAATGCTTTTGAAACGTCTCCAAATGAAAAAGGAAGAACTATTCGCGTTCGCCGAGTTGTTAAGCGAGAATAACCCGGAAGAAAAGACAAGCTCCCTGTTAAACATAATAGGGGAACAATCCAAAGAAAATCTTTTTACAGCCCTTGCCGCATACCAGAAAAAGGAAAAAAGTAAACTTGATACAATCAGGAGAATATATCCCAATTTATCCCCGTCCGAATTAAACATCTGCCGTTTAATACTGCAAGACAAGACCGTCAGCCAAATATGCGAATTATTACATCGGAGTAGCGGAAACATAACCAGCCAACGAGCGAACATACGTGCCAAACTCGGACTGAAAAAAAGCGACAATTTAAAAGAAGCATTACAAGAACGCATGAGGCTGTATGAAGAAGAACACCGGCAAGAGGACTTTTCAGCCATGCGTTAGGGATTGCAGAGTAAAGCCCACAGCCTTTAGGCGAGGACTTGAAACGTAAAGCCCGACCGTCCCACAGGAACGCCCAAAAGAAAAAGAATCCCCCGAACATTCATCCGGGGGACATCCAAGCCGTCACATCAATTATAATACAGATTCAGATCATCCGTGCCAATCTCCTTTCCGTCCCGGAAAACAAGGCGTAAATCAATCCTCTCTCTGTTTTCATTGCCACAAAGATAGACATACCGGCCAACATACGCATCATACTTATCAATCAGTTCTAACGGTATGACCGGCATGGGAAAAGGATACACCTATATTGCATATAGCGGAAAATTTGTAAGATTACCCTGTACTTTATAAGGCAACATAGAAAATCTCTCCGCATGCAATTCCGGTCTTTTTCCCAGTAATGCTGTCAACGAATTGGCCCGGACATTCCCTTCGGCCTTCACTTCTATCGGCACCATTTGGGCATTACGTTGAATAACAAAATCCAACTCAAGACGCGAATTGTCTGTGTTATGGTAATAAATCGGTGACACGCCCTTACTTTTCATCTGCTGCAATACATACTGTTCAGTCATTCCTCCCTTGTATTCCTTAAATATGTCGTTTTTAATCAAGACTTGGGCCGGATCTGTCTTGACCATAGCACCCATAAGCCCCAAATCAACCATATAGAGTTTGAAAGCCGACAGGTCTTCATAAATATCAAGCGGAAGCTCCGGTTTGGTACATCGAGGCACTTTATACAACAACCCGGCATTTACAAGCCATTGAATGGCCATCTCAAAATCATTGGCTCTGGCACCTTTTCGCAAAGCTCCGTAAATGAATTTCTTGTTTTCTTTAAATAATTGGGAAGGAATGCTGTTCCATACCATTCGGACACGCGGAACCTGTTCTTTGGGCGCATGTTTTGAGAAGTCAAGATCATAGCCTTGCAAAATCTCCGACTGTATTCTTCTGACTTCCAGCAAGGAATCCGTTTCTACATATTTGAGTACAACTTCCGGCATACCACCTACATAATAATATTGCCGAAGGAGATCCGTATATTTGTCATGCAGGAGGCTTATCGTTTCAAAATCCCCACTCATAAGCAATTTACAAGCTTCTTCTTCTCCCTTGGCGACAAGAAACTCTTCAAAGTTCATAGGAAATATATTGATGACATTTACCTTCCCTACGGGATAAGACACATCCTGATGAAGGGATATCCCCAAAAGTGAACCTGCCACAGCTATATGATACTCCGGAACCTCCTCTTTAAAATACTTCAAAGATTCCAGTGCTTCCGGGATATCTTGTATCTCATCAAGGATAATAAGCGTATCACCCGGAGTAATGTCAACGGAAGTCATCGCACGCAGCCCCCGTAAAATTCTGTCAACATTGAAATCCTGAGAAAAAAGCTGGCGTGCAAGGTTATTCTTACGGCATACCACATAAGCCTCTTTTTTGTATTCAAGTTTGGCAAACTCATGGAGCAGCCATGTTTTCCCAACTTGTCGGGCACCATTTAAAATCAGAGGTTTTCTATCCTCACGGTTTTTCCATTCTATAAGTTGTTGCAAAACAAATCTTTTCATCTACAAACAGCATTTTTATACATGTAAAAACAGCGTATAATACATTTATCCGCACTTATTTAAAGCACAAATATACTAAAATAAACAGATAATAGAAGCAATCTTATACATTTTTCCGCACTTTAATCAACTCCAATGGAAAGCAGTAGCCAATTTAGGATTGCCTTCTCCACGCTCGATGGCCACCAGCGTATTGATGCCCACGCCCGCCAGTTCGGAGAAGTTCCAGCTGATTGACCTTCAAACTCTTCCTGCACTCTTTAATCATCTTTCCTAGCTCTTTCATATTCACAACACATTGTGATTTTAGTCAGTTTTCATCCTAGTTCAAAGAAAAAAACAGCCGATAAAGCAACTATAATCATTGTATTCATATAGATTAACATCATATATTCAAGTTAATCTATATATTTACATGGATTATTTGTATATTTGCAAAAAAGGAACAACCATGTGGAATGAAATGAGCAATCCAGCTGTGCTGATGAGAATCGGCCAGCGCATCAAAGAGACACGTATCAGGCAGCATATCACGCAGGAAGAACTGGCAACGGCTTCCGGTGTAAGCCCCTTGACCGTTGCGAACATCGAGAAGGGCAAATCGGTATCGCTGCTGTTGTTCATCAGCGTACTCCGCTCGCTCGGCCTGCTGGAGAACCTGGAGCAACTGGTACCGGAAATCCGGGTCAGCCCGATAGAGCTCAAAAAACTGCAAGGAAAGAAACGCTACCGTGTACGCCATTTAAAACAAGATAACCATGAATGATTTGATAGTAGATGTAAAGCTATGGGGAGAAAGCGTAGGCTCTCTCTATTGGGAAAAGGAAAGCAATGCCGCCTTGTTCGACTATGAACGGAAGTTCATCCGCTCCGGTCTTGACATTTCTCCCATCATCATGCCCATCAGCCAGTACAGGAACACCCCCTACCGGTTCCTTGAAAACCGTACCGACTGTTTCAAGGGGTTGCCCGGCCTGTTTGCCGATTCACTGCCGGACACTTTCGGAAACCAGATCATCAATGAATGGTTTGCCAGCAAGGGATTGTCCGGAGAAGAGATTACCCCTTTAGACAGGCTTTGCTATGTAGGCAAACGTGGCATGGGCGCACTGGAGTTTGAGCCGTCCTCGCCAATCAACGGCATGAACGAATCATCAGTGCTCCATATCGAGGAACTGACTGAGCTTGCCAAATCCGTATTCACGGACAGAATGGCTTTTCAGGTCCAACTGCGCCAGGAAGGAAGAAACATTCTGGATATACTGAAAGTGGGAACATCTGCCGGAGGTGCCAAGCCCAAGGCCATCATCGCCTACAACGATATTACCGGAGAGGTACGCTCCGGACAGGTAAAAGCTCCTGAAGGATTCGGGTATTGGCTGTTGAAATTTGATGGCGGCAAATACAGCGAACACACGCAGATAACGGACAATCCACAAGGAATAGGAAATATCGAATATGCCTATCACCGGATGGCAAAAGCCTGCGGTATCGATATGATGGAATGCCGGTTACTTCAGGAAAAAGAGTCATATCACTTTATGACACGACGTTTTGACCGTATGGAAGACGGAGAGAAGATCCATGTACAGACATTGGCCGGGCTTGCCCACTATGACCGTGACCAACGCCATTCATACGAAGAGATATTCCGTATCATGCGGCAGATGAACCTCCCTTATCCAGAGCAGGAGGAACTATACCGAAGAATGGTGTTCAACGTCATGAGCCGGAACCATGACGACCATAGCAAGAACTTATCTTTCCTGATGGATAGACAAGGG
>OIMZ01000283.1_pt1 | contig 10317 bp, 19 predicted proteins | sample 1585131 | NCBI WGS metagenome assembly OIMZ01 (sample SAMN02674693, study PRJEB24791) | human gut metagenome, SKBSTL018 | isolation source: stool | host: Homo sapiens | place: USA | reverse complement strand
AGTAACGGCGGCACAAGGCTTCATCACGGAGTTCTATCAGGTTCTTGTCTCGTCCTTTGGTCATTAAAGCATGGCATTTGCTGCAAAATTAGGCATTTAACCGGGCATTATAGATAAAAAAACGCCGCATCGTGTATAAATGCGGCGTTTTTCTGTTTAGAGTGTGAACAAAATCACATGGTCATCAGTTCGGTGTCATCCTCACCCGGGACAAACGGCTCGATGCGGGTGATCACCTTGCTCTGTACCTTCACCCGTCCGCTGCCATTACAGACCGGACATTTTGCGGATAAAGGAGCTCCTCCCTGGTCCAGGTAAAAGATACGTCCCTTGCCTTCACAACGCTTGCAGGCCATGACGTGCGGCGCGATGTTCTTCGTCTTTTCCATAACTACAATCGGCAGAATGAAGGCTCGATACGGCGCCAGACACCGTTCTCGTCACGTTTATGAAAATAGTAGTTCACCGCGGTCTTGTACACCACATTGCTCTCACGGAAGAGGTCCATGATCTCCGTGTATTCGCTGTCGAAACGGTCCTCCAGCTCATACAGCTTGCTCACCGACTTGTAGTCCAGATCACCCTGGCGGTTACGCTCGATCATAGTCATACCGAGCTGGTACATCGGATCATCGGTACCGAGTTCCCGGCTCATGGCGTAGCGCTTCAGGTAATCCACCAGACGCTCGGCGGCGAGGTTGGCACGTTCGTCGAAGCTCTTCACCTTGTTACTCCTCACTTCCAGTTTCATATCACCGTCCACGATGGTGAAACTTGCCTGGTCATCCTTGCGGAGCTGGCCATAGTCACGCATCAGGTCGCGGAAAGAGGCGGCTTCCTTCTCCACCCAGTCGCGGAAGGCTTTCACGTCATCCACGACCGGAAACAGCTTGTTCTTTACTTCAAGCATGAACTGCGCACGAAGCCCCTCGTAGGCATCGCGACGGTTGCGCTTGTTTTCCTTCTCTTCCTGCTGGAGCTGTTTCAAAAGCTCCTTTCTGTCCTGGGCGGACAGGCTTTTAAATTGTTCTTTCAAGTCCATAACTAAAAAATTAAATGGTTGTTACTGTTGTTTATTCTCACGTTTGCGGCGAATGGCGCGCAGCTTCACCTGCAACGCATCCAGCGCCTCGCAGTCAAGTTCACGGAACTCCATGCCAGTGATACGGCTGTCCCGGCAGAAGGCGTTCACCCGGTCCCAGTCGGCCGTATCAATGCCCAGCAGCTGCATCTGGTGAAGCACCGCGGAACGCTTCTGACGGAGAATCTTCCGGAGCTGCTCCTGATAAGTGGGCGGTACCAACTTCTGCATGGCAGACACAGCGGCACTGTATTCCTTCAGCGTCATGTCACGCAGGCTCGTGGTACGTCCCCCCGTGTACTGGGAAACGATGTTTTCCTTCAGTGCGTCACGATCCGATGTCGGAAGGCGGTTCAAAAGGCTGTAAAACGCCGCATAATTCTCGGGTTTATTTAACTGCTTGCGGCTGTTGATGTCTATCTGCATGGCTATACTGTTTTTTTGTTTATTTTAAGGTCATTGATTTCCTTAATCACTCTCTTTACTCTGATAGTACACAAATAATCAAGAAGATGCTCTTTTTCATTTTTTGTACACTTATACTGGTCGAAAAATTCAAGTATGCCCATTCTATTCAGATTTTCATTAACTCAAACTATTCATACCACATCAGCACAACTCTATGATTTCACCCACGGCAGAGCGTAGAAGAGTACGCAAAACCGAAGGGTTTCCGCTATCATAGATGACTTCCACACAACACTCATGGCGTGCGTTACGTGACACAACCAGCTCGCAAGTCATATTCTCACAGAGCCATTTTTCCACTACTTTACGGACACCAACTGCGGTGACCACAATTACCATTTTTTTACTCATAATATTGACCGTGCTGTATGTTATTCAACTCTTATCCTCCCGGTGTACTGGTTTCCCCGAAACTTCATCCCCTTGGTGAAGCCGCCCGGATATCCCAGTTCCTTGCTTCTCGCGTTTGCCAGCAACAAATGTTCCCGGCTAAGGGAGGCTACAAAACTTTTGTCCTTTTCCAGTCCCATCTCTCGGGCCTTCCGGGTGACGCTGCGTTCGGAAACACCGAGCATTTCAGCCAGCTCCCGGTTGAGGGTATTGTGATAGTGGCGCCGCATGATGGAAAGCATATTACCGTTCCAAAAGATACGGGTGGAATATCCCTTATGCTCGACGAGCCGTCCCAGTGTCCGGTGCATGAAAGTACCGTCAGCAACCTTCCGGTGCTTGCGGTACTGTTCACGCTTGTACGCCAGCACACATTCATGACACCAGGAACTCCGTCCCCCATTCTTCAACGGATAGAACTCACGCATCCACAACTTTCGGCCGCAATGCGGACAGACACGTTTACGTTTCTGCTTGTTGTTATTTTCACTCATAGCTGTTTATGCTGCATTCATCAGTTCATATTCAAATTTTCACCGAACGGAATAGTATTAATGTCAGCCTTTCTCGTATAGGCCTGCATAAGCCCCACGGAAAGCAGCATATAGACATTCTTATTCGCTTTGACAACCCCGGAAATAGAGCCGACAATATGTTCAGTCTTGCCGGTAATGATTGAGCCGGCTATCTGCTCAAGCCCGTCTGGTTGGTCCTTACTTGCCGCAACGCTCATAAAGGCACTAAGATTATTTTCCTTACAAAAGTTATCCACGTATTGGCAGAGTTCCTTTACTGCCTCTTTCTGTTTTTCTGTAATCATTTCAGTTAAATTTTAATGGTTAATAATTATATATCGAAATCGCAAAATCCTTTTTCTCGTACTGCCGGTACATCGTCTCCTCCCAGTCCGGCTCGTCCTCCTCCGGCAGGTCGTTCTCCCCGAGCTCTATTTCTTTGCGGTAAATGAGGTACCGTGCCTCCAGAAAGAAGAGGACCACACGGCGCAGGGAACTCACGGGCGGAGGAGATGCCATGCCTCTCCATGAAGGCGGCGATACGGTCCGGACCGATGGTGTTCGTGCGGATACTCACCAGACACTGCCGACGGAAGTCCTTCAGCGTGCTGCCCTTTATCCCGAGCACGCTGTCAGCGATACGGCCAAGGTTCTCCGGGATATGGTAACCGGCACCGTCGTCATCCGTCCCCACCAGCAGCTCGGCGGCAGCCGTCAGCATACCCTCCACGCTCATGCGCTGGGCAGCGGCCGTCTCCTTCAGGAACACGTACTGGTAATTGCTCACGTAGGTATGTATGAGATAACCTTCCGGACAGCGGAACACCTCTCCGGCGGCAAGCTCCATCGAAAGGTTGTTCAATGTCACACCGGCACCGCAGCAGAAGGCGCACACCAGGCGGACGACAAGACGCTGGCGGTTGCCCCAGCCGCCAGCGATGATGGCACGCTGCAGGCTGCCGGCAACGGCCGGATCCATCTCGAAGAACAGCACCGACTTCTCCTGACGGCGGAAGAAGAACGACATGTCCGGAATACGATCCATGCAGAGGAGGATGCGCCGGGTGGCCGTGGAGACCCTGCCACCATCCGTCATGCGGATGTAGGACTTCACCAGGTGGTTCATCACTACCGTCATGTCGGAAAAATGATAGTCGGCAACTTTCCCGCGGAACAGTTCATGAAGCAGAACGGGCAGCTTCACAACGTAGTTGTAATACTCCTTTCTCATGGCTTACTTGCTTGAAGGTTTCCAGTCCACTGTTATAATCGCATCCAGCTCACCGCTGCCGCCACACACCGGGCAGGATACATGCACGTCCTCGCGGCTGCCCTCTTCCGTTCCCCAGAACCAGCCGTTGCCCTTGCAGTAACCACACTTGTGGCCGGTACTGACGAAGTTCTCACGGTTAGGCCCCTTACACATATAGGCGGGAGGACAAATCTCCAGCTGTTTCTTTATCCTGCTCATGCCTGGCCTCCTTTCTGTTTCGGTCCCGCCACATTCCAATAGTCATAGGCGCCCTTCTCCCAGATTGTGTATTCACCAGTGGCCCCCTGATAACGTCCCTTACTGAAGGCGACGTAGCCCTCCACCCATATCTTCAGGTCGGCATCATACATCACGCTCGTGGCCGCATCACCTTTAGGATTCTTGCCACGGGCATGGCTGATGAAAACAAACAGCTTGTCCGGAAACTCCTCCTTCAGCTGGATATAGTCACGATACGTCATCTGTGTGTATTGGAAGCTGTCAATGATCACGATGTTGAAACTCTTATGACGCCGGAGCCTGATCTTCAAGGTGGGGATGTCCTCCTTGATGAACGCCAAATGGCGGCTTACCTCGGCCATACCAAAGCGCCGCAGGTTATTCTGGACTGTCAGAGAAGTTCCTTCCTCCAGGGAGTTGAACGCCACACGGTCATACTTGCAAAGTTCCTTGCAGAGCTGCATCACGAAAGAGGTCTTGCCGTTACCGCTGTTGCCCCACACGAACCAGCAGCCCCGGACTTCCGGAGTGTCGAAGGCATCCTTCCATTTCCCCTCGAAAGGGAATACGTCATACTTCTTGTTCAGGATGTCCCTGACATTCAAGGCACGTCTCATACCCGCTTTTTTATTATCCTTTTTCTCTTCTTCCATAGTCAGAACAGTGTTAGTTGTCGGATATTGTCAATTCGGTCAAGTACGGCCTGCCGTGCGGCACCCCGCAGTTTCTCGTGGCAGAGCATCCTGCCGAGTGCCCACAGAAGGGCATTCTCACGGGTGGCAAACTGTCCCCATTTACGTCCCGGGTTGAAACCACCGCCGGAACCGCCCACCTCCATGTGAACGCCGGCAACCCACCAGCCGTCCTGCTGTCCCACAAGGGCGTCCAGGTAGTCGTGACCATTCCGGTAAACGGCCACCGTCTCGTATTCCCTCAAGACTGGGTAATCGCTCCAGGGAGCGGGAAGCTGCTCGCGACCGTCGATCTTTAAGTATTCAAATTTGTTTTCCATATCCTTAAAATTACGTTTGAACGGTATTTGAACGGGGGTCATTCCCCCACCATGCGTTTCACCTTGTGAATGGACTTCCTCACACGCCGCAAATCAAAGTCACATGTCGAAGCCTCCTTTATCACCTTATCGATGTCTTTCTTGTCAGTCACACCGTTGGCGGAACAGATCGCAAACACGTCGTTCACGTCCGTAGGCTCCAGCTCATAAAATTTCCGTCCGATACGGCTGTAGAACTCCTTGTAGCCGGGCTTCTGGTACCGCAGACCATTGCTGATGCGTTTGGCAATATAATCGGTACTCAAGAACACGACACCGCATTTCTCCTCCAGCTTGTTGTACAGGCTGATGAAATAGTGGAACACCGGTTCGGTCAGTTTGTCCGCCTCGTCGAACACCAGCAGGGGCGCGTCCATCTGGATGATGTCATCCAATATAAGCCCCCACACCTCACGGATATTATACCCTTCAGTCCGGATCCCGACCGTGCGGGCGATCTCGCGGACAAAGTCACCTTTCTTCATGTCCTCGGAGCAGAGGATATAGAAAACCTCCTTATGCTCCTGGAGGTAAACACGGGCGGTGGTACTCTTGCCACAACCGGCCTCGCCGGTCACCCAGGTAACATTGCGCCAGCGTTGCGCGTCGGAGAGTACAGCCGTGATCTCCTGGTAAGCACCGGTCTCCACGATCTGCCAGCCGGTAGCGCTTACACCACCGACCTGCGAGGCGACATTACGGAACATCTCGTCGCTGATATTCTCATAACGGCCGTTCAGGATATTGCTAACAGTACCTACACTAACCCCCTTCAGGCTGCCAGCAGCCTTCGTCTGGCTCGGGTATTTCGCCACGTAAGCCCGGAGGCTCTCACTGATGGCGTCCTTTTCTTTCATTGTAATTTCCATAATCAATATTTTTTATCTTGTCATAAATCTGTTCCTTATAATTTCCCGACCACCTTGCGGATGCTCACTTCCTTCTTCTCAAAGCTGTCCCATGTCACGTTGCTGATGACTTTCATGTCTCGGCCGATGGAAGGACGGGGCGGCTGGCTGTATTTTCTTGTGCGGCGGTCAATCTGGCGTTGCGCCTCCTTTCCGAGACCTTTCAGGTCAGGGGTACGCAGACCGTTCTGTTCCGGTGCGACACCATGTTCGTACTCGATGTCCTTGGCAACGACCTGGCGGTTTATACGCTCGTTGATGACGGCCTCCTGCTGGGCGCGGATGAAACGTTTCTCGGCTTCCGTCTGCTCCTGCTGGGCACGGTGGATCATCAGCGGGAACGAAGCCACACACTCGAAGCGCATCGCTCCGCCCTTATCCTTGTACAGCAGACGTACGCTGCTCATGTCATAAGGATCGTACTGGACATAGAACTTCTTGTAGGTGTTACGTCGGCGCCATTCCAGATCAGGCTCACCGGGGGCGGAGAAAACCTCGTAAGGGTATTTCTTTCCCTGTACCGTGATCTCGATACCGCTGGCGGTGAACAGCGACGGTTTCTCGGTCGTGTACCAGAACATCTCCACCATATCCGACACACTTACCGCATCGGTAGCCTCGTTCACGCTGGTATTGTACATCTCAATCCGGGAGATGCCGGTGGCAGGGTGTTTCATTGAATTCCACTGCTCACGGGCGGCGGCATACTGTTGCTTCAGTTCCTCCAATGTGGGGAGGGAGTCGATGTTCGCGTTGATGAATTCCAGATTCGGACGGCTTGTATCTCTCTTTGCCGTAATATTCTGCCCGGTGAAACCGAAACGTTTCTTCAATACCTGGCTCTGGAAGCGGTAGAAAATGTTCTCAATCGTCTTAGATTCGCCATTATACGGAGCTGTCGGGCGGTGGATACGGCTGATCTTCGAGAAAAGGCCCAGCGCCGCGTTCTTCTTATGACCGCCCTGGTTGTCGCACACGATCTCGTAGGGTTTGTGCCGGCTCATCTGGATAGCCATGCGGAAAGCATGGTACTGGGCGATATAGTCCTCGTTGTCGCTGATGTAATAACCGAGCAGGACTTCACTATAGGCATCCACCACCTCGTACACGCTTGTAGTGCACTTGTTTCCGTTCTCGTCACGATAGTAGAGGTTCAGCTTCGTACCGTCACCATACCAGAGGCTGTCACGACGGCTCGGAAGGATTGTCCGGTGTTTACGGTCATAACGCTGGTGTGCCTTCATTTCCCCATAAACGGCATCGTACCACAGAGGTTCGACACGCGGGCTGTTGAACCATTCGCGGAGGCTGCGGGGACTCTTCAGGGGCTTCCAGCCACGTTCCGGAGCGACACGGTTGTACTCCTCGAAGATCTCCATATCAGTATAAACCGGAACGCGGCTGCGTTTCAATGCAACAAGGTAACGCCCGCCGTCCTCCTCGATCTTCAGCGTGTTGCTGTTGCCGTATTTACCGCTCACAAGCACACCGTAGTTATCAGGACGGAACTTGTTTATCAAGGCTTTCAAACGCCCCACACTGCCCGGAAGACTATGCCCGTACACCGGACGCCATTCCTCACTCGTGACAAGCAGAAGTTCCCAAAGGTTACGGCGGAAACCGGTCAGCTTGTTATTGGATGAACTCAAGCGTTTGAACTCTTCCATCAGCGCGTTCAGCACCGAAGCGTTCCAGGTGTATTCCTTCTTCACATCCTCGGGAAGGGCGACCAGCTCACCGTTCTTGTCGTAACGGTAATCCTCGAAAAAGTTCTCGGCCTTCTCGTCTTTCTTCACTATGTTACGGATCATTTCTTCTCGCATCTGTTTCTCGGGCTCGCCATGGCGCTCAACCCAACGTTTCTTGTATTTCTCGGGAAGGGAGGAATAGGCATACAAAGCCGGATTATTTTCACCACCGCCACGAGAAACGACATCCAGTTTTTCCCGAGACAACTGGCTGTTTAATGTTCCTTTGGGCATTATATCCAGCAACTCTTTGTAAGTTACACACAATATATTTTCAAAGTATTCCATCTCCCAACTTAATTATCAATCCTCCAAATTATTCAAAGGGACATGCTTCTTCAGTAATCGTACGGAATTTCCGAAGTTCAACACAATGAAAAGTTCCGGTAGCGGATGAATGAAGAAGACAGAAAGTAAAGCCCCAAAACTCATGCAGAAATAAAGCACGCAAAGGCGCTGCTTCCGGCTCAGACCGGCGAACTTGCGCAGCTCGTCACCGAATATATCAAGCAGGTCGTTTTTCATCACAATCAGGCTTTTGAATGTCTTCACCTATCTCAGTACCACCACGCTCAAGGGCGAGTTTACGGATGGAACGCGCAAGTCGGCTGTTCTTGCGAAAGGCAAGTGCATGGCTAACCATCACATTCGTACATCCTATCAGTTCGGCGATCTTATTCACCTCACCGTATTCTACCACAATTCGTCTTTTCATACTATCTAATTATTTAAATTATCATAGAGAGCGGTCGCGGACTCGAACCGCGGACCATGACCTCTCCCTTGCGGGAGTTTGGTGTATTCTACCAACTGAACTAACCGCCCGAGAAAATTATAAAAGTTCCTTTATCGCATTCTCCGGAACACATATTACAGTCCAAATCTGACCGTCTTTCATATAATCAATATTATATTCCCGCCCGAACGTACAAATGTTATAATCCCAGTCACGAACTATACCATCAATGGTTTCGCCATTTCTCTTGATGATTCTCACACTTTGTCCTTTTTTAAATTTTGCTTCCATTTTGCTTCTTTTTAAATTCTCATTGTTACCTCAAGCCTTTTTTGTAGCTTTGGGGCGTGTTTAAACTTTAATCACGTGGCAAATATAGTCTAAGTTTCTTAGACAACAAAGTATTAATCCAAATAATTTAGACTTATGAGTGTTTTTTCTAAGAATCTTAGATTTTTAAGAGAGAGTAGGGGACTTAAATTAGATGAATTTGAGTTTATGGGCATCAAAAAAGGTACAATGTCAAACTATGAATTGGGTAATACAGAACCTAAATTGAGTTTGTTATGTGAAATATCTAAGTTTTTTAGAATATCAATCGATGACTTTCTTTTAAAAGATATAGAAGCCGAAAAAATTACACCAGTAGTAACAGAAACAGTTCCTCCAGAAACAGCTAACAATAATTTTAGGGAGCTTCTGGATGTTTTAAGGGAAAAAGACTCCACCATTCGAGAAATGGCAGAAGAAATAGGGATGCTCAAACAGACAATTACACAACTTAAACAGGACAAGTCGGGGCGTGTTTCGGATGCAAGCGATTCTACAGTTGCCAATGCCGTCTAAAACGCGTTTTATGGGGAAAAGGAGGTAAAAACAGTTAAATCGTTATTTTACAGCAGAATATATAAAAATACAGGGGAGTAAATAAATATTATCTATATACAATTTACCCCCTACAATATTATAAAAACAGATAAATACTAAATAAGAAAAAGATATTTCCCCGCTTTATTAGAACAAAATAGACACAAAAATGAATAACCAAATGAATAACCAATCAAAACATTTCGTTTTTGTAATAGACTAAATGAATAACCAAATGAATAAGCAAGTGAATAACTTTTCCACCTTTTAAGGCGTTCAAAGCGTTCAAACGGATAAATACAGCTTTCCATCATAGTTTGACATTTATAAAGACACAAAAAAAGCCGCAAAAACGGCTTTTAATACGTTCTAAGGCTGTTTTAACCCTTTCTGGTAGTCTTTATCAAGTGCGACTGGATAATCATCGCACGTTTCGTGTATTTTACGGCTCCATCGGTCAAACCGGCATGCAACAGGCTGCTTTTGGTGATGCCGACCTGTTTCTCCGTCAGATTTTCAAAAATGGCAGAGATACTGCCAAAATAGAGGTTTTTCTTCTCATAAATCAGGTGCACATGAATAATTTTAGTCATAATATACGGTATTTATTTCATCGCAAATATACCAAATATTATCTATATGGAATAATTTGGATAAAATAAAAAAGGGAAGCGCGTCAGGCACTCCCCCACTCCACTTGCATAAACCGATCCGTTTGACTATCTTTGCATATGAGAGCTGATCTGGAAAGGTTCATGGAGAATAACCGGTGAACAACCCCGAAATCTCCCCTATCCTACCTTCAATGTAAAGCAATCCATTTGAACGGCGTTCAAACGAGGCTAAAATGTAAGCCCAATGTAAAACGATGTAAACGTTTCGTTTTTCCAAGTCACTCTCCCCTACTTCATCATAACGCTTTGACAACCAAAACAATCAGTCATTTTCAGGCCGACCACATATTGACACGTTTCGTTTTTCCCCCCTTATATATTACAGAACCACTCGGGAACTATGCAGCCGGACCTGGCAGGAAACTTGGGAACAAGACGGTGAATACT
>OIMZ01000275.1_pt1 | contig 10394 bp, 15 predicted proteins | sample 1585131 | NCBI WGS metagenome assembly OIMZ01 (sample SAMN02674693, study PRJEB24791) | human gut metagenome, SKBSTL018 | isolation source: stool | host: Homo sapiens | place: USA | reverse complement strand
GATCTATGAGGACCGGGCAGATAGCCTACTTCACACCAGATGGGACGGATTTCTGTGGTCTGACGTCCGTCAAGACGCTTACCTTCGTCAAGAATGCAACGACGCATTGCCTCTTTTTCTACATCGTGATAATAGCGGTCGATTAACGGAGCTTTTTCTTCCAGTTCTTCTTCTGTATACTGAGCCTTGAATTCTTCGCGGATAGCATCGAATGCATCTTGGCGTTCGTGCTTATTTTTGTTTCCGGATGCAGCAATAGCGTATGCCTTTCGTAGCAAGCGTCATGGACAGCTTTGCGGAGTTCTTCATCGTTCTCTTCGTGGCAATATTCACGTTTAACAGTAGAACCCACTTCTTCCATCAATTCCATTTGAGCTTTACAGTGGATTTTGATTGCATCGTGAGCGGCTTTCATGGCAGCCAGCAAATCCTGTTCGCTTACTTCATCCATTTCACCTTCTACCATCATGATGTTCTCATAAGTAGCGGCTACCATCAAGTCCATGTCAGCTTTTTCCAGTTGTTCAAAAGTAGGATTGATAACGAACTGACCGTCGATACGCGCTACACGCACTTCAGAGATCGGTCCGTTGAAAGGAATATCTGAAACGGCAAGTGCTGCAGAAGCGGCAAGTCCTGCCAATGCATCCGGCATATCCACACCATCAGCAGAAAAGAGGATGATGTTCACATATACCTCTGCGTGATAATTATCGGGGAATAAAGGACGCAATGCGCGGTCTACCAGTCGGCAAGTCAGGATTTCATAATCCGAAGCTTTGCCTTCTCTTTTGGTAAAGCCACCGGGAAAACGTCCGAATGCTGAATATTTTTCTTTGTACTCTACCTGAAGGGGCATAAAATCTGTACCGGGAACTGCATCTTTTGCTGCACAAACAGTAGCTAGCAACATGGTGTTACCCATGCGGAGCATTACAGAACCGTCTGCCTGTTTTGCCAGCTTTCCCGTTTCGAGTGTGATGGTTCTACCATCAGGAAGCTCGATCGTCTTAACAATTGGATTGATCATAAAAAATGTTTTAATATATTTTTCGTCTAAAATTCGTGCAAAGATAGGTATTTATTCTTCTAATTGGGTGAAAATGAGCCAAAAAGTTACACAGATTACCGTTTTTTTTATTTTAATGCGTAAGAAGCTGGATAAATGCTTTGACAAACCGTGAAAAGACGTATCTTTGCCGGAAGAAGTTACGAAAAGAGTGTAATTTATTGGAAATGAGCGTAGGTTAATTGCTCTTGATAGTAATAGGTTACGATTTAGTTAGTTATCTACTGCATTATCCTTCTGCGCGTTGCGTAACCTTCAAAGAACTCTTCGTATGCAAAAGTAGCTATTTAATTCGAGATTTTGATATAAACTCCCGTTTTTTATCCCCTCATTCATAAGAATTTTCCGTAAAAGCGGTATTGTCCGTCGGCACACCATTGCCCAAAACGAGTTTGGAACAAACGTGTGCCGACTACCGCATAGCTGGAGAAAAGGGCATTGCCTCACGCCTAAACGATGTTTAGACAGATGAAGCAATGCCCCTTTCTTTTGCGCCTATGCCAAGAGGTGCTTTTACGGGTTTTCAAATGATTTTTCTTTTTTCGCTGTCTCTTTTGCCGGAAGCGGAAAGTGAATGCAGAGTGTGTCAGCCTGCCCCATGAATGAAACAGGCGCCCACACACAGCCGGACAAACCGGGAAGAATGATTGTTGCCACCCGGCTGAACAAGTTCCGTCGGATCGGAAACAATCATACTTCCTTTGTTGTGGTTTGCCCTTTTCACGCTTCCGGTGATGTCTTTTTCCTTTTGGTGATTCTTTTTTTTACGGATTTTCCCCTGAAGTTTTTTTCTACACAATCTGCCTCTGTTTTCGTTTACCTCCATTTTGCGCCTTTCAGTAAGCCGCATCAGTCAGTCATTTTCGTTCTGGGCGCAAAGGTAATTCCGGGATTGGACGGGAAAGCAAGGTCAAGCCTCCTGTTTTCTGGAAAAATCTCCAGCCTTTCGGGTAGTATTTTTCCGAAAAACCTTGCATTCCCTAATCCCTACCTTTTCAAGCACCCGAAACGAAAACGACCGATGCGACAGAAAGACGCATAAAAAAAATGTCGGATAAACGAGAGGCAGATAAGATAGTTTGAAACTCAACTCCCTCAGCTCTTGAATCCGCATTAAAAACAAAAAAATCAAAAACAGCGAAGATATGACGGCAACGGCAAATTTCAGACAAATGGCGCAACACATCGGGTTGGCGATATGCGGCTTGATGATGCGCACCGCCTTCGGGGTGTTCGGCATCCTTTGGGGCATCATCAGAGAGATTGTAAACGGAGTGTTCCGAGTGGCGATAGGTGTAATCGTGGCTATCCTTTCCACCATTGCCTTCTTTGGCTTCATCCTTTGGTTATTCACCCTTTAACCCTTACCGACATGGCAAAAAGAAACAGCAAGACGGCAGCGCAGCAGTGCAGATATTACGAGGTGGACAACATCTTCGTGTATATGGTGGAAACGTACATCAACGGCAATTTTGAAACTTTCCGAAGATTGTACCACGAACTGAACAAGGACGCACGGAGGGATTTCATGGACTTCCTTCTCAGCGAGGTAGAGCCGACCTATTGGAGAGAGATACTGAAACAGATAATCTAAAAATGACAGCGATATGAAAGGAACAGACCATTTCAAGAGAACGATATATATGTACTTGGAACAGCGTGCGGAGGAAGATGCGCTATTTGCAAAGAAGTACCGCAACCCTGCCAAGAACATGGACGAGTGCGTGACCCACATTCTGAACTATGTGCAGAAAAGCGGTTGCAACGGTTTCACGGACGGAGAGATATTCGGGCAAGCCATCCACTACTATGAGGAAAACGAGATAGAGGTGGGCAAACCGATGGACTGCCAAGTGGTTGTGAACCACGTTGTGAAACTCACGGCAGAGGAAAAGGCGGAGGCACGTCAGAACGCTGTCCGCAAATACCAAGAGGAGGAACTCCGCAAGTTGCAGAACCGCCACAGACCGTCAGCGAGAAAAGAAAACCAACCCCAACCCTCATTATTTGATTTAGGCTTATGAAACCGAAGACCAAGATACAGAAAGAGGTGGCAAGACTTTCCGCCAACCTTCGCCCCATATCAGCGACACAAATAGATTGGGCATACCGCCACTGCGTTGAGCATATCGGCTACCGCACCAAGAAAGGGAACATCACCTGTTCCGACTGCGGTCACGAGTGGCACAGCGACAGCGGACTATGCGACACCCTTGAAGGCTGCACCTGCCCCAAATGCCATGCCGAACTCAAAGTGCAGGACACACGCAGACGCATCTACAAGGAAACGCAGAATTTCAGCGTGATAACCACCTGCAAAGGGTATCAGGTAATCCGCGTGGCGCAGGTCAGATGCGAGAGCAGGAAAGGCGAACCGATGCGTTTCTACTGCCACGAGGTCGTGCAGCGTTGGATTTCACCCGACGGCAAGGTTACGGACATGGCGTTGCTCCGTGGCTTCCTTTTCTGCTATTGCGATGTGTGGGCATTAGGCAGCGATATGGAGGTAAGACCGCACAACAGCCTATACGATGATGTGGTGGCAAGAAGCTGTGCATATCCAAAGATGAGGATATTGCCCCAACTCAGACGTAACGGCTTCAAGGGCGATTTCCACGGCATCTCCCCCGTGCGTCTTTTCAAAGCCTTGCTTTCAGACCCAAGAATTGAAACCCTTATGAAAGGCGGTGAGATTGAGGTCATGAAACACTTTCTTTTCAATACCCGTACTGCCGATGAATGTTGGGCATCATATCTGATTGCCAAGCGTCACAAGTATCAGATAGACAACCTCTCAATGTGGTGCGACTATCTGCGTATGCTCAAAAAACTCGGTCAAGACCTCCGTAACCCGAAGAACATCTGTCCCGAAGATTTCATGGCGGCACACGACAACGCAACCCGAAAAATTGAAGCCATACACGAGAAGGAAAGAGCCGCAGAGCAACGCCGTTGGGAGATTGAAAGGCGTGAGCGTGAGCAACAGCGACAACTCCAACGAAAGAAAGATGCGGAGGATTTCATCGCCAACAAATCCAAATTCTTCGGCTTGGTAATCACGGACGAGGAAATAATCGTCAAGGTGCTTGAAAGCATAGACGAGTATTACAACGAGGGCAAGACGCAGGGCATCTGCGTGTTTGGCAGTGGATACTACAAGAAAGCCGACACCCTCATACTATCGGCAAGGATTGGCGATGAGATTATTGAAACCGTAGAGGTGGACTTGCGAACCCTCGAAGTGGTGCAGTGCCACGGCAAGCACAACCAGGACACCGAATATCACGAGCGCATCATAGACCTTGTGAACAAGAACGCCAACCTTATCCGTGAGCGGATGAAAGCGGCATAGCATAAACCCTAAAACAACATTGATATGGAAGTAAGAATTGAAAGTATGATTTGTGTGTGGGATGATGCAATCCCCACGATGTTCCTTGAATTTGTGAACCTCCTCACTCTCACAACGAGTGAGGGGGAATTGAGAAAGAGCGTAAAGGAGTTTGCCGAGAAGCACGAACTTGACAAGTTTTTCCTTTACGGCTTCGGCTCACACCATTTCTACCTGCACCAACGCTACACAAGCAACCCCGAAATGGTGATGAAGAACAGAGTTCTGTCAGTACATTTTTAACCATCTAAAAAGCAACATTATGACAACACGAATGACCATCAACGGAGTAAGCACCTGCGCGGAAGCAGGTACGGAGAAATACGAGCGTTTCCAATCGGGTATCGGAAGACGCAGGCGGACACTTGTGCAGTACGACTACCGCCACCCCATAGACAGAGAATTGTTCTCTTGTGTCAAACCCACGTTGGACGAGTGCCGAGCCGCACGGGACAAGTGGCTGAACGCAAAGAAGGGAAAGGAGGACAGACTATGAACACGACCTATCAAACGCTGATAGTCAAGTTCAGCGAACCTATCACGGCATTGGACGGTATCTTTGACGATACCGGAGCGTGGGGAACGGACACCCTCAAGGGGTGGATAGATGATTACGAAAGCACACGTTTCACCGCCACCGACAGCCATACGGCAGTCATCACGAGCGAGTACAATATGGAATGTGTGAAAGAGTGGCTACAACGGCAGACCCCCATTTCCGAAATGCGAGAATTTTGAACGGGATGGCGGTGTCCGCACCGCCAATACTTAAAACCCTAAAAACAAAAGATATGATAGCCAAGACGATATTACAGCAGATAGGCGGAAAACGCTTCACCGCCATGACAGGTAGCCGTGATTTCATAGATATGGGCAACGGCTTACGGATGAGCCTTGCAAGGAACAAGACAAGTGCCAACCGCCTTGACATCATCTATGATGCAGGGGCAGACCTCTACAATATGCGCTTCTACCGCAGGACGTTCAGCAAAAAGACCTTTGAGTGCAAGACAAAGGACATTGCCGTACACGAGGGTATCTATTTTGATATGCTGGAGGAAATGTTCACGATGGTGACGGGACTTTACACACGCTTTTGAGTGGCGGGGCGGCGAGAGCCGCCCTACTTTCTTTCAGTGAGCATGATGGCGGACAAAGAAAGTAGCAAAGAAACCTTTGTCCAATCTGCGATAACTAAAAAATCCGCAAGTAAAACTTGCGGAGGCTATATATTGGGTCGTTATTTTTTGGTGGAGGGGAATGATAATCTCGAACCGTTGAACTACACATTTCTGCTTCGTCTCCATTTCCCCCAACGATTTGATACGTTCAATCATTTTTGTTGTTCCTTTCTGAATTTTCCTAAATACTTTCTTCATAATTTCGCTATACTTTTTATGGTTAATAACTATGTTTTGTATTGCTCTCACAACACTTACAACTTGAAGTGTTATTTGGAAACCGATAGGCAAAAATGGCTCAACGATGTCAATTAACGAGAAAATCCTACGATAATCTATCAAGTGATAGAGCAAAAGACGTGCCAAGTTAAATATGGCACGTCTTTTGCCAGTTTTGTCAGTCCTTTTATGGGATATACAACAGCGCAAACTCCGCCTTTCTCCGTTTGAGCAGCATGGCGTGGCGTTTTCCTTTGTAGTTGCAGAAGGCTATATACTCACGGTAGATGTTCCTGTCACCAGCTTCCAGCTTCTTGATTAAGGTGCTTTTGGGGATTGTTTTGCTGCCTAACAGCTTCGCCGGTCCCACATTGTAAGCTAACGTGCCAAGCAAAATCGAATCAACCCCGAATTTACGGAACATGGCGACAAATTTGCGCAGGTCTTTCCGCAAAAGTTCATCCGCATCCCGTTTTGTCATGGTTCGTGCCGAATACTTCTCGTTTGGCAAAAGTTTGTGACCCCAACCGACGTATGGGTAGTGTTTTTCTGAGTGCCAGCCTTCAAAGTAGCGGCAGCATAAAAAAGCACGTTCCATAAGCGGCAGTCGGTAGATTGCCGCCTGCCCGTCCGTTCCCTCTTGGCGGCTGATCTGCGCGGACACAGAACAGACCGTCAGAAGTGAACAGAGCATTGTCATGAATACACGCATCATTTCAACAAGGGGCTGAAGTTGCCGATGGGAACGATGGTAAGATCGTCGTCCTTTACATTCCTGTTGTTGAAGTCAAATTCCAGTTCGTAGGAGTTGCTAAAGTTATCCTCCACCACCACGATGAAATTATGCGCCTCATCACCCGCCGCCGTGTAGTACAGGCGGAATTTTTCGTTCTCCAGCAGGTAGCGGTCGTTAGGCAGGAAGGTGATGCCGTTATCCATTTTGAGCGAGCCTTCCCCCTCGAACTGGAAATAGCGGATGGTATAGAGCGTACCCGAAAAGTCGCCCTCCTTTTTCAGTTCACAGCGGATTTCCACTGTCTGCCCCTTTACTACCTTGTTCGGCACGGGCATGACCTCCACCGTGAAGGGATAGGACTGCTGGATGTCCATGTCATCGTCACATGACACGAGGGTGAATGACATGGCGGCTATCAGGCATAACGCCACTGCCTTGAATATTGATGTTCTCTTGTTTCTGTTGTTCAGTATGTTCATTGTTCTTCGATTTTTAGATGGTTGTTTTTCTGTTTTTTCGTTGTCAGTTGCAGGTACTCGTTCAAGTCCTTGCAACCGTCATAGAGGGAGGAACGGTCGGTGACACGTTCCCCGTATCGCATGGTAAGTGCGGCAAGCGTCCGCCGTCCGGCTTCGTCACGGTCGAGGAAGCAGCCGATGCGCCCGTATCCGTCCAGCAATCCCGCCGCCTTCTCCACGTTGGCGACTGAGTTCAGCACAAGACAGTCAGCGTTACCGGTTACACCAAGCGTCACGGCAGAGAGAAAGTCCATGAAGCCCTCGAACACGAGGCACTCGTCAGCCGGGATGTCATTCGCCTTTACCAGTGATACAGACTTCGGAGGTATGCAACCCTTGAAATATCGGCTTCTGACTTCATAGCCACCTGCCATGTTCGGAAAGCCAACGGCAAAATACCGTTTCCCACGCACACCGTAGTTCAAGCGGCAGCAGTGACGGGATGCGATGGCGTAAGGGATGCCCCGTTCCTCTAAATACTCCGTCAGCAGTGAGCGGAGCAGCGGAGCGACCTCCACATCCTCAAAAACGGATTCGGTCGGCTTCGAGAGATAGACGGGCTTTTCCCATCCGGCAACCGTCATATTGGCGGCTTCCGCTATGAACTTCGCTTGCTTCATGAAGTCATCGCTTTGCAGAAACTCCCCGGCAAGCGTGAAGATGTCGCCGCCCTTGCCCAAACCGAAGTCGTACCAGAGCTGTTTCGCCACGTTCACACGGAAAGAGGATGTGCGCTCGCCCCTGTACGGGGCAAGATACCACAGCTCGTTACCGCTCCTTCTGACAGGCTCATGCCCCAGCCGTGCGAGAAAATCCGCAAGCGGCATCCTTCTGACAGCATCTATTTCCGTCCTTTCCATGCCCGTGTCAGTTGATGATGAACTTGATACCGACCCCGAACTGCGTGTGGAACTTCCGTGTGTCGCCACCCCAAAGGCAACGCTCCCGCAGGTTGGCAAGCAGGGCGATACGGTCTGCCACGTAACACTCCACATCGAGCGTCAGCGCACCGCCGTAGATGAAGGCGTCCCGGTCGTGCAGCGTGGAGCCGTCATGCAGCATTTTCTTCCCCCAATTCACAGACTCATATCCGGCGAGAGCCGAAGCCCCGGCATAGACGAAAACAATCTTTCGGGCGTCCGACAGTATCTTGAAGTAATAGCCGCCCTCCGCCGTGAACTGCGCCACGGGTATCTTGGTGTCCTTGTAGGGATTGTTCTTCAACAGGTATTCGCCACCGAACACCCACTTGTTCCCCTTCTTCGTGTAGGTGGAGAGAGCCGCCCCGAAGCTGTACCCGCCGTCCTTGCCGCCGAGATTGAAGCCGTCCGCCATGTCCGCCCTCACCTCGATGCCCTGCATCTTCGGCAGACACCGCTGGGCGTGCGCCTGCCCTGTAAAAAGGGCAAGCGACGCGATGATTATTGCGATGTACTTTCTCATGGTCAGCGTACTTGAAGTTCGTTGATGGTACCCGCGCGTACCAAATCCTCGTTCTCAATCACGAAGGACTGGTGACGGCCGCCGTTCTTCTCGTTCAATTCCACCACGAGGCACTTGTCATCGGGGATGGTGAACTTCGCCATCGTGAAGACCGTGCGCTCGCTCTTTTTGCCCGGCACGAGGGTGGCGTAGTTCTGCGCGCGGAGCGGCAGAATAATCTGCTCCTGCACGGCAGTACGCTTCGCAACCTTCTTGTCCACGATTTTCCAAGTGATGTAGTCCACATCGAAAGGCACGTTGCTCTGGTTCTTTATCTCCGTGTGGAAATAAAGCAAGCCGTTGTGCGTGTAGATGCCTTTCAACAGGTATTGGATGCCGAAACGCTTGCAGCCGATATGCTTCACCTCGCGCTTGTTCTGTTTGTGGATGGACTTCATGATAAGGCGCACCAGCATCGGGCTTTCGCTGCCCAGCTCTTTCAGATAGATTTCCTGCGCGTTGTTCGGGCGGTTCACCGTGCTGCCGTCATGGATGAAGTCGCACATCTCCACGTTGAGCAACAGCGGTTCGGCGGCGTACTTCACGTTGAAGGTGTAGAAACTGCCGTCCTCCGTGATGACGGACATATTCGTTTCGTTGGGAAAATTCCTTACGGTAGCCTTCACACGGATGATGTTCTCCGCTCCGTCGGCTTTCCCGGCAATCAGGTCGGGCGAGCCTAAATCGACATAGCGCACCTCCGCCGGAAAAATGACGTGGACGGTCTTGTCGTAGGTCACTTCCAGACCGTGCGGCGGTATCATGCGGTCGAAGGTCAGCTTGCGTGACAGCCCGTGATATAGGTCGCCGTCCGCCTCCTTCTGCGGATAGACCTCCTTCGTCAAGGTCGGTTGTTCACTTCCGTTGGTCGTTTCAACGGTTACATTCTCCTGCGCGTTGGCAGTTATGATGCCCATAGCGAGGGCAAACATGATGATTACTTTTCTCATTACTTTTGGATTTTAGTGGTAATTTTTATTGTTTTCAATATTTTTCTTGGTAAAGCATGACCCTGTACCCGGCTTTCAGATGCACCTTGACGGTTCGCATCTTTTTGGCGATGTACTGGCTCGTGCCTTGTATCAGCCCCTTGCCCAAGTCGGAGGCGAGCTGCGCCCCGGCATTGGTGGAGATGTTGATGCTGCTTCCCAGCGAGCCGCCCATGTTGGCGGCGACCTCCCGGACGGCGTTCATCTCCATCGAGTTCGGGATGAAGATGCCGGGCTGTCCGTCCGTGTCATAGACCGCAAGCTCCACGGGGATAATCGTACCGTCATATTCCAGCGAGGTAATCTCGATGTCGAGCCGTTCCCCCTGTATCTTGCCCGTGCCGACCACCACCGCATTGCGGGGGATTGTCCTGCCCGCCACCGCCATAGGCTCCAGCAGGCGAAGCCTTACTGTCTGCCCATCCGTCACGCTCTGCGCCCCATGCACACACGCCGGTATGGTGTTCCGGTCCGATACCTCTGTAGTGCCGACAGCCGTGTTGAACCCCCGGTTGCGCTCCTGCGAGAAGGTGGCGACAAACTCCGCGTTGCTCATGGGCTGTGCAAGGAAGGAAACGATTTGGCGGGTCACTTGCCTTACGGGTGTCGCCGTGTTCTTCTTTCCCTTCTGCACGGTGGAAGGCTCTGCCGCCTGTTCCGGCTTTCCTCCGTTCTGACCGCCCATGTACTTTGCCGCCAGCTCATAGGACTTCTCCATAAGTGCCACCTGTTCGTCCATAGATGAAGTCCTGCCTTTTTCGCTTTCCAGTTCCGATTCCAGCGAGGCGATGCGCTCCAACAGCTCATCC
>OIMZ01000266.1_pt1 | contig 10552 bp, 8 predicted proteins | sample 1585131 | NCBI WGS metagenome assembly OIMZ01 (sample SAMN02674693, study PRJEB24791) | human gut metagenome, SKBSTL018 | isolation source: stool | host: Homo sapiens | place: USA | reverse complement strand
ACTTCGGTATTGTTTACGGAATCGGCGCATTTTCACTTGCAAAGGATATCGGTGTTTCAAATAAAGAGGCAAAGCACTACATTGAAAGCTATCTTGCCCATTACAGCGGTGTTGACAGCTATATGAAAAATGTTGTCGAAAAGGCGAACGCTGACGGCTATGTTGAAACGATGTTCGGTAGAAGAAGAAATCTTCCCGAACTCACCTCGAGCAAGCATATGATTCGTGCATTCGGCGAGAGAGTTGCAAGAAATATGCCTATTCAGGGCACAGCCGCAGACATTATCAAAATTGCAATGATTAAGGTTGACGAGCGAATGAAAGCCGAAAATCTCCGTGCAAGACTTGTGCTGCAGGTTCACGACGAACTTATTGTCGAAGCTCCGCAGGATGAGAGCATGAGAGTTGCACTCATCGTTCAGGAAGAAATGGAAAACGCAGTTAAAATGAGCGTTCCGCTCACAGCCGATGCGGCAATCGGAAGGACTTGGTATGATGCAAAAGGATAACAGAACGATTGCCTTTGTATGCACGGGCAACACCTGTCGCAGTCCCATGGCAGAGGCAATTTTTAATGATATGGCAGAGAAAAACGGCGTTTGCGTCAGGGCGGAAAGCTTTGGCATTGCAACCTCAACGGGACTTCCTGTGTCGGAAAATTCCGTGATTGCCTGTAAGGAAATCGGAATTGACCTTTCGGGCAAAGCTTCAACAGCCGTAGCTGATGCCGGCATTGAAAAATACGAAAAATTTTACTGTATGTCGCAAAGTCACGCAAAAATGTTGATGCAGTTTTTTCTTGTACAGCCCGAAAAAATCGCCGTGCTCGGTATAAGCGATCCCTACGGCGGCGACATTGAGGTGTACAGACATTGCCGTGATGAAATTGTTAATTCTGTAAAGGAAATATTAAAAGCGTATGAAAATTGACAGAATGACCGAAAATCAGCTTGAGGCGGTTGCACAGCTTGAACAGCGGTGTTTTTCGCATCCGTGGTCGTTTAACAGCCTTGAAGAAGAACTGAACAACGAAACCTCGCTGTTTTTTACCGCAACGGAAGACAATGCCGTTGTCGGATATATAGGAATGAGTGTTGTTGTTGACGAGGGTTACATTTTCAATGTTGCCGTTGACGGTACACACAGAAATCGGGGAATAGGTTCGGCGCTTGTTGAAACGCTTGTGACCTATGCCAAGAAAAATAACCTTTGCTTTCTCACTCTTGAGGTTCGTGAAAGTAACGGGAACGCCCGTTCTCTCTATGAAAAATTCGGATTCATCAAGGTGGGAGAGAGGAAAAATTACTACTCATCTCCAACCGAAAACGCTGTTTTAATGACACGCTGTTTTTGACATATATATGTAATAAAACATTATAATAACGATATTACGGAACTTCATCATAAATGTTTCGTAGTGAAAGGAAAATTATGAAGATACTCGCAATAGAATCGTCCTGTGACGAAACTGCGGCAGCGGTTGTTGAGGACGGCAGAAACATAATATCCTCGGTGGTTGCTTCTCAGGTTGAGGAACACAAGCTTTACGGCGGAGTTGTTCCCGAAATCGCATCACGCCGTCACGCAGAGGCAATTGTTCCTGTTGTAAGACAGGCTCTTGAAGATGCAGACTGCAGGCTTTCCGACATTGACGCAATCGGTGTTACATATGCCCCCGGACTTATCGGAGCGTTGCTTGTGGGAGTGAATTTTGCAAAAGGACTTTCACTTGCAACAGGAATTCCGCTTGTTCCTGTTCACCATCTGCGTTCACACATTGCGTCAAATTATATTTCAAATAAAGAATTAAAACCGCCGTTCCTCTGCCTTGTTGTGTCGGGCGGTCACAGTCATATTGTTATGGTTGAGGACTACACAAAGATGAAAATTATCGGCAAAACCCGTGATGATGCCGCAGGCGAGGCTTTTGACAAAGCCGCAAGGACAATGGGAATGCCGTATCCGGGCGGAATTGAAATGGACAGAGTTGCGGAAAACGGCAATCCGTTTGCATTCAAGCTTCCTCGTCCCGCAGTTCACGATGCGCCGTATGATTTCAGCTTTTCGGGACTTAAAACAGCCGTAATCAACCTCATTCACAATTCGGCACAAAAGGGTGTTGAGCTTAACAAAGCCGATGTCTGTGCATCATTCCGCTATGCTGTTGTCGATTGCCTTGTTACAAACTTTATCAAGGCGGCTGAAGACTTGGGACAGAAAAAGCTTGTAATCGCAGGCGGTGTTTCGGCAAATTCACTTCTCAGAAGAACCCTTGCAGAAGAGTGTAAAAAGCGTGATTGGGAAATGTATATGCCCGAAAAATCTCTTTGCGGTGACAATGCCGCCATGGTCGGTTCACAGGGATATTACGAGTTTCTCAGCGGAAATATTGCAGGAACAGACCTCAATGCTTTTGCTACAATGAGCATTGAAAAAGGCTGATTTATTCGCAAATAATCACTAAGACACTTGCTATTTTATCAAGAATATACTAAAATAGTGTTAATAAACCGAAAGGATGATTTAAAATGAGCAATCCTATTGTTACTTTTGAAATGGAAAACGGAAAAACAATCAAAGCGGAGCTTTATCCCGAAATTGCTCCGAATACTGTAAATAATTTTCTCAGCCTTGTAAACAAGGGTTACTATGACGGCCTTACATTTCACCGTGTAATCTACGGTTTCATGATTCAGGGCGGTTGCCCCGAAGGCACGGGTATGGGCGGTCCCGGATATTCAATCAAGGGCGAATTTGCCGTGAACGGCTTTGAAAACAATCTCAAGCATACAGAGGGTGTTCTCTCAATGGCTCGTTCAATGATGCCCGATTCAGCAGGCTCGCAGTTCTTCATTATGCACAAGAACGCTCCGCACCTTGACGGTCAGTATGCCGCATTCGGCAAGGTTATTGAGGGTATGGATGTTGTCAATGAAATCGCAGAGTGTGACACAGACTATTCCGACAAGCCTCTTGATCCTCAGATTATGGCAAAGGTTACAGCCGAAACCTTTGGTGTTGACTATCCCGAGCCTGAAAAATGCTGATGTTAAGAAAGGAATTTTAAAATGAATGTTTTGCTTGCAGGCGGCGCCGGATATATCGGCTCGCACACTTGTGTTGAACTCATCAACGCAGGTCACGATGTTGTAATTGCAGATAATTTTTCAAACAGCTGTCCCGTTGCGGTTGAAAGAGTTGAAGAGCTGACAGGCAGAAAAATTCCGCTCTATGAGGCCGATGTATGTGACAGAGATGCCGTTGAAAAGATTTTTTCGGAGAATAAGATTGATGCGGTAATTCACTTTGCAGGTCTTAAAGCAGTAGGTGAAAGCTGTGAGAAGCCTGTTGAATATTACCGTAACAACATTGATTCAACGCTCACATTGCTTGAAGTGATGAAAAAACACGGTGTGAATAACTTTATTTTCAGCTCAAGTGCCACGGTTTACGGTACTCCGGAAACTGTTCCGCTTGTTGAAACAATGCCAAAGGGTTCTCCTACAAATCCGTATGGCTGGACAAAGTTTATGATGGAACAAATTCTTACAGACACCGCAAACGCAAATCCCGATATGTCTGTTGTTCTTCTTCGTTACTTTAACCCGATCGGCGCTCACGAAAGCGGCAGAATCGGTGAAGATCCTAACGGAATTCCGAATAACCTTATGCCGTACATAACACAGGTTGCCGCCGGCAGACTCAAGTGTCTCGGTGTTTTCGGCAACGATTATCCTACGCATGACGGCACGGGCGTGCGTGACTATATCCATGTTGTTGACCTTGCAAAAGGTCATGTAAAGGCTATTGAATATTCCGCAGAGCACAAGGGAACCGAGATTTTTAATCTCGGAACAGGTGTGGGCTACAGCGTTCTTGATATTGTAAAGGCTTTTGAAAAGGCAAATTCTATTGAAATTCCTTATGTTATAAAGCCACGCCGAGCAGGCGACATTGCAGAATGCTTTGCCGACGCAACAAAAGCCAAAAAAGTACTTGGATGGATTGCCGAAAAAAATCTTGAGGATATGTGCCGTGACAGTTGGAACTGGCAATCTCACAATGTGAATGGTTACAAATAACAAATAAATGATATTTTATTTGTGCATTCCTACAAAAAAACAATATTTTGTCAAATAATCAGTCAGCAAGAGTTTTTAGCATTGACTTTTGGTGGTTGATTGTTGTATAATTAAACTGCTTATAGAAGCATTATCACATAAGGAGGAAAAGAAAATGTTCAAAAAAGCACTTAGCCTTTTACTGTCTATGATGCTTGTTGTGACATCACTCGTTGCAACTGTAGTGAGCGTTTCTGCTGCCGGCGATTCATATTTCGTATCCGGTTCTGAAGAACTCACAGGTTACAAGTGGGCTGAGACTGAAGCAACTTGCGGAGATAATGTAATGACAGAAAACGGCGACGGTAACTACGAAAAAGTATTTACCAACGTAGCAGTCGGCAACGGCTACCAGTTCAAGGTCGTTAAAAACGATAAAGAGTGGATTGGTGTAGGCGATACCGGCGAAGACAACTTCACATTCAATGTAACAAAGGAATGTGATGTAACAGTAACTTACAACCCTACAACAAATGAAATCACTGCAACAGGTGAAGGTGTTGTAATTCCGACAGAACTTGTTGTTGACCACATTACAGTCGTTGGTAACGGTGAAGATGCATGGCTCAACGGTAAGGACTGGAAGGTAGATGCTGAAGCTAACCACATGACAGAGACATCTGAGGGTTCAAAGGTTTACCAGATTAAGTTTGAGAGCCTTGACGCTTATGAGAACTATCAGTTCAAGTTTGCTGCCAACGGTTCATGGGCAGATAACTGGGGCCTTCCTGAGCAGGGCACAGCTCCTCTCAATGAGTGGTTTGACCTTACATACAACGGTCAGAACATGATCATTGATACAGATGCAGCTGGTTACGAAGACGGTTATGACATCGTTCTTACACTTGACCTTTCAAACTTTGACTATGCTACAAAGCAGGGTGCAAAGGGTAAGGTTGACATCGTTACTGGTGCAGAGCCTACAACAGTAGCAGAGCCTACAACAGTAGCAGAGCCTACAACTGCAGCTCCTGCAAAAAAGGGTCTCACAGTTACAGCTACTTCAAACCTCTTTTCTGAGAAGCAGGTTACTCTCAGCGCAGATCAGAAGACTGTAAGGGTTACATACATGTTCCAGACCAAGGACAGAGATGGTATGTTGAACTTCCAGTATAAAATGAACTATGATCCTTCTGTTCTCAAGGTTTCAGCTAATACAAGAAAGAGTACTTCATTCGAATATCCAAATTTCGAATTCAACAAAAATGTAGCTCCTGGTTTACTTATGGGTATAGGAAGTGACACAAGTCTCTATTTTTCATCAGAAAAAGAAATAGTATTTTCTTCTGTTGAATTCGATGTCATCAATCCCGAGGCTGTAGCAACTACTGTTGACCTTGATGTAGAGTATCTTACTATTTCAAATCAAGACCCTGTATCAGAGTTGGAAATCCCTAGTGATGAAGTAGTACTCTTAGACAAATCTGTATTAAATCAGGATGCAGTTGATAAGTATGTCGCAGTTGCTAAAACTGTAACAGTTCCCGACGGTTCAGTAGAGCCTACAACAGTAGAGCCTACAACAGTAGAGCAGCCTACAACAGTAGAGCCTACAACAGAAGAGCCTACAACAGCTCCTGCTGCCGATACTACATATGTAGTTGCCGGTACAACAAATCTTACAGGCTATGAATGGGTTGGTACACCTGCTGCAGCTCCTGAAAATGTTATGACAGCTGACGGTAGCGTATTCACAAAGACATTCTCTGCTGTTCCTGCCGGTAAAAACTATCAGCTCAAGGTTGTTGCAAACACAGGCGACGAGCAGAAGTGGATCGGTCTTGACGGTACAGATAACAATGTAACTTTCGATGTAGAAACAGCTTGTGATGTTACTGTAACATTCGATCCTGCTACAAACAAGATTACTGTAACAGGTGACGGCGTTAAAATGGTAACAGACCTTGAAGTTAACAGCATTACAGTTGTTGGTAACGGTGAAGACAACTGGCTCAACGGTGTAGCATGGGGTGTTGACGCTGAAGCTAACCACATGACTCAGGTTTCTGACAAGGTATATCAGATTAAGTATGAAAATATTGAATCTGCAGATGATGCTTATCAGTTCAAGTTTGCTGTAAACGATGATTGGGCAGCTAACTGGGGTCTTCCCGAGCAGAGCGCAGCTCCTATAGGCGAAGAATTTGACCTTACATTCAATGGTGAGAACATGCTTCTTAACACAGTTTCTGCAGGTTTTGAAGAAGATTCACTCGTTGATGTAACAATCACACTCGACATTTCTAAATTTGATTATTCAACACGTTCAGGCGCTAAGGCTACTGTTAAGGTTGAGCCTTCAACTCCTGCAGTTGATAATTTAACAATCAACGCTACATCTAATATTTGCCAGGCTAACGGTTCAGGCACATTTAATGTAGGCGACAAGGTATCAGTTTACTATCTCCTTGACACTAAGGACGCACAGCTTGAAGAAGTACAGTGGGCTCTTACATATGATAAGAACCTCCTTACACTTGATTCACTTACAATGCCTGAAATCGCTGACGGCATGGTAAATATGAATGATGTTTCAGGCAATGCTTCAAACCTTGCACTTTATGATTTTGCAGGCGGCAAGAAGCTTGTTGAGGCTGTGTTCACAGTTAACGGTACAGGTACAACAAATGTTGACCTCAATGTAGTTGATCTTACACTTGGTAAGCTCAATCCTGCAACAGGCACAGTTGATGCTGATTCAGAATATGAAGCAGTAGTTAACGGCGACATGGCTAATGATCTCTTTGATCACATTAACTCAGACGCTAAGGTTGAGGCATATGTTGAGCCTACAACAACAGAGCCTACAACAACAGAGCCTGCTACAACAGAGCCTACAACAACAGAGCCTGCTACAACAGAGCCTGCTACAACAGAGCCTGCTACAACAGAGCCTACTTCAACAGAGCCTACTACAACAGAGCCTGCTGCAACAGAGCCTACTACAACAGAGCCTGCTGCAACAGAGCCTACTACAGTAGCTCCTACTACACCTGATGCTACATCTGCTACACAGGCTGCAACAAAGGGTCAGTCAACAGCTGACACAGCTACTCCTGACACACCGGCTAACGGCACAAGCAGCAATCCAGTACAGACAGGTAATGCTTCTATGGCAGTAGTTATCCTCTTAGCTCTTGTTTCTGCAACAGGTGTTGTTTACTTCACAAGAAAGAGATTCAATAAGTAATTGAATTTCCTATTGTAAGACTGTTAACGGCGTTGACAGATTAAAAAAATAATTTTTCGCCTCTCGGTTTTCCGAGGGGCGTTTTTTTTATATCGTAATGTTGTGAAAATCAGTTTGAATTATAATTCCTAAAATATCATTTCTTTAAAGGTGAATCTGCAATTAATTTACTTTTCACATAAATTTCACCGAGAATTGTTAAAATATTGATTGAAATTTTAGTCTTAATGATATATAATAGGGATATCAAACTAAAGGAATGAAAAAAATGTCTAAAAAAATCAAAAATATGCTTTCAATTCTCTTCGTGGCTGTACTTACCGTGTCAGCATTCTGTATTCCTGCAAGTGCTGCCGAGGATGACCTTACAATCAGCATTTCAACAGATGAAAAGGATTCCGTAACAGCTAAAGCCGGCGATACGGTTAAGTATGCTATTTATATGACCGATACAAAAGAAGAAGTAATCGGAGCTGCAATGAGTTTCTTTTACAACGATGAATATTTGAAGTTGAATGCCGATTCAATAAACTGTGAAAGCTTTAAAACTGCGATTGGCAACCCTAAACTGAAGAATTATTACACCTTTACATGGACAGATGTTCAGAATCCCGTAAAGCTTAACGGTGACAAGGCTCTTGTTTCTGCTGAATTCAAGGTACTAAAGGGAGGCAAAACCGATCTTTCATATTTCATCTCTGATATGTACGGCGATGATATGACATATCTCAAATCGTATAAAATCACCTGCAAACTTTGGGTGAACGGTAAAGAGGTAGAGGATAGTGCCGTTCCGATAGTAAATAATGATACGGCAAATTCCGAAAAAATTCAGGGCGATTTTGTAAACTACATTGACGGAATGGGCGAGGAAAACTCACCTAACAAAGACGACCATAAGTCGGTAGTTGTTGAGAAAAAGTACATCTCAACTCAGCAGAATAGTCAGGTTGTAGATGTTACAAAGGTTGTTGAGAGCTCTGCAAACGGTTCGGGTTCAAATACGACATTAATTATTATAATTGCAATTGTTGTTGTTTTGATTGCCGCAGGTGCAATTATTTTCGTAAAGAAAAAGGACGAAAAAAAGAAAAAATCTGCGGACAATAATGCAATGTCGGACGACGCAGATGCGGATAAATAAAACAGATAAATATCTTTTATAGGAAAATTTTTTATAATACAAGCTAAATACACAAAATTGCGATTGCAATTTTGTGTATTTTTTTGTTTTAAGCTTTTTGAAAAAGATTGCAATTTTGAAAATTTTGTTATATAATGATTTCATACCGATAAAAATCGGAAATTTTTTTGGAGGAGATTCAAATGTCAAAAAAACTTATTAGTATCATAGTGTCATGCGCTCTCGTTCTTTCACTTGCTCTTGTAGGTGTAATCGGCGTTTCCGCAGCTATTGATACAGACGGTCGTTATGTCCCAAGTGAGGGCGTAAAAGAAACACACAAAGTTTACTTCCTTATGCCTGAGTCATGGAAGAGTGAAAAGTACAATGCTCATGATGCAGGTGCATACTGGTGGAACGGTTCAGACGCAGGTAACTCTCTTGACGGTACGTCAGTAGGTGTTGCTTGGCCGGGTTATAAGATGCAGGTTGAAAATGCTGAAAATAACATCTTCTATCTTGACCTTCCTACAGATGTTCCTAATCTTGATTTCAACAACTACCTTAACGGCGGTCAAAGGACAGAAGATGCCGCAACAGGTAAAGTAACTTACGAGTTTAGTGAGGATCAGTTTAAGGCTGCTAAGCAGACTGCCGATGTTTCTTGTCAGTACTATTCGGAAGGCGACAATGAATATTATGACAATTTGCTTGACGGCGAATTCTGGGCAAAGGCTCAGGAAGCATTTGACGGTGATGACAAGACATTCCTCGGTAAATTTGCTGACAACTTCTTTGAGGATCCTGACTGGGGTATCTCAATGTACCTCACCAACATGATTTATGTTATAGACCCTAGCAACACTTCTGTAAGTGTCACAGGTAAGGAAACATATGCTGGTGAGTTCTACTTCTACTATGGTCTTAACGAAGAAACAGGCAAGTACGAGTACGGTTCACTTCCTAACTATGATATGGCTAAGGAAGCAGGTCTTGTTCAGACAGTAGACAAGAATGCAAAACCTGCTACACCTGATCAGCCTACAACAACAACTCCGTCAAATAACAACAACACAGATCCTACAAAGAACACAGTTCCTACTGCAGGTCAGAACCCAACATCTTCTGCAAACGCAGTTTCAACTGCTGACACAGCAAATAGCACAGACAACAGCGCAGTTCAGACAGGTGCTACAACAGCAGCTGCAGTTCTCGCAGTTCTCCTCGTTGCAGGCGGTGCAGTTCTTTACACACGCAAGAGATTTGAATAATCTTAAATAATTATACATAATTATTTGATGCCCTCCGCTTTGGAGGGCATTTTTGCTTTTATTGGAGGAAAAATTTGCAGTTGTTTATACTGTCTTTGTTCGCATAAGAGCTAATAAAGATATTTTATAAAACAGTACAGTGATTTTTGGTGATTATTACAATAGGTTTCAGATGCCAAAATGCCCTGTAACACTTGATTTTTTCTGAGTTTTATACTATAATAGTCATGCTGATACAAGTATGGTGTCGGAAAATCATAAGGAGGAAATACAAATGTCCAAAAAAGTTATCAGTCTTTTATTGGCTGTTATGCTCACAGCGGCAATGATAGTGGTTGCTGCAATAAGCGTTTCTGCCGATACGGACGATGAAGGCAGTTATGTGCCTTCTGAGGGCACTGAAACCTACCATATATATTTCTGTAAGCCTGATGACTGGGAAAACAAATATACATCTGATGCAGGTGTTTATTGGGAAAACGGTTCGGATACTCCTTCAGCGTGGCCGGGTTATTCAGCTCGCAATGCTGATATCAAAAATGTTTACTGTTCTGATGTACCGACCGATGCTGATAAAGTAATCTGGAACAACGCTCTTAAGGGTACAGACGATCCGACAAATCCTGAATATAAACTTGCTTATCGAACAACCGATATTAATTTTAAGGGTTATGATAAAGGCGAGTCTGATTATTATCCCAACGGTGTTGAAAGCTTTGACAATATGATTTATATTATCAATCCTGAATTTACTTCCGAGAACGATAAGGATGAATTGTTTTTTGCCGGTGAGTGGTTCTACTACTACGGTAACGGTGAATACGGCAATGCTCCTAAAAAGGCAGAC
>OIMZ01000262.1_pt1 | contig 10636 bp, 10 predicted proteins | sample 1585131 | NCBI WGS metagenome assembly OIMZ01 (sample SAMN02674693, study PRJEB24791) | human gut metagenome, SKBSTL018 | isolation source: stool | host: Homo sapiens | place: USA | reverse complement strand
CTGGCGGCAGATCAGAGCCAGAGAACGGTAGATCTGCTGGTTGGAAGCAACGCTCAGCTCCACGCCGTACTCGCTGGTGAGCTTGTCCTGAAGAATTTTTGCAAATTCTTTTGTAGTCATAAATGAACTCCTATCCGCACGAATGCTTAAATTTTTTGAATTAGTACGGTGACAGGGCATTTCTCCTCTAATTCCCTCGCCCCTCGCATAACACATAACAATAGTATTATAATCACTCCGGATGGGGATTGCAAGAAAAAGGAACCATTTTTGCCGTATCTGACATTTTTATGGCAATGTTTCTGACAAATATGCCAAAAATTCAAAAATAGCACTTTTTCTCGCGCACTATTTATATTATAATAAAGGGAGACAAGGGCCGTGTTTGCCCCGAAATGCACCGGTTCGGGCGGGTAATTCGGGGACAAACTCGGCTGAACATGAAAAAGCCGCAGCAAAGCGCTCCTGTCCGGGCTGAAATGGTTTCCGAAAATCCCGGAAACGGCGGAAAATGACCGGAAATGACCGGCCCGGCAGGGCGTGTGCCGCGCAAAGTGAGGACGATATGGTAAATAAAGTGAGAGTGACCATTGCAGGCGCACCCTACGCCATTGCAACGACCGATACCGAGAACTACATCACCACACTGGCCAAGAAGCTGGACGATGACATCACGAAGCTGCTGGACAACAACGGCAACCTTTCTGTGACCAAGGCGGCGGTGTTCTGCGCGATGGACTATCTGGACGAGTACCGCAAGAGCGCGGGCAGCGCCGAGAATATGCGCAGCCAGATACAGGACTACATTTCCGATGCAGCCAGGGCGAAGCTGGCAGCGGATAAGGTCAAGGCGGAGAACGAGACCCTCAAGCGGGAAAATGCCGCTCTGCGGGAACAGCTGGCCAAGCTGCAGCAGAAGTAACTTACATTATATAAATGTCAAAGGGAGAGCTATGTCAAAAATTGAGATCCTTGCCCCTGTGGGCAGTGAAGAAATGCTCCGCGCTGCGGTGTTCAGCGGCGCAGACGCAGTATATCTGGGCTTTTCGGGCTTCAACGCCCGCACGGGTGCCGGCAACTTTGACGCAGACAGTCTGCAGGAAGCCGTGCGCTTCTGCCACGCCCGGGGCGTGGCGGTGCACGTTGCGCTGAATACGACCGTGTATGGCACCGAGCTGCCTGCGCTGGAGCAGGCTATCCGCGCAGTAGCAGCCAGCGGCGCGGATGCGGTCATCTGTCAGGATCTGGCAGTGGCTACTTTAATTGGTAAAATTGCCCCGCAGCTGCCCCGGCACGGCTCCACCCAGATGAGCGTCCACACCCTGCAGGGTGCACTGGAACTGAAGGAGCTGGGCTTTACCAGGGTGGTGCTGGCGCGTGAGCTGAGTCTGCCCGAGGTGGAGCACATCACAAAGCACTGCGGCATCGAGACCGAGTGCTTCATCCACGGTGCGCTGTGCATGAGCGTGAGCGGCCAGTGCTATATGTCCGCCTTTCTGGGCGGGCGCAGCGGCAACCGCGGTTCCTGTGCGGGCCCCTGCCGTCTGCCCTTTGAAGCCAATGCCCTGCCGGAAGGCAAGCCCGGACGGCTGCACCACCTCTCCCTTAAGGATAACTCCGCCATCGACAAGCTGGACAAGCTGCAGGCGCTTGGCGTAGCATCGGCAAAGATCGAGGGCCGTCTCCGCACGCCGGAGTATGTGGCAGCGGCGGTCAGTGCCTGTCTGGCAGGCCGCGAGGGCCGCGCCTACGACCGCGACCTGCTGAAGAACGCCTTCAGCCGTTCCGGCTTCACCTCCGGCTATCTGGACGGAAAAATCGACGGCACCATGTTTGGTGTGCGCAGCGAAGCTGACGCCGAGCTGACCAAAAAGACCCTGCCCATGCTGCGCGAGCTTTACCGCCGCGAGCGCTCCCGCGTGCCGGTGCAGATGAAGCTGGAGATCGAAGAGGGCGGCGAGAAGCTGACCGTCACCGATGCTGACGGCAACAAGGCCTTTGCCTATGGGGATGCCGAGCCGCAGCCTGCCCGCACCGACCCCACCGAGAGCCTGAACCGCAGCCTGACAAAGACCGGCGGCACCCCCTTTACGGCGGAGAAGATCACTGTGGAAATGGACGGCGGGCCGTGGTTCATCCCCGGCAGTGCCGTGAACGAGCTGCGTCGGGAGGCACTGGATGCCCTGCTCAAAAAGCGGGAGGTGCTGCGCCCCTGGCCCACCACCGAGGAGCACGTCGCCGCCCTGCCGCAACGCACCCTGCCGCCTCGCCGTACCCTGCGTGCCCGGTTCGAGCGCTGGGAACAGGTGCCGGAACGGGCACTTGACGGGGTGGAGTACCTCATTTTACCCATTGCGCAGGCTGACCGTGTGCCCCGGGAGTGGCGGGCAAAGACCCTTTTGGAGCTGCCCCGGGTCATGTTTGGTGCGCTGGAGCAGGACACTGCCCGCCGCATTGCAGCCACGCAGGATGCGGGCTTTGCCGGATACGAGGTCAGCAACATCGCCCATCTGCGGCTGTGCCGCGGCCTGCCCATGACCGGCGGCTTTGGACTGAACATCACCAACAATGTGGCGGCGCAGTTCTATGCAGAGCAGGGACTTTCCAGCCTGCTCATCCTGCCGGAGGTAAAAGACAGCGATATTGCGTCCATTGCGCCCACCCGGAACGGTAAGCCTGTGCCCACCGGCGTGATGATCTACGGTCATATGCCGCTGATGCTCACCCGCGCCTGTCCGCTGCAAAATATCCATGACTGTGCCCACTGCGATAAGACCGGCGTGCTGACCGACCGCAAGGCCAAAAAGTTCCCGGTGCGGTGCGGCCTTGGAGTGCGCACCATCTATAATCCGGTGCCCATCTACATGGGTGATAAGCCCGGCGCACTGGCGGTGGACTACGGCGTGGCCTACTTTACGCTGGAATCCCGCGAGGAAGCGGCGCAGATCTTGGACAGCATCCGCACCCACGCCCCCTTTGAGGGCGATTTTACCCGCGGTCTGTATTTTAAAGGAACCAACTGATAAGAAACCACCGGCATTGCCCCAAACCTTGCCTGTGAAAAAACAGAAAAACGAAACGAGGTCATACGATGGAACCCATCACTGTAAAATATAAGGTACTGGATGCCCGGGCAAAAGTGCCCGCCTATGCCACCCCCGGCGCAGCTGCCGCCGACCTGTGCGCTGTGCTGGACGCACCGCTGACCGTCGCCCCTATGCAGCGGGTGCTGGTGCCCACCGGCCTTGCCATCGAGCTGCCCGGCGCCCATAGTGTGGCGCTGGTGTACGCCCGCAGTGGCCTGTCTATCAAGCACGGCCTGTGCATGGCCAACGGTGTGGGCGTGGTGGACAGCGATTACCGCGGCGAGCTGAAGGTGCCCATGGTCAATCTGGGTGCCGAGGCTTATACCATTCAGCCCGGCGAGCGGGTAGCGCAGCTGTGCATCGCCCCGGTGTACACCGCCGCCTTTGTGCCCGCCGAGGAGCTGGGCGATACCCAGCGCGGTGTGGGCGGCTTTGGCTCTACCGGGAAATAACCCTCTTCGCCAATGCTTCGCATTGCCACCCGAGAGGGGAAAATTTAGAAGAGTAAACTGATTGATGGAAAAAGCTCTCCCCTTCGGGAGAGCGGTCACCGCAGGTGACTGAGAGGGTTTTATGAATCATTTGATCTTAGCTTCCGGCAGCCCCCGCAGACGGGAGCTGCTTTCCCTGTACACCACCGATTTCACGGTCTGCGTCAGCGATTTTGATGAGAGCGCCGTCACTGCCCCCACTCCGGCGCAGCTGGTGGAGCAGCTGGCCATCGGCAAGTGCCTTGCGGTGGCAAAGCAGCACCCGGATGCCGTTGTCATCGGCTGCGACACCGTGGTGGACGTGGACGGCGCTGTGTTCGGCAAGCCCCATGACGCAGAGGATGCCAAGCGGATGCTGCGCGCGCTCTCCGGCAAGACCCATCAGGTGCACACCGGCGTGTGCATTGCAAAAGGGGACAGGGCAGAGCATTTTGTGGACAGCTGCAAGGTGACCTTTTTCCAGCTGGGGGAGGAAGAAATCGCGTTCTACGCTGCTACCCCGGAGCCCTACGATAAGGCCGGTGCCTATGCCATTCAGGGGCGCGCGGCCCTGTGGCTGGACCGCATCGAGGGCGACTATTACACCATTATGGGGCTGCCGGTCAGCCGCACCGTACAGACGCTGGCGCATTTTTTGTGAGAAAAATGGAAAAATGATAGAAAACTTGCCGAAACGCTTGAGAAATGGAGCACTTGCGGCTATAATAGAACCGTGTTATTCTGCGCAGGAGGGACTGTTTGCAGCAGGCCGTCCGGCATTCTGGGATAGATTTAAGGAACGATCGTAAGGAGATTTGGAACAATGAGTTTTCTGTCAAAGGACGTTGGCATTGATCTGGGTACTGCCAATACTCTGGTCTACATGAAGGGCAAGGGCATCATCATGCGCGAGCCCTCGGTCGTGGCGGTGGACACCAAGACCGACGAGGTGCGCTGCGTGGGCGGCGAGGCAAAGGCTGTCATCGGCCGTACCCCCGGCAGCATCGTGGCAGTGCGTCCCCTGAAGGACGGCGTCATCGCCGATTTCGACATCACGGCCAATATGCTGGAGAACTTCCTCAAAAAGGCCTGCGGCAACAGTATGTTCTCCCGTCCCCGGGTGGTCATCTGCATTCCCTCCGGTGTTACCGAGGTGGAGCGCCGCGCTGTGCGCGAGGCTACCCTGAAGGCTGGTGCCCGTCAGGTGTCTGTCATTGAGGAGCCCATGGCAGCTGCCATCGGTGCAGGCCTGCCCATCAGCGAGCCCACCGGCAGCATGATCGTGGATATCGGCGGCGGCACGGCGGAGATCGCCGTCATCTCTCTGGGCGGCATCGTGGCTTCCCGCAGCGTGCGCATGGCCGGCGATATGTTCGATCAGGCCATCATCGCTTTCATCAAGCGCAAGTACAACCTGCTCATCGGTGAGCGTACTGCCGAGCAGATCAAAATCGAGATCGGCTCTGCCTATGCACTGGACCCGGAGCTGACCATGGAGATCAAGGGCCGCAACCTTGTAGACGGTCTGCCCAAGAACATCGTGGTGCACTCTGAGGATGTGCGTGGCGCGCTGCTGGAGTGTCTGGTCAAGATCACCACTGCCATCAAGGAGACGCTGGAGCGCACCCCGCCGGAACTGAGCGCGGATATCATCGACCGCGGCATCACCCTGACCGGCGGCGGCGCTTTGCTGCGCGGCCTGGATCAGCTGATCCAGAGCGAGACCGGCATTGATGTGCATATTGCGGAGGATCCGCTGGACTGCGTGGCCAAGGGTGCCGGTGCGGTGCTGGATCATGTGGACGTGCTGCATGATGTGCTGGACACCGATGGAGGACATATGTAAGAGCGGCTCTCTGGGGAGAGTGCTGCTCAGAATGCGGAAAAGTTTCAGACACAGCAGCTGTGCGTTTTTTCCGCTGCAAACACTGCATCTTGCGCGGATGGCACGGCTGTCCGCGCTTTTTTCATGCAAGGGCCTGCGGTAGGACGCGGGCATCCCGACAGGAGGGAAGGACCCTTTGAAAGATTTTTTTGATACCTGGAAATTCAAGATCCTTGTGGCTGTGGCGGTATTTCTGGTGGGCATCATGGCCTACGCCGGTGCCAACGGACGCCTGACCGCTGCCCCGCAGGAGCTGCTGGGCGTGATCCTGACCCCTTTCCAGAAGGCGGCGGCTGTGGTCAGCGGCGGCGTAGGTACGGTGTGGGAAAAATACACCAGCATCGACAAAGTCATGGAGCAGAACGAGCAGCTGGAAGCGGAAAACGCCGAGTTGCGCCAGCAGATGGTGGACTACGACCGTATCAAGGCTGAAAACGAAGCCTACAAGGCGCTGGCCAATATTCAGGAAAAGAACAGTAACACCACCTATGTGTCCGGCTTTGTCATCGGACGCGACCCGCTGGACGAGTTTGGCGGTTTCACGCTGGACAAGGGCACCGCAGACGGTGTGGCGGTGAACAATGCCGTCATCAGCGACCGCGGCTATCTGCTGGGCATGGTGGTGGAGGCTGACCCGACCAGCTGCAAGGTGATGACCATCCTGCACCCCAGCTTCAATGCGGCGGGCGTGGTCTCCCGCACCCGGGAAAACGGCATCCTGAACGGCAACACCACCTATGCGCCGGACGGCCTGTGCACCCTGACCAATCTGGAGCGCAGCACCGAGACCCGTGCGGGCGATCAGGTCATCACCACCGGTCTGGGCGGGGTGTTCCCGCCGGATCTTCTGGTGGGTACGGTGCAGGATGTGGTGCCGGAAGCCAGCGGCAAATCCTCTATTGCGGTGGTGCGCCCCGGTGCCGACCCCCGCACCGCCAAGCACGTTTTTATCATTACTGCGTACTAAGGAGGGCACACTGCTATGGAATCTCGCCGCAAGCGCAGCCGCAGTCAGCTGCTGAAGTGGGGCTGCTATGTGCTGGCGCTGTTTGTGTGCGCCGCGTTGCAGACCACGCCCGGGCTTTTTCAGCTGGGACAGGCAAAGCCGCTGCTGGTGCTGCCGCTGTGTCTGGCGGTGGCAGTATTTGAAGGGGAGTTTGCCGGGGCGCTGCTGGGCACGGTGGGCGGCCTTTTGTGGGACTACGCCGCCGGGCGCACGGTGGGTATGCTGGCGCTGGAACTGCTGCTGCTCTGCTTTGGGGTATCGGTGCTGGTGCAGCTGTATCTGCAGGTGAACCCCGGCAACTTTGCCGCCGTAAATACTATGACGGCGCTGCTGGTGCTCTCGCTGGACTGGCTGTTTTTCTATTATATGCCGGGCTATGCCGGCGCTGCGCTGCGGTACATTGCCTTTGTACTGCCCAGTGCGGTGCTGACCCTCCCGGCGGCGCTGCTGGCCTTCTGGCTGGTGCAGCGCATCCATGACGGGTTCAGGATCGACAACGGTGTGGTCTAACCCGTAAAAGGAGAACCAGATGAACGAAAATGAACGCAAGGTCGTGGTGCGGCGGATGCTGCTGCTCATCGCAGTGGCCTGCATCATCATGGGGCTGTACACCTTCCGGCTGATCTTTTTGCAGCTGGTCAACGGGGACAGTTTCAAGGCAAAAGCCACCAACACCACGGATTATAAGTTTACGGTCACCGCCGCGCGCGGCAATATCGTGGACAGCACCGGCAAGCGCATCGCCACCACCAGCACCGGCTATAATGTGGTGCTGAACAAGCTGCAGATGGGGGATCAGGATCTGGACACCATGCTGCAGCAGATCGTGGAACTTTTGCGCAAGAACGATGAAAAATGGCTGGACACCCTGCTCATCAGCGAGCCGGATGCCGCCGGGAACTATACCTTTACGGACAGCGCCGACAGCACCAGCGACCAGAAAACGCTGGCTGACATGAAGGAGACGCTGGGCTTGCAGCAGTACGCCACCGCCAACGATGTGATGGAGATGCTGGTGGAGAAAAACCAGCTGGAAAGTTTCTCACTGCCGTGGCAGCGGGTGCTGGCGGGCATCCATTACGAGATGGACCGACAGGCCTTTTCCAACGTAAATAACTTTGTTATGGCTGAAAACGTCAGTCAGGCGACGGTGGCGACCATCAAGGAGCATTCCCTCACGCTGCCGGGCGTGGAGATCGTGGAGACCAGCACCCGCAGCTACGATGAGGGCGGCATCATCCCCCATGTGCTGGGCCGTGTGGGCAAGATCACCGCCGAAAAGTGGAAGGTGACCGACGAGAACGGCCAGACCACTTACCCTCTGCGGGAAAAGGGCTATAACATGAACGACATGATCGGTGTGTCGGGCCTCGAAGCCGTCTACGAAGACGAGCTGCGGGGCAAGGACGGCGTTGAGACCATCACCCGCAGCTCGGACGGCGTCATCGTGGGGACTGCGATGACCACCGTGCCGGAGCCGGGCCATACCGTACAGCTCACCATCGACAGCGCCTTCCAGCAGGCGGTGGACAGGGCGCTGGCCAAGAACATCGAGATGATAAACAGCACCTACAACAACAGCAGCTCTGCCAAGGCTGCCGCCGGTGCGGTGGTGGTCATCAGCACGAAGGACGGCAGTGTGCTGGCCGCCTCCAACTACCCCAGCTACGACCAGAACCTCTTCGCCACCCAGTACAGCCAGTACAGCTCGGACCCGGGCCTGCCCCTGCTCAACCGCGCGTTGCAGGGCCTGTACACCCCCGGCTCCACCTTCAAGCCTGCGGTGGCGGTGGCGGCGCTGGATTCCGGCGTCATCAACCGCTCTTCCACCGTCTACTGCAACGGTGTCTATACCTATTATGACGACTACCGCCCCAAGTGTACCCGCCACGGCCACAGCGGCAACATCGATGTCATCACGGCCATCAAGTGGAGCTGCAACATCTTCTTCTACGATGTGGGCCGCCGCACCACCAGCGATGTCTACGATGCCTACGCCTACAAGATGGGCCTTGGTACCCGCACCGGCGTGGAGGTCAACGAGGCCACCGGCCGACTGACCACAAAGAAGGACTCCAACTACATCGCTTCACTGGACGTCCAGGCCGCTATCGGTCAGGGCAACACCGTCGTCACCCCCGTCCAGCTGGCGACTTACGCCGGCACGCTGGCCAACCGGGGCGTGCGCTACCGCCCCCACTTCGTCAAGGCCATCCTCGACACCAACACCGGCAAAGTCCTGCAGGAGACCCAGCCCGAGGTGATGGACGTCATCGAGGACCGGGGCGACACCTTCGACCTCGTGCGGCAGGGCATGATCGGCGTGTCGGAGACGGTGTCGGGCCTGAAGAACTACCCCGTCACCATCGCCTGCAAGAGCGGCACCCCTCAGCGCAGCGAGACGTACTACGTCGGCAGCACCCGCAAGCACTACACCAACACCATGATGATCGCCTACGGCCCGGCAGAGGACGCTGAGATCGCCCTCGGCATCGTCATCGAGTACGGCGGCGGCGGCGCCCGCGCCGGCAACCTCGTGGCCGACATCTTCGACGCCTACTACGCCATGAAGGACGGCAGCCTGACGCTGGACGAGACGGGAGCAGGCGAGACGGCTGACACGACAGCCGACGGGCAGGATGCTGTGCCGGAGACTGTGGAAAACAACGACGCCCTTGCAGACGACACCGCTCCCGCAGAGCAGCCCGCCGCCTGAGCGATGGTGCGTGGATTTGGCAGAAATCTATGAAAAATTAGAACTTTTGCCCGAAAAACAGTTGTAAAAAGACGGAAACTGTGATACTATGATATGTGCAAGATGATTGCCCCAGACAGGGGCGCGGGAAAAGGAGAGGTTGACCGATGACGATTGCACTGATTGCGCATGACTCCAAAAAAGAGCTGATGGTACAGTTCTGTACGGCGTACTGCCGGATTTTGAGCCAGCATAAATTGGTGGCAACCGGTACGACCGGCAAGATGATCGCCGAAGCCACCGGCCTGCAGGTGCAGCGCTTTCTGGCGGGCGTACAGGGCGGCGACCAGCAGATCGCGTCCCGCATCGCCTGCAACGAGGTGGATCTGCTGCTGTTCTTCCGCGACCCCATCAACGCAAAGCCCAGCGAGCCGAATGAGATGACTCTGCTGCGCCTGTGCGATGTGCACAACATCCCCATGGCTACCAACATCGCCACCGCCGAGGTGCTGATCCACGGCCTCGAGCGCGGAGATCTAGACTGGCGCGATATCGTGCACCCCCAGAGCTAAAGTATGTAAAAAAGAAGCGCTGCATCGTACAGATGCGGCGCTTCTTTTTGCGTAGAAAGCGGTTGGCTCAGACCGTTCCGTTCACTTTAAAATCCTGTGCCATCTCCTGCACATCAGCGGCGGTAAACTCGCCCAAGGGCAGCAGCAGCCGGGCAAGGGTATCCTGCGGCAGCGCTGCCAGTGCGGCGCTCTCGTCCAGTGCAGCGTCCACAGCAGGGCAGACGGTGTGCACACCATCGCTGCCCAGCTCCACTCGGGCGTGGTGCCCGGTGGCAATGTACTGGATGCCCAGCTTGTCGGCAGCGGTCAGCAGGGCGGCAAACCGGGCGTCGTTGCCGCTGCCCAGTACCTCGGCGGGCTGGTCTGCCAGTGCTTCTGCCTTGAGCACGATGCACTCAATGCCAAGAGCCTCGGCAGCCTGCCGTGCGGCTGCGGCCCACGCGCTTTGGTCAGCGGCCAGCTGCACCACAGCCCCGGCCACGCCAAAGCCCTGCTGCTGCAAAATGCGCACAACAACGCCGCAGTCCACAGTGCCGTCCATGCTGACAAGCACCTTGTCCTGTGTTTCGTAGGTGTCGAACCCGTTGCCGGGCAAAAATGCGTCGCTCATGTTCCTTGCCTCCCGCCATGTGCTTTGCTTTGTGCTACGGCCAGCTGGTCGCAGCGTTCGTTTTCCGGGTGGCCTGCATGGCCTTTTACCCAGACGTAGGTGATCTTGTGCCGTGCTTCCTGCTCCAGCGCCTGTGCCCATAAGTCCGGGTTCAGGGCAGGGGAGCCGTCGGCTTTTTTCCAGCCCCGGCGCTTCCAGCCCTTGGCCCAGCCCTTTTCCAGCCCGTTGATTACATACTGGCTGTCAGAGCACAGCCGCACCTCGCAGGGCTCCTTGAGCTGGCGCAGCGCCTCGATAAAGGCCGTCAGCTCC
>OIMZ01000251.1_pt1 | contig 10991 bp, 7 predicted proteins | sample 1585131 | NCBI WGS metagenome assembly OIMZ01 (sample SAMN02674693, study PRJEB24791) | human gut metagenome, SKBSTL018 | isolation source: stool | host: Homo sapiens | place: USA | reverse complement strand
AATCGTGGTTATATTGCTGAAAAACTGAAAGGCCTGGAAACGGAATTATCTTTGGAGTGCCGTATCACCCTGAATGGAGAAGAACGATGGGTCCGCAATGTGATCATACGCGGCGAGATCGAGGACTCAGAATATGCCATGATCTTTCTGCGTGATATCACAGAGGCAAAGGTAGAGAGCGCACGGCATCTGCAGATGGCAGCGGATAATGCTTCCATGGAGCAGCTGATTCAGAGTATTGTGCGTCTGGTTGACCGCTTTGTTGTCTGTGATCTGGAAAATGACAGATATGAATTCTATAACCTGAATGGACAGATGCTATATAAACCTTTGGGATTCTATCATGATTTTCAGATGCAGGTTCTTGAAAAGTATAAGACACTGGAACCATTGGAAACTATGGACATCCTGATCGCACCGGAAAATATCCGGAAGAATCTGAAAAGTGAAAATGATATTTATAAGTTTGAGTACTGCAGCCTGGATGAAAAGACTTATAAGATCGCTTCTTATATTCCTTTGGAATGGAAGAATGGAAAGCTGGAAAAGGTATTGCTGGCATCCATGGATGTGACACAGGAGAAGAAAGCAGAGATTGAATCCCGTCAGGCACTGAAAGAGGCTTACCGGTCTGCAGAAAATGCAAACCGTGCGAAAACAGAATTCCTTTCCAATATGTCACACGATATCCGGACACCGATGAATGCCATTGTCGGCCTGACAGCAATTGCAGGAGCAAATATTGAGAGCCAGGACAGAGTCATTGAATGTCTCAGCAAAATTACAAAATCAAGCCGTCATCTGCTGGGGCTGATTAATGAAGTGCTGGATATGGCACGTATTGAAAGTGGAAAAATGACACTGGCACAGGAAGATTTCAATCTGTCAGAGCTGGTAGATAATCTTATTACACTTACGAAACCGGTGCTTGATGAACATAAACATAATTTTGATATACACATCAATCATATTGAACATGAGGCTGTCTGTGGTGACAGCTTGAGGATTCAGCAGGTATTTGTGAATCTGATGAGTAATGCGGTCAAGTATACACCGGATGGCGGGAATATTACTTTTTCCATAGAGGAAAAGCCAAATGGATTTTCGGAACTTGGATGCTATGAATTTACGATTGAGGATAATGGGATCGGTATGTCACCGGAATTCCAGAAAATCATGTTTGATCCTTTCAGCCGCGCAGATGACCATCGGACAACCAGAGTCCAGGGAACAGGTCTGGGAATGGCAATCAGCAGAAATATTGTGAACCTGATGAATGGTAATATTAAAGTGGACAGTACCTTACACAAGGGAACTAAAATCACAGTAACAATTTATCTGGAGCTTCAGGAAAAAGAAAAAGAACAGGACAGAAATCTGATGAATCTACCTGTTCTGGTTGTGGATGATGATAAGACATGCTGTGAAAGTACAGTTGCCACATTGAAGGAGATTGGGATTACAGGCGAATGGGTTCTCTCCGGCAGAGAAGCCGTTGAGCGCTGTTATGCACATCATGAGCTAAAAAATGATTACTTTGCTGTTATTTTAGATTGGAAAATGCCGGATATGGACGGAATTGAAACAGCCAGACAGATCCGGAAACGGATAGGGAAAGAGATTACCATTATTGTACTGACATCTTATGAATTCAGCGAGATCGAAGAAGAAGCAAAGGCTGCAGGCGTAGATGCTTTTATTGCAAAACCGCTGTTCCGTTCCCGTTTGACGGCTACATTGCGGCAGTTTACTTCTGGCAGAAAAGAAAAAACAGCAAGAAATTATCTGGATGAGCTGTCTGAAGCAGATTACACAGGAAAAAGAATTCTGCTGGTCGAGGATAATGAGTTAAACAGAGAAATTGCTGTTGAAATTCTGCAGATGACAGGGGCAGAAGTGGAAACAGCAGAAAATGGAAAAATCGCAGTTGAAAAAGTGGAAGCTTCTCCGAAAGGTTCGTATGATCTTATTTTTATGGATATCCAAATGCCTGTCATGAATGGTTATGAGGCAACCGCAGCAATCAGGAGCCTTCCGGGTGAACAGGGAAAACTACCGATTGTTGCCATGACAGCAAATGCTTTTGCAGAAGATGTACAGCTGGCAAAAAATACAGGCATGAATGGACATATCGCGAAACCGCTGGATATGAATAAGCTGAATGATGTTCTGGAAAACTGGCTGTAATTGTTTCCCAATTATTGAATTAATGATTTTATCAGGAAAGAATGAGGAAAATACGAGGATGAAAAAGGCAAAACAATGTCTGATAGCATTACTGTCAGGTGTGCTTTTAGCAATTACTGTTTTGTCTGGCTGTGGACAATCTCAAAAAGCAGTATCTAAAAATGACGATCACCTTACCGTGTATCTGTGGGAAAATCGTTTAATGAAAAATATTGTACCCTATATCCATGAGCAGTTTCCAGATCAGGATATTGAGTTTATTACCGGTAACAATGATACCGATTTATATAGCTATTTTGAGGAACATGGTGAACTGCCGGATATCATAACCGTACGTCGATTTTCTGGAAAAGATGCACAGGATCTGGAGCCATATCTAATGGATTTTGCTTCTTATGACGTGGTTTCCAGGTATTACTCCTATGCATTGCAATATTATAAAAATTCAAAAAATGAGATTCAGTGGCTTCCTATCTGCGGTATACCGCAGACGATTATTGCCAACAAGACATTGTTTGAACAGTATGGAATCAAGATACCGAAAAACTATAAGGAATATGTACAGGCATGCCAGCAATTTTATGATAATGGTATAAAACCGTATTCCCTGGATCTTGCAGAAGACTGGTCTGCTCATGAGGTGATTCAGACAGGTGCAATTGGGGAATTCATGAGTCTGGATGGAATCGAATGGAGAAGCTCAGCTGAAAGTGCATCAGGGGATATCGCGTTTGATGATGCGTTATGGAAACGTATTTTTTCAGAAACCAATACATTTTTGAAGGACTCACATTTTACAAGTGATGATATCAGCGTCGATATTAATACTGCAACGCAGATGTTCCTTGAGGGAAAAGCAGCAATGTTTCATGGTTATCCGGCACTTATGCAGGAATTTCAGGAACAGATGGATGCAGAATTAACTCGTATACCGTTTTTTTCACAGATTTCGGATGAAGCTTTTATAAATATGACCCCTTCTCTGAATATTGCATTTAACAAAGAACTGGAAAAAGATCAGGAAAAACTGGACCTGGCATTCGATGTCCTGGAGTGTATGATTTCAAAAGAAGGACAAACATTGATCGCAGATGGAAAGGGTGTAATTTCATTAAATGTAGATGTTCCAAACATGATGGAAGATGTACCTGGACTGGAAGATGAAATTAATAATAATTCTGTTTATATCCGATATTCTGCTCAAAAATCATTTGATGCCAGTCTTGAGGCTGTTCACGGATTATTGTCAGGGGAAATGGATGAAACACAGCTGATGAAAGAATCTGGCATTGCCAGAACTTTCAATCAGCTCTTTTTTATCATCAGTTCCCTCTTGACATTTTTTCATTTCCTGCTATACTTATCAAAGATAATTACTAAAGATAACTAAATTTCAAGAAGAAAGGACCATTTTCCATGACACAGGAAAAATTAAAGCAGTTCCTGGATGCGTGTTTTGATGCAAAGCGTCTGATCGAGAAGCTCCCGGACCTGCCGGACGGTATGAAGCCGCGGCAGGTGCATGTGCTGGATGCGGTGAATGAGATTCAGAAAAAGCAGGGCTTCTGCCGCGTCAGCGACATCAGCAGCTATATGAACACAACGCTGCCGAGCATCACCAAGCTGGTGCAGGAACTGGAGGAGAGAAATCTTCTCGTGAAACAGGCGGATGAAAAAGATAAGCGCGTGATCAACCTGACACTGACCGAAGAGGGAAAAGAGTTTGTGGAACTCCGCGTGACGCACTTTCACGGGGAATGGGCATCCCGCCTGCCAGATCTGGACGACGCGGTGGTGGACGAATTTGTGCATGTAATCACACGGATGCAGGAAACGATGCCGGGAATAAAAGGAGTGAAAAACAATGGCAAAAGAAAATAAGAAAGAAGTATCGTTTGTAGAGGGACCGATTTTCCAGTCCCTGATCCGCTTTGCGCTACCGGTGCTCGGCGCGCTGATTCTGCAGGCGGCTTACGGTGCGGTCGACCTTCTCGTGGTCGGCTGGTTCGGCGATGCGTCGAGTATTTCCGCTGTCGGAACCGGAAGCAACTTCATGCAGATGGTAACACTTATCATCACCAGCCTTGCGATGGGTTCGACCGTTATGATCGGCCAGCACATCGGCGAGGGCAAGCCGGATAAGGCCGGCAAAACCGTGGGAACCTCGATTGTTCTGTTCGCCATCATCGGTATCGCCATGACGGTGATTCTGGAGCTGTTCGCAGGTCCGATTGCCAATATTTTACAGGTCCCGGCGGAGTCTTTTGACAAAACCGTCCTCTACCTGCGGATCTGTTCCGGCGGTATTCTGATCATCATCGCGTACAACGTCATCAGCAGCGTGCTTCGCGGAATCGGTAATGCAAATCTGCCGCTTTTATTCGTCGGCATCGCCTGCGCAGCCAATATTGCCGGAGATCTGTTCTTCGTCGGTGTGCTGAAACTGGACGTTGCGGGAGCAGCGCTTGCGACGGTTCTGGCGCAGCTGATTTCTGTCATCGCCTCCATGGGTGTGTTGAAAAAAGGCAATCTGCCGATTGAATTCAAAAAAGAAGACTGCCGCATCGACCATGACGAGCTGAAGAAAGTCCTGAACGTCGGTGTGCCGATCGCGCTGCAGGAGACGACCGTACAGATTTCCTTCCTTGTGATCAACTCGATCATCAACGGCATGGGCCTGATGCCGTCCGCCGGATACGGTGTGGCGCAGAAGCTGACCTCATTCATCATGCTGATCCCGTCCTCTGTGATGCAGTCTGTGTCAGCATTCGTGGCACAGAACACCGGAGCCGGAAAGAAAGACCGCGCGTGGAAGGGCTTCCTCACCGCAATCGCAACGGGCTGCTCTCTTGGAGTTGTGATTTTCTGCATCGGTTTCTTCGGTGGAAGTGTCATCTCCAGAATCTTCACGAGCGATCCGGCCGTTATCGAGCAGAGCGCCGCTTACCTGCGCGGTTTCGCACCGGAATGTATTCTGACCTGTGTGCTGTTCAGCAGCATCGGATACTTCAACGGCCGCGGCATCAGCATCCCGGTTATGATCCAGGGAATCACCTCCGCCTGCCTGATCCGTATTCCGCTGGCGCTGTTCTTCTCACACCTGCCGAATACGAACCTGACCTTCGTCGGCATGTCCACCCCGATCACAACCGTATACGGCATCTGCTTTTTCATGATCTGCTTTGCATGGTTAAAGAAAAAAGGGCAGATGTAATTGAATCAAACATAACAGAACTGCCTGGGAAACGGCACGGAGCGATCCGCCGTTTCCCAGGCAGTTTTTGGTATTGTTTGTCCGGAACTTTTTTGATACAATACAGACAGAAAGAGCGGAACCCTGTTCAGAAGGGACAGAACAGACGGAAAGGGGAAGAGGAGTGGATAACAGAGAAATCATCAATGAGACACTGGTCCATCTGTTTCACGAGATACAAAAACTGGAAGAAGAGGCGATCATCACCGAGGATTTCAAGGATCTGACGAACAACGATATGCACATCATAGAAGCCGTCGGCCTGGAGGGCGGCAATATGTCATCGATCGCGGCAAAGCTCGACATCACGGTCGGATCGCTGACAACGTCGATGAACAGTCTGGTGAAAAAAGGCTACACCGAGCGGGAGCGCAGCGAGAAGGACCGCCGGATCGTCTACATCCACCTGACCGGAAAGGGACGGCAGGCATTCCATCATCACGCAAAATTCCACGAGCAGATGACGGATGCCGTGATGGCGGAACTCGGAGAAGAGGAAGTGCAGGTGCTCGGGAAAACGCTGAAAACGCTGACGGACTTCTTTCGGTCATATAAAAAATAGAAACAAAAAGGCTTTTGCAGCCGGGACAGAATCAGAAAAATCTGTCCGGTATGCAAAAGCCTTTTTCGCATGGAAACGCATAGAAAAATGCTATTTTTCTACGCCGTTCTTCTCACAGATATCCGCGAGCACACACCGTTCACAGTGCGGTGTCGTCCTCGCAGTACAGACCTCGCGTCCGTGCTCCACAAACCGGTGGCAGAGCGAGCTTCCTTCTTCCGGCGGCACAATTTTCCAGAGTGCCATCTCCACCTTCTTCGGATCCTTGCAGTCATGCACGAGCCCGATGCGGTTGCACAGCCGGATGCAGTGCGTATCCGTCACAATCGCAGGCTTTTTGAATACATCGCCCATAATCAGGTTCGCACTTTTCCGTCCCACGCCCGGGAGCTTCAAAAGTGCGTTAAAGTCATCCGGCACCTGGCTGTGGTACTCGTCGCGCAGCATGCGCATGCAGGCGTTGATGTCGCGTGCCTTGCTCTTTCCAAGACCGCACGGCCGCACAATTTCCTCGATTTCCTCCGGTGTCGCGTTTGCCAGCGCATCGATATCAGGATACTTTGCGTAGAGATCCTCCACCACAACATTGACCCGCGCATCGGTGCACTGTGCGGCCAGGCGGACACTGACGAGCAGCTTCCACGCCTGGTCATAGTCAAGCGTACAGTCGGCGTCAGGATATTCTTGTTTCAAACGTTCAATGACGGCAAGCGCCAGTTCTTCTTTTGTCATCGTGTTAAACTCCCATTCTCAAAGATATTAAAACAGCGAAAGCTATCAGGATCCTTTCTCGCGTGCTGCCTTCCGAAGCTGCAGCGGCGTCGTGTGAAACCGCTCGCGGAAGAGGCGGTGAAACAGCTTATCGTTTGTAAAACCATGCTTTTCCGCGAGCGTGCCGACCGGCAGATCCGTGGCGATCAGGTCGCGGTAGATGCGGGAAAGACGGTAGGAATTCAAGTATTCCAGATACGTCGTTTCCATGTTCTGGCGGAAGAACCGGCAGAAATATTCCGGCTGCAGCGAGACAACATCGGCAGCCTCCTTCAGCGTAATCGGCCGCTGGTAATTTTCCTGCGTGTACGTCAGAATCGTATCGAGCCGTGTCTGCGTCCGGGAGCTCATCGGGTGGTGCGCAAGCGGGCTCTTCTCGGAAAATTTCGTGTAGAGCAGATCGAGAAACGTAAAAAGCTCCCGCTGGAACGTCAGAAGATAGCCGTCGGGCATTTCCTCATGAAGCTGCATCATCGAAAGCAGAAGACGCCGGAACTGGCTGATATTTTTCTGCACTTCCGGATTCGTACTGTCGTAGTCAATCGAGAACCAGAGCTGTGACGGATCAGGCAGATAGTTCGCAAGGAACGCATCCGGAATCTGCATCAGAATCGAGCGGTTTCCCGTGGACGGACAGCGCGCCGTGTGGATACGCCCGGAATTGATCAGCAGAAATTGACCCGGAAGGACGGTCTTGGTGCGGTCCGAGAGCGTGACAATGGAGGAACCCTCCAGAATATAAATAATTTCCAGCGCGTCGTGCCAGTGCGGCGGCGAAAAACTGCCGAAATCGTCGGTTACGCGAAATTCGATGCTGCGGTTCGGCTGCAGCGTGATGTGTTCCTGGCGTGTCTGGCGCGGCAGATGGTCTTTGCGTGGCATAAAAAACTCCTTTTTTGTTCAACTTAGTGTATCACTATCTTATCACGAAACCCCCGAATTGGGTATAGCAATTTTTGTATGAAGTTGTTATAATAAATGAACACAAAGCCACGTCACATACGGCTTCGTGCAAACTCAATCTAAAGAAAAGTGAAGGAAGAAAACGTATGTATCAAGTATGGAGTAACTTTTTAAATCCCGGCCAGATCGCCATGCTGGGAATCGTGGTCACCTTTCTGCTGACCTTTCTGGCGTTAAAGCATCCATTTTCCTTTCTGCCGAGCGATCACGGCAGAGAATTTGCCGTAAACGGCGGCCTCTCCCGCGGAAAACTGCGCGGCGTCGGCCTCGTGATCGTCATCTGTTTCCTGATCGGAAGCGTTCTGTTCCTGCCTCTTGGCGCCGAGTATGTGATCTACGCGATCCTGCTCGTCTGCATCATGCTGAGCGGCTACCTCGATGATGCATCCGAAACCCCGTGGAGCGATTACAAAAAAGGCGCGATTGACCTCGTCATCTCCATTGTGACCGTCATCACCTTTGTGAATTACAATTCCACCACGATCTACTTCGGAAACATGTCCCTTACCATTCCGAAAGTGGTCTACATAATCCTCGGCATCATCCTGATCTGGATTTCGATCAACGTTACAAACTGTTCCGACGGTGTCGACGGACTCTGCGCGAGCCTTTCCTGTGTGGTTATCTTCGCGTTCAGTATGATTTTCCACGATGTCCTTGGAAGCTTCACCGTAGCCAATTACCTGTTCGTGGCAGCGCTTCTCGCGTACCTGTATTTCAACACCTCGCCGAGCAGCATGCTGATGGGAGACGCCGGTTCGAGAGCACTTGGCTTCTACATCGCCATCCTTGCCATGCAGTCCCGCCATCCGTTCTTATATCTGCTGATGGCAGGCGTGATGATCGTCGACGGAGGAATCGGCCTTGTCAAAGTATTTTTACTCCGTTTCCTGAAAATCGCAATCCTCAAAAATACAAGAACACCGCTGCATGACCATGTCCGCCTGAAATACAAGTGGTCCGACAGTCAGGTTGTGATCCGCTTTGTGATCCTGCAGATCCTGCTGGCAGTTGTTGCCTATCTGATTGTGGCATAAAGAAAAAACAAAAGAAGAAAGATGGGAGTGTGTCCCGGCAAAAGTAATTGGAAATGCAACAGGATACTTTTGCGGGACACACTCCCGTTTTGCATATTGGAACCAGAAAAAGGTTCAAACCGGAAAAAAGATAATATCGCCGTATTTTTTCACAGAATCCTCCCTGTTTTCGACAGGAAAAGTGTGGTAGGATAAAATTACCAAAAAACGTCAGCCTGAAACAGGAATTCTGTAAAAAATGATGAAAAGAGAGTGCTTTTCATCCTCTGTTTCGGGCGCATCAAATCAGGAGGTAATGAAAAGATGAAATTCACAGAAGGTTACTGGCTTCCGAGTGAAAAAGCAAATGCATCCCATGCAATGCAGGCTTATGAAGTAGAGCAGATTCCAGGCGGTATGCGTATCCTGGCTACCACACGTCCGATCGAGCACAGAGGCATGACCCTGAACCTGCCGACCATCACCGTTGAGTTCGTAGCACATACACCGGACACCATCTCCATGGAGGCATGGCACTACGAAGCCTACGACAACAAAGTTCCGTCCTTCGACAAAACAGAGAGCGTATACGAGGACGTAACTGTAACGATCAACGAGGATGAGGCAGTTCTTGATACCGGAAGCGTACAGGTCCGCGTACAGAGAAAAGGTGTCTTTGCTTACACCTTCGAGGCAGATGGAAAAGTTCTGACCGGAAGCGGCTTCCGCAACCTTTCCTATATCAGATGGGACCGTCAGCAGAGCACCATGCTGCCAGCCCAGAATTACATGACCGAAAAATATCAGCCATATATGGTAAGCGAGCTCTCCCTTGGCGTCGGCGAGTGCGTATACGGCCTTGGCGAGAGATTTACTCCATTCGTAAAAAACGGACAGGTTGTAGACACCTGGAACGAGGACGGCGGTACGGCATCCGAAATCGGCTACAAATGCGTACCGTTCTACATGACAAACAACGGCTACGGTATTCTCGTTGACAGTACCGACAACGTTTCTTTCGAAGTAGCAAGTGAAAAAGTAGAGTATGTCGGCTTCTCCGTACCGGGCGAAAGAATCAAATACTATCTGTTCCACGGACCGTCACCGAAGAAGATCATGAACGAGTACACCGCGCTGACCGGACGCCCGGCACTTCCTCCGGCGTGGTCCTTTGGTCTGTGGCTGTCCACATCCTTTACCACAAACTACGACGAAGAGACTACCACATCCTTCATCGAGGGAATGGAAAAGAGAAATATTCCGCTGAGCGTTTTCCACTTCGACTGCTTCTGGATGCACGAATTCCACTGGTGCGATTTTGAGTGGGACAAGAAATGCTTCCCGGATATTCGCGCAACCTTAAAGAAATATCACGACAAAGGTCTTCACATCTGTGCATGGATCAACCCGTATATTGCACAGGGAACCGCATTCTTCAAAGAAGGCGCTGCAAACGGCTATCTGCTGCAGAGAGCAGACGGAAAAGGCGTATGGCAGACCGACAACTGGCAGGCAGGTATGGGCCTTGTGGACTTTACCAACCCGGATGCGGTTAAATGGTATACCGATAAACTGAGAACTGTTCTGGACTGCGGCGTAGACTGCTTTAAGACCGACTTCGGCGAGAGAATCCCGGTTGACGTTGTTTACCACGACGGAAGCGATCCGCAGGCAATGCACAACTACTATACATACCTGTACAACCAGGCAGTATTCAGCCTGTTAAAAGAAGTAAAAGGTGAGAACGAGGCAGTTCTGTTTGCAAGAAGTGCAACAGCAGGAAGCCAGAAATTCCCGGTACACTGGGGCGGCGACTGCTCTGCAAACTATCCGTCCATGGCAGAAACGCTGCGCGGCGGCCTTTCCTTCGCCATGAGCGGCTTCTCCTTCTGGAGCCATGATATCTCCGGATTCGAGAGCACCGCATCTGTACAAGAGATGGTGCGCATTTGGACTGATGTCTACCCACAGCCGTCTGCACGGATCCACAAGCTACCGTGTGCCGTGGCTGTTCGACGAAGAGTCCTGCGACGTTGTAAAATTCTTCACCAACCTGAAATGCTCTCTGATGCCGTACATCTTCCGGAAATCCGTAGAGGCACACGAGGAAGGTACCCCGGTTATGCGTCCGATGGTATTCGAATTCATGGATGACCCGGCCGTTCCGTATCTGGATCAGCAGTACATGTTAGGTGATGCCCTTATGGTTGCACCGGTATTCCGCGAGGATAAAGTTGCA
>OIMZ01000241.1_pt1 | contig 11132 bp, 10 predicted proteins | sample 1585131 | NCBI WGS metagenome assembly OIMZ01 (sample SAMN02674693, study PRJEB24791) | human gut metagenome, SKBSTL018 | isolation source: stool | host: Homo sapiens | place: USA | reverse complement strand
TCTAAAATTTCATATAGATAATACCCCACAATTGTGTGGGTGTCAAAATAAAATGGAAAAATACGATGCACATGCCCTTGATAACATGTTTTTCATACATTATAATTAGAAATAGTACATTTTTGGTTATAGTACTGAACAGCTACCCAATTTTAGAATTAATAGGAACAGATATGAAGCATAAAATTATAAATTTAAAAAAATCAGGAATACTAATAATGGCAGTGTTTGCTATGGTCACAACGCTTTGTGCGAGACCGCTTATGGCATTTGCGGATGGTGATAACACGTACTGGCCGGAGGGACCGCAGATAAATTCACCGTGCGCCGTGGTGATGGAGGTCAATACAGGTACGGTGCTCTATGAGAAAAATTCACACGAAAAGCATTATCCTGCAAGTATCACAAAGATTCTCACCACATATCTGACTATACTCAACTGCAAGATGGATGAGAAGGTTACATTCTCAAAAGAGGCGGTGAAGGAGAGCAGTGATGGTTCGTCGAGCATCAAGAGGGATGTGGGCGAGGAGATGACCATGGAGCAGACACTATATGGAGTTATGCTTGAGTCGGCAAACGAGTGCGCATATGCTGCAGCAGAGCATACAGGCAAAAAGCTTGGGGGAGATTACAGCACATTTATTGATCTGATGAACAAGGAAGCCGAAGAATTAGGCTGTACAGATACACATTTCAACAATGCAAATGGTCTGCCCGATGAAAATCACTGGACAAGCGCATACGATATGGGGCTTATCTCGTGTGCGGCATACAGGAATGACGAGTTTCGAAAGATTACAGGCACAAAGACCTATATCATACCACCAACAAACAAGCATACCGAGGATACCCCGCTGTACAATCATCATGCGATGCTGCATCCATTTAAGTCGTATTCACAGTTTGTAAATCAGGATTGTACCGGCGGAAAGACCGGCTACACTTCAGTGGCTAACAGCACGCTTGTCACTTATGCGGAGAAGGATGGCTTGACGCTGTGCACGGTTATTATGAATGCGCAGTCGCCTGACCAGTATGCAGACACAAACACGCTGCTCAATTACTGTTTCAGTAACTTCAAGGCACTAAGCATAGCTGAAAATGAAAACAGCGCAGCTACTGACAATACGCCGGATCTGGGCGTGATGAATGAGCACGGCATGTATGCAAAGGTGTCGGAAAACTATGTTGTTTTGCCAAACAACGCGGATTTTTCAAGCGTTAAAAGGGAAGCTGCTGACATGAAGTCCGACAACAAGGATGCTCTTGCTACGGTCAGATACAAGTATTGTGATCATGTGGTAGGCTGTGTGGATCTGCTGAAATCAGGAGCAAAGGTCGATCTGTCGTACTTTGATGAGAACAGCAGACAGAATTTGGAAAGTGATATAATAAGGATAAAGCCGGTATATTTTCTCTGGGTGCTCGTACTTATCGCAGTGATTATTCTGAGTATTTTCATGTTTAGAAGAATATCAGACAATATATATGTGTTGAAACACAAATGGAGCATTAAGAAGGAGCAGCGCGAGCGCTTCAGAGAGCACAAGCTTGAAAGAAAACGGCGCAGAAGGAGAGACAATCTGAAGTTCAGCGGCCGACATAAATATTAATACATTTTTTATTATGACATTATAAATGGAGGCAGAAATGAGTGATGAAAGATGCGCCCTCGTGCTTGAGGGTGGAGCCATGAGAGGTATGTATACAGCCGGAGTACTCGACTGTTTTATGGACCATGATATTAGCTTTGATGCTGTTATCGGTGTTTCGGCGGGAGCACTTTTTGGAGTGAACCTGCTGTCAAAGCAGCGCGGCAGGGTTATACGATACAATAAGAGGTTTAACAGTGACAAAAATTATATGGGTATCAGGCCGCTTCTTAGGGAGAAAAACATAGTGAGCACGAAATATGCCTATGATACAGTACCAAGAGAGCTTGACCCGTTTGATGATGAGGAATATAAGAAGTCGGATATCCCATTTTATGCGGTTGTGACGAATATCAGGACAGGTAAGCCTGAATATGTGCAGATAAAGAGTGTCTTTGACCAGATGGATGTGCTCAGGGCATCGGGCTCCATGCCTGTAGTGTCAAAGCCTGTGAAGCTGGGGAATGAGTGGTATCTGGATGGCGCGGTGACGGACAGCATCCCATATGAGCATATGCTTGATATGGGCTATGACAGAGTGGTTGTCGTGCTGACAAAGCCTGCCGACTATGTAAAAAAGCCTATGCCAAGGCTCTTTACATCTGTATACAAAAAGCGTTTTCCGAGGTTTTATGAGGCATTTTCAAACAGGCATATCATGTACAATTCCCAGCTTGAGCATCTTAAGGAGCTTGAAAAGCAGGGCATTGCTAAGGTGTTAAGGCCGTCGGAGCACATTAAAATAAGCAAGGTAGAAAAGGATCCTAATAAGCTTGAGAGCCTGTATCAGCTTGGATTACGTGATGCCAAGAGGCTTTTAGCCGATAAGCAAGGTACTTAAATGGAAAAAGAACTGATAAATAATTCACAATCAAATATTTATCCGTTTCACATGCCGGGGCATAAGCGCCGTGGCAGTGATATAGGTGAAGGGCTGGATCCGTATGCTATTGATATCACAGAGATAGACAATTTTGACAATCTGCACCACGCTGAGGGCATTATAAAGGAGGCGCAGGCTGAGGCAGCGGCACTTTACGGTGCAAAGCGTGCATATTTTCTTATAAACGGAAGCACCTGCGGTATACTGGCAGCAATATCTGCGGCCACCAAAAGGGGAGACAAGGTGCTTGTAGCAAGGAACTGTCACAAGGCGGTGTATCATGCGCTTTACTTAAGGCAGCTTCACCCGGTGTTTACATACCCTGAAATTACACGGACAGGGCTGCAGGGACAGATAACCGAGGCTCAGATAAGGGCAGCATTCGATGAAAATCCCGACATAAAAGCGGTTGTGATAACCTCGCCTACATACGATGGTGTGGTTTCCGATGTGGCGGCAATCGCATCTGTGGCACATGCACATGGAGCTTTGCTCATAGTTGACGAGGCGCATGGCGCGCACTTTGGCTTTGGAGGCGGCTTCCCTCAAAATGCCATAGCACTCGGGGCCGATGCGGTCATAGTGAGCCTGCACAAGACGCTTCCGGCATTTACACAGACAGCGCTTCTGCTGCTTGGTGGGATGCGTGAAGCTGCAGTGGAGAAGTTTCTCGGCATTTATGAGACAAGCTCACCGTCATATGTGCTTATGACAGGCATAGAGCGCTGCATACACTATGTGCGCGATAACAAAGAGACAGCATTTGCACAACTTAGGAGCAAACTTGACAGATTTTATCAGAAGGTCAGCGGACTTTCGCATCTGAAGGTGGTCAGAAAAAGTGATTTTTCTGCTGACGAGGCATATGATTTTGACGAATCAAAGATTATTATATTTACGAAAGAGGCTATGAATGGACATACGCTGCTTGAGCTTCTGCTCAAAAAATATGAGCTGCAGCTTGAGATGGCGGCGGGCAATTATGTACTGGCGCTGGCGTCTGTCATGGATACGGATGAGGGCTTTGACAGGCTTGCGGATGCTTTGATTGAAATAGACAGCCAGCTCGAAAAATATAAGTCTGATTTTGAAGAGTTTTATGATATATTAAAGCAGGAGGGCGTAGTACATAAATTTTACCAGCCTGTCAAAATGGACACAGATATATATCAAAAGCTGCCTGCCGCAATGGAAATGTATGACGCATATGATGCAGACCATCAGGCGGTCTATGCCTTTAAGGCAAGCGGGAAGGTGAGCGGTGCCTTTATAAATATATATCCGCCGGGGATACCGCTTGTGGTGCCGGGAGAGATAATGAACGACAAGCTCATAGATGATGTAATAAAGGCTGTAAATTCAGCTCTTGAAGTGGATGGCCTGTACTTTGATCCGGATGCCAATATGTGGAAGTTTGTTGCTGTGCTGTAAGCAACAGTTTGACATAGCAAACAATCGTATTTATACTAATTACAATATTAAGAGGTTTACAGATGGGTAAGATTTTCTGCGTGATGGGAAAAAGCGCATCAGGCAAGGACACTATATACAATAAAATACTGCAGGATGATTCACTCATGCTTAGCAGGATTATCCCGTATACCACGCGCCCGATAAGGGACGGAGAGACACAGGATAAGGATTATCATTTCTGCAATGAAGAGGATGTAAAAAGGCTCAGTGCACAGGGGCGCATCATAGAGCTTCGCGAGTACAATACGGTGTACGGCGTGTGGAAGTATTTCACGGTAAACGATGATGATATAGACCTTCGCTGCAAAAGCTATCTGACAGTCGGAACACTGGAGTCTTACACAAAGATACGCGATTATTTTGGCAGTGACAAGGTACTGCCAATCTATGTGGAGGTGGAGGACGGCGATCGTCTGATACGCGCCATTCACCGGGAAAAGGGGCAGCAGGTGCCTAAATATGAGGAGATGTGCCGTCGTTTTCTGGCAGACGCATCAGATTTTTCTGAGGACAAGCTGCGTGAGGCGGGTATTACACACCGTTTCGTAAATGATGATATGGACACTGTGCTTGCCGAGATTTCAGCATACATACGACAGAGTTCTTAATTGCAGAGTAGGAAAATGGTTACGGCCTGCACATAAATGTAACCGGAAACGAATAAGGAGGCAGCAGCTATGGCAGGATTTAAGGATATAGTAGGAAATGAGCAGATAATAGAGCATCTGCAAAATGCCATATCAATGGGAAAGGTCTCACATGCATATATAATAAACGGACCACAGCTGTCCGGCAAAATGATGATAGCCGAGGCATTTGCCAGGGCACTGCAGTGTGAGAAGGAGGGCACAGATGGTTGTGGAGAGTGCAAATCGTGCCATCAGGCAGATGACCACAATCACCCTGATATCATATATGTCAGTCATGAAAAGCCCAACAACATATCGGTTGACGACATCAGGACACAGCTCAACAACGATATAGTGATAAAGCCGTACAGCAGTAAATACAAGATTTACATAGTGGATGAGGCTGAAAAAATGAACCAGCAGGCGCAGAACGCGCTTTTAAAGACCATTGAGGAGCCACCGGCATATGCGGTCATCATGCTTCTCACCACCAATGCAGACAGCTTTCTGCAGACCATCAGGTCGCGCTGCATCACACTCAATATGAAGTCGGTAAAGGACGAGGTGATAAAGGCATACCTGATGAACGAAAAGCATATTCCGGATTATCAGGCAGATATCAGTGCCGCATTTGCACAGGGCATCGTCGGAAAGGCTGTTAAGCTCGCCTCATCAGACGAGTTCAACGAGCTAAAGGAGTCAGCACTGTCGCTTATAAAGCGCCTTGATGACATAGATCTCTACGAGCTGGGCGCAGCGGTAAAGCAGATAGCTGAGTACAAGCTTAAGGTGCAGGATTATTTTGACCTGATTATGGTATGGTACAGAGATGTGCTGTATATGAAGGCGACAAACGATGTTAACGGACTCATATTCAAGGATGAGGTCTATGATATAAAGAAACAGGCAGCAAAGCATTCATATCAGGGAATCGAGGCAATACTTGAGGCACTTGAGAAGGCGAAGATAAGAATTAACGCAAACGTCAATTTTGACCTGGTAATTGAGCTGCTGCTTATGACCATAAAGGAGAACTAATCACATGACAAAAATAGTTGGTATCAGATTCAGGACAGCAGGCAAAATATATTACTTTGATCCGGCTGATTTCGACCTCGACATGGCAATGCATGTTATCGTGGAGACAGCAAGAGGCATAGAGATGGGAACTGTCCTCATTCCGCCGAAGGAGGTGGATGATGATAAGGTGGTTTCACCGCTTAAGCCTGTCATCAGAGTGGCAACCGATGAGGATGAGAAAACGGTTGAAAGAAATAAGGAAAAGGAAAAAGAGGCATTTGCCATCTGCAAGGAGAAAATCATCAAGCACGGACTTGAGATGAAGCTGGTGGATGCAGAGTATACCTTTGACGGAAACAAGCTGCTGTTTTACTTTACAGCGGACGGCAGAATTGACTTTAGAGAGCTTGTAAAGGATCTGGCAGCGGTATTCCGCACGAGAATCGAGCTTCGTCAGATCGGTGTCAGGGATGAGACCAAGATGATGGGAGGCATAGGAATCTGCGGCAGACCGCTCTGCTGTCATTCTTATATGGCGGATTTTGTGCCGGTTTCCATAAAGATGGCAAAGGAGCAGAATCTCTCGCTCAATCCGACCAAGATATCAGGGGTATGCGGAAGGCTTATGTGCTGTCTCAAGTATGAGCAGGATACATATGAGTATCTGAACAGCAGAATGCCGTCGGTAGGAGAAAAGGTCAAGACACCTGATGGAATCATCGGAGAGGTCAAGTCAGTCAGCGTGCTCAGGCAGCTCGTGCGTGTTGTCATTGACAACGGCGAGGAGAAGGAGCTTCGTGAGTACACTGTAGATGATCTGCGCTTAAAGCCGCGCCAGAAAAAGGATGTAAAGCTCACCGAGGAGGAGCTTCGCGAGCTCAAGGATCTCGAGGATAGCGGCGACGAGACGATGGAGGACAAGTCACAGGAGAAACCGCAGAGAAACCGTGGACACCGTGACAACAAAAATGAATATCGCGAGCGCCGTGATAAGCGTGACAACAGAGAAAGACGTCCGTACAGGGCGGACATAGAGGCAGCGGAAGCTTCTGCAAATGAGACAAATGAAGTAAATGCTGCAAATGCCGGCAGAGAAAATAAGGACGGTTACAAAAAGCCGTACAAGGGCGGCAAAAACAGACCAAACAAGCAGAAATACAACCGCAACAAGGATTACAAGAACAAAAACTATAATAAAGAGTATAATAAAGATTACAACAGGGACAAAGACAATGGAAGCACTGATACACAGTAATGAGCGACTAGACGATTTGTGCCGCAAGGGCTATAGGCTCATACAGGATCCAAAGCTGTTCTGCTTCGGCATAGACGCCGTGCTCTTATCTGACTATGCAAAGGTAAAGCGCGGCGAGAGAGCTGTGGATTTGTGCACCGGAAACGGTGTGATTCCGATACTTCTTGAGGCAAAGAATAACGGAGAGCATTACAGCGGGCTTGAGCTTCAGCCTCAGTGTGCAGACCTGGCGAAAAGAAGTGTGAAATATAACCATCTTGAGGACAAAGTGACCATAGAAGAGGGAGATGTGTGTAATGCATCGGAGATTTTCGGTCGAGAGTCCGTGGAGGTGGTGACGGTAAATCCGCCGTATATGATAGGCCAGCATGGTATCAAAAATGCAGACGATGCTATGACTATAGCGCGCCACGAGGTAAGGTGTACACTGGATGACATAGTCAGGGAGAGCGCAAAAATGCTCAAATTCAATGGGCGTTTTTACATGGTTCACAGACCATTCAGGCTGGCAGAGATTTTTAGCACGATGATGAAATATCATATCGAGCCAAAGCGAATGCGCCTTGTACATCCCTACGCGGACAGGGAGCCGAACATGGTGCTCATAGAGGGGCTAAAGGGCGGCAAAAGCCGTATAACCATCGAAAAACCGTTAGTTGTATACAAGGAGCCTAATGTATACACGGATGAGATATATGAGATATACGGCGATAAGCCCCGGAATAACGGAAAATAACAGGAGAATCATATGACAGGAACACTGTATCTGTGCGCAACTCCGATAGGAAATCTGGAGGACATCACATTCCGTGTGCTGCGCACACTTAAGGAGGTAGACCTCATCGCAGCGGAGGATACGAGAAACTCCATAAAGCTGCTCAATCATTTTGAGATAAAGACACCCATGACGAGCTATCATGAGTTCAACAAGATAGATAAAGCCTACCAGCTTGTGGCAAAGCTTAAGGAGGGCAAAGATATAGCCCTCATCACTGATGCCGGAACACCCGGCATTTCTGACCCGGGTGAGGACATTGTGCGCATCTGCTACGAGGAGGGCGTGCCTGTTACCTCGCTTCCCGGGGCAGCAGCGTGCATTACAGCGCTCACCATGTCGGGCAGGCCGACAAGGAGGTTTGCGTTTGAGGCATTTTTGCCGAGGGATAAAAAGGAACGCGCGCGCGTCATTGAGGAGCTTAAAAACGAGACTCGGACAATCATCATCTACGAGGCACCCCATCATCTTATAAAGACGGTCACAGAGCTTTACAATGCGCTCGGAGACAGAGAGCTTACCGTGTGCAGGGAGCTTACGAAAAAGCACGAGGAAAAGGTGCAGACTACATTTTCAAAGCTTTTGGAGCGTTCAAGGACACAGGAGCCAAGAGGTGAATATGTGCTTGTAATCTGTGGCAGAAACGTGGCTGAAATAGCAAAGGAGCAGCAGGAAAGCTGGGAAGCCATGCCTCTTGAAGCGCATATGGCACACTATGAGTCACAGGGCATCGACAGGAAGGAAGCCATGAAGCTCGTGGCAAAGGACAGAGGTGTCAGCAAGAGGGATATATACAAACAGCTTCTGTAAGCTGACAATAATACATTCTGCAGCAAATAGTTAGGATTGGATATGAACGATATAAAACATGACATAAAAAAACGACACAAGAACCTGTCAGAGTTCAGATACATCGCAGTTGGCTTTTTTCTGACAATATTATCAGGGGCAATAATGCTGAGCCTTCCGTTTTCTTCAAGAGACGGACAATGGACCAATTTTCTGGACTCACTTTTTACGGCAACAAGCGCAACCTGTGTGACAGGTCTTGTTGTGTTTGACACCTTCAGACACTGGAGTATCATAGGGCAGCTTGTAATTCTGGTGCTGATTCAGATAGGAGGCATGGGCTTCATCTCAATCGGTGTGGCATTTTCCATGCTTCTGCACAAAAAAATCGGACTTAGACAGAGGGATCTGATGCAGGAGAGCGTCAATGCACTCGAGATTGGTGGAATAGTTAGGCTTTTCAGCGTGATAATAAAGGGAACCTTCCTTATCGAAGGCATAGGAGCGGTGCTTTTAGCAATCCGCTTCATACCGGATTTTGGCATATTAAGAGGCATATATTTCTCGGTGTTCCACTCGATATCTGCATTTTGCAATGCGGGCTTTGACCTGATGGGCATAAACGAGGAGTACTCATCGTTTACAAAATATGCCGCAGACCCATTGGTAAATATCACAATCATGCTGCTTATCATCATAGGTGGTATCGGTTTTACCATATGGAATGAGGTCAGAATCAAAAAGCTTAAGCTTAGCAGATACTCGCTCCACGCCAAGATAGTAATATCAACCACACTGATACTTGTCTTCGGCGGCGGACTGTTTATGTATATTTTTGAAAAAAGTAATACCATAGCAGGCATGGATACACCGGGTGCCATATTTGCATCATTATTCGGCTCGGTTACGGCGAGAACGGCAGGCTTCAATACAGTAGACACAGCAGCACTGACACAGGAGAGCAAGCTTTTGACTATAGTGCTCATGTTCATAGGAGGAAGCCCGGGCTCGACAGCCGGCGGAATCAAAACCACAACCATGGCGGTCATGATAATCTATATTGTTTCTTATATGAGAGGAAGCAACGGCTGCAATGTGTTTGGCAGGAAAATAAGCAGTGAGGTAATCAAAAAGGCCGGAATGGTGCTTATCATCAATCTGGTGCTTGGCCTTACAGCGGTGATAGCTATACTTGCCACATCCAATATGAAGATGGACGATGTACTGTTCGAGGTATACTCTGCAATCAGTACGGTCGGCATGACAACAGGCATCACAAGAGATTTAAATACAGTAGGACGCATAATTATCATAATTATGATGTATTGTGGAAGAATCGGAAGCATGACCTTTGTGCTTTCGTTTGTGCATAGACCGGATAAAGCCAATATAGAGCTTCCGGAGGAAAAAGTTATCATAGGATAAGGATAAGGAGAAACGCAATGAAATCAATTTTAATTATTGGAATGGGTAAATTCGGACACCATCTGTGTGCGGATTTGATAAAAAACGGAAATGACATTATGGTGATGGACAAGGACGAGGCCAAGGTCAAGGCAGCTAAGACCTTCATCGAGTTCATCGCTGCTGACCCTGACCAGGTGAAGGACAGCGTCCTGGCTTCCACCTACTTCCCGGTCCGCGCCAGCGTGGGCGACATCTACGCCGACAACGCCATCATGAGCGAGTACACCAAGTTCATGGCCTATCTGGGCGACTACTACCAGATCACTCCGGGCTGGGCAACTGCCCGCACCGAGTGGTGGAACATGCTCCAGCGTGTAGGCACCGGCGAAGACGTTGCCACTTCCGTCGCAACCTTTGTCCAGAACGCCAACGCAGCCGCCGCCGAAGCCTGAGCTTTTCCGCCTGAGGGCAAATAAGTAATGACTGCCCCTCCCTCGAACATCCCGGCGAGGGAGGGGCTTTTTGTGTGAGACAAGCACCCAATCCGAACGAAAGGTCTGGTGATTTCTTTGGCTGCAAAGACTGCAAGCATCAAAGAGCCGAAGCGCAGCAGCGCACTGGTTCGGCAGGAGACCATCGCTTCCTACCTGTTCCTTCTGCCCAGCCTCATCTTTTTTCTCGGCTTCGTCATTTACCCCATGATACTCTGCGTGGTCACGAGCTTTTTTGACTCGACCATGAACCGTGCCGACATCTTTGTGGGTTTTGCCAACTACGCAGAGCTGTTCGCAGACCCCATCTTCATCGGCGCTTTGCGCAACACCTTCATCATCGTGGTCGTCTCGGTGCCTGTGACCTGTGCGTTCTCGCTGTGGGTCAGCTCGGCCATCGTCGATCTGCCCGAGTGGACCACCAGCCTCTTCCGCTGCGTGTTCTACCTGCCGGTCGTCACCGGCTCGGTGGCTGTCACCGTCGTGTGGAAGTGGATGTACAACAACTACTACGGCATCTTCAACTATCTGGGCAAGGCTGTGGGCCTCATCGACAAGAACATCAACTGGCTGGGCGATGAAAAATACGCTCTGGGCTGCATCATCCTCATCCTGCTCACTACTTCTATCGGCCAGCCCATCGTGCTGTACGTTTCCGCACTGGGCAACGTAGACCAGTCCATCGTGGAAGCCGCTGAAGTGGACGGTGCCACCGATTTCCAGTGCTTCTGGAAGATCAAGTGGCCCGCCATCAT
>OIMZ01000223.1_pt1 | contig 11521 bp, 9 predicted proteins | sample 1585131 | NCBI WGS metagenome assembly OIMZ01 (sample SAMN02674693, study PRJEB24791) | human gut metagenome, SKBSTL018 | isolation source: stool | host: Homo sapiens | place: USA | reverse complement strand
AGGAACAGCTTGTTGACACGGGCGAAGCTGACGGTACTCTGGAATTCCAGAATTCCTTCATGGGCAGCGCCGGCGTTGCAGAGCTTCCGAAGGTGGGAGAGAATCTCCTCTGCGGAGACGGTCTCCGGGTCAATCTCGATTTCATTCTGCATCGTTTTGGTGATGGCTTCTTCCTGCACGAGAGGAGACTCCATCTGCGCAATGCCGAGTGCCTTTAATGCCTGAAATTCGGATTTCAGCGCGGAAGTAATTTCCTCCGCAAGATCTGCGGCATCGGTGAGGTTGTTGAAGGAATATTCGGTGTAGGAACCGTCCTGCCATGCACGGACAACGAAGCCGCGTTCACAGAAGTGATAATCGCCGACGGTGGTCTGATGCATGCTGACGCGGTAGGTCGTACCTTTGACATCGGTGCAGAGCACGCTGACATAATCGAATTCGCGCTCGAGCAGACGGATCAGTTCCTGAATCTGTGGTTTGATTTCCACAAGATAGGATGACATTGGAACCTGCATAAGTTTGGTGTCCTTTCTGGAGCCTGCCGGAGTGTTCGATAGAGAACCTGCGCCGGGGCTCAAAATAATAGAATCCGGAAAAAATAGTTTCGAAAAAATCCCGAACATAGTTTCATTATAGAAGTGGGAAATGGAAAAAGCAATAAAAAAAGGTTGACAAAATGAATTTTGATGATATACTTTGAATATCAAAACATTTGAAAAGAAAAATGTTTGAGAATGAAATAAGCAAGAGGACAGTAAGGTGAAAAACGGCAGAATTGCGGGAACCGGTTCGTATGTACCGGAGACGATATGGAAAAATGAAGATCTGGAAAAGATGGTGGATACGAGCGATATCTGGATCCGGGAGCGGACGGGAATCGGTGCGCGCCACATAGCCGGGGAGGAGACAGTTGCCCAAATGGCAGTAAAGGCGGCGAGAAGAGCGCTGGAAAATGCCGGGATCTGTTCGACAGAGCTGGATCTGATTCTCGTCGGAACCTCTTCGTCGGAGAGTATCTTTCCGAATACCGCCTGTCTTGTGCAGGATGAGATCGGAGCTTTCCGTGCCGCCTGTCTCGATGTCAGCGCCGCCTGCACCGGATTTCTTGCGGTGTATGAACTGGGCCAGCTGTATATCCGGAGCGGCAAGGCAAAAAACGTGCTGCTGATCGGCGCAGATGCCCTGAGCCGCCTGGTGGACTGGCACGACCGCGGAACCTGCATTCTGTTCGGGGACGGCGCGGGAGCCATTGTGCTGACGGCGGAGGAACAGGAGACAAAAGCGTGCGAAAAGATCCATTCCGATGGAGAAAAAGGCGTGTCGCTGACCTGCGAAAAGGGAACGTATCTGCAGATGGACGGCCGTGCCGTGTTCCAGTTTGCTTTATCACGCGTGCCGGAAGTCATCCGCGAGGTGCTGAAAGAAGCCGAGGTGCCGGTCGAGGAGATTGATGCCTTTATCCTTCATCAGGCAAACAGCCGCATCATCGACGGCGTGGCAAAACGACTGAAGGCGCCGAAAGAAAAATTTCCGCGGAATATCGAAGCATACGGCAATACGTGTGCGGCGAGCATTCCGATTCTGCTGGATGAGTGGAACCGGTCCGGCAGAGCCCAAAAAGGACAGAGAATCGTTCTCTCCGGTTTCGGAGCAGGACTGATCTGGGGCGCGGCGTACCTGGAATGGTAAGAAACGCCCATATAAAATAAGAAGAATAAGAAAAAAAGTGAGGACAAAAACATGTTAGAAAAAGTAAAAGAAACCGTAGCAGAAGCACTGGGAGCAGATATCGATACCATCACAGCGGAGACTTCCTTCAAAGAGGATCTCGGAGCAGATTCCCTGGATGTATTTCAGATTATTATGGGCATCGAAGAAGAGTTTGATATTGAGATCTCAAACGAAGATGCGGAGAAGATTGTAACCGTCGGCGATGCTGTTGAGCAGATTAAAAAAGCTGTAAGCGAGCAGTAGTATGTTTAACTAATGAAAAGCCCTTTATTATAAGGGCTTTTCATTATACTCACGGAACATGTAAAATGGATAGATATAGAAATAGAGGAGAAATTATGGCAGATTTAAATGAATTTCAAAGTAAAATAGGCTATACGTTCAAGAATCAACATCTGCTTGAGCAGGCGCTGACACACAGCTCGTATGCCAATGAAAAGCACATGAAAAAGCATTCTGATAACGAACGTCTGGAGTTTTTGGGCGATGCTGTTTTGGAAATAGTTTCAAGTGAGTTTTTGTTTATCAATTATCCGCAAAAGCCTGAGGGTGAGCTTACCAAGCTGCGCGCAAGCATTGTTTGTGAGCCGACTCTTGCACTTTGTACAAAGCCACTTGACCTTGGAAAGTACTTACGTCTTGGCAGGGGCGAGGATCATACAGGTGGCAGAAAGAGAAAATCGATTCTTTCTGATGCACTTGAGGCAGTGATTGGAGCAATTTATTTAGATGGTGGTTTTACTAATGCAAAGGAGTTTGTGCTTAGGTTTATCATGACTGATATTGAGAATAAGCAGCTCTTTTATGATAGCAAGACTATCCTTCAGGAGCTTATACAGGGCAGGCATGAGCAGCTTTCCTATGAACTTATTGATGAGAGCGGTCCGGACCATGACAAGCAGTTTACAGTTGCGGTGCTTGTGGACGGCGAGCGTGTCAGCGAGGGAGAAGGCCACACAAAGAAGGCGGCGGAGCAGCAGGCTGCATATCAGGCACTTCTTTTGTACAGAAACAGGGAATAGGAGTTTTTAATGTATTTAAAGAGCTTGGAAGTACAGGGCTTTAAGTCCTTTGCCAACAAAATTGTTTTTGAGTTCCACAATGGCATCACAGGTATTGTCGGGCCAAACGGCAGTGGAAAGAGTAATGTCGCCGATGCGGTCAGATGGGTGCTCGGTGAGCAGAGCGCAAAGCAGCTTCGTGGTGCCAGTATGCAGGATGTTATTTTTGCAGGTACAGAGAACAGGAAGCCGCTTGGATACGCGTATGTTGCAATCACACTTGACAATTCAGACCATTCGCTTGCGATTGATTTCAATGAGGTTACGGTTGCCAGACGTGTTTACCGCTCAGGGGAGAGTGAGTATCTAATCAATGGCAATCCGTGCAGGCTCAAGGAGGTTTCGGAGCTTTTCTATGATACCGGTATCGGTAAAGAGGGATATTCCATCATTGGACAGGGCCAGATTGACAGGATTTTAAGTGGAAAGCCGGAGGAGAGGCGAGAGCTGTTTGATGAGGCTGCCGGCATTGTGAAGTTTAAAAAGAGAAAGCTTACAGCGCAAAAAAAGCTCGATAATGAGCGGGAGAACCTTGTGCGTGTCAATGATATTCTGACAGAGCTTGAGAGACAGGTAGGTCCGTTACAGAGACAGTCCGAGAAGGCTCATACATATCTTAAAAAGAGAGAAGAGCTGAAGAACTACGATGTCAACATGTTTTTGCTTGAATCAGCGCGCATTGAGACCGAGCTTAAGTCAGCTGATGAGAAATACGCTATTGCGGATGACGAGCTAAAGGAGACCAACGCCACATACGAGAGCATCAAGGCAGAGTATGAGGGGCTTGGGAATGATATGCAGCAGATGGATGAGCGTATTGAGTCTCTTCGTGAGAGCATCACAAGCACTTCATCCACCAGACAGAAGCTTGAGAATCAGATAGAGCTTTTAAAGGAGCAGATTCACACGGCCGAAATGACGGATGAGCATTTGCAGTCGCGGCTTTTAGCTATCGAAAAGGAAAAGGCGCAGCGTCTTAAAAGCAGGAAAGAGTATGATGACAAAAAAGCTGCACTGGAAGCTGAGATAGAGCAGATGAGGCTAAACGAGCTTCTTGCGGTAAATGAGCATAAGGCTGTGCTTGCAGAGGTCAACCGCTGCAATGACGGACTGGAAAAGGGTAAGAATGAGCTTATTGCCCTGCTTCAGGAGCGAGGCAGTATCCAGTCAAGGAAGCAGCGTTTTGCCACTATGCTTGAGCAGATTAATATCAGAAAGGCGGAGCTTACCAAGCGTCTTTTAGATAGAAAGACAAGGGAAGCAGGGCTTGATGATATATTGGATGATGCCAATAAGAAGCTTAATGCTGTCAATGAAGAGATAGCCGGTTTAAAGGAAAAGGAGTCGGCTCTTTTGGCAAAGGCCAGGGAGTGGAGAGATAAGTCCGGAGAGAATGCCCGCCTGATGGAGGAGGCTTCCACAGAGTATCATAAGTCTGTTTCCAGGCTTGAGTCACTTAAAAACATTGCCGAGCGCTATGATGGCTATGGCAACAGCATCAAGCGTGTTATGGAGCAGAAGGCTAAAAATCCGGGGCTTCTCGGAGTGGTTTCAGATCTTATCCAGGTGGATAAGCGCTATGAGATAGCGATAGAGACAGCCTTAAGCGGCAATATCCAGAATATCGTCACTGAGGATGAGGCCACAGCCAAAAAGATGATTGGCTTTTTGAAGGCCAATCATTTTGGTCGAGCTACGTTTTTACCTCTTACAAGTGTGCGTGCAAACAGAAATACTAAAAATGAGGCGGCACTCGGCGAAAAGGGTGTGCTTGGCATTGCAAATAAGCTGGTGAAGTGTGATACGAAGTTTGATGAGGTTGTTGCATACCTGCTTGGCAGAGTGATTGTGGTGGACACAATTGACAATGCCATTGCGCTTGCAAAGAAAAATCACTATTCACTCCATATTGTGACTGTCGAGGGCGAGTATCTGGCACCGGGAGGATCTATGTCCGGTGGTGCGTTTAAAAATTCATCCAATCTGCTTGCGAGAAATCGTGAGATTGAGGAGCTTGAAAAGAGAGTTGATCAGACTAAGACAAAGCTTAAAGAGCTTAGAGCCAGAAAGGATGATATTGCGACTGCTATTGCGCTTGGCGAGGAGGATATAGCAGCCACAAAGACCTTGCTGCAGGAGAAGTATATTGAGCAGAACACAGCACAGATTTCTGTTGACAGGGCAGACCAGCAAAAGAAGGAGAGTGCGAATGTCTACGAGGATCTGCGCACAGAAAATGCCGAGATTGAAAAACAGCTCGAAGAGATAAATCAGGGCAAGAAGGATATTGCAGCGCAGCTTGAGGCATCAAAGCAGCGTGAGGAGCAGCTTGAGAAGGAAAACAGCTCATACAGTGAGATACTTGAAAAGCAGGGAGTACTTGAGCAGGAGGCTTCACACAAGGCCGCTGCCATTTCACTTGAGCTTGCAAATATCACAAAGACGGCAGAGTTTGCTATAGAAAATATCAATCGTATCAATTCAGAGATAGAGAAATTTGATGAGCAGAAGGAAAACCTTGTGGAAGGTGCAGTTGCTGCAAAGGATGATATTAAAAAGAAGCAGGCTGATATTGATGCAATCACACAGACCATTCTGGCATCAAAGGACAACAATTCTAAGCTTGACGAACAGCTTAGGGAGAGCCTTACAAAAAAGGAAAAGATGTCTGAGGATTACAGAGGCTTTTTTGCAAAGCAGGAGGAAGTTTCAAAGAAACAGGCTGCTCTGGATAAGGAGCTTTTCAGACTGAACAGCCAGAGAGAGAAGCTTAAGGAGGATTCAGAGACTCAGATCAACTACATGTGGGATGAATATGAGCTTACTCCGCATGCGGCAGCAGAGCTTAGAAATGATGCATACGATGATCTGCCTTCATTAAAGAAGCTGATTGCAGGCATAAAGGACGAAATCAGACGCCTCGGCGATGTAAATGTCAACGCTATTGAGGAATACAGAGAGATTTCAACGCGTTATGAGTTCTTGAAGGGACAGCATGATGACCTTATCGAGGCTGAAAAGACTCTGGTTGGCATCATTGATGAGCTTGACAGTGGTATGAGAAAGCAGTTTACAGAGAAGTTTGCCGAGATTCAGAGAGAGTTTGACAAGTCTTTTAAGCAGCTTTTTGGTGGTGGACATGGTTCCCTGGAGCTTGTGGAGGATGAGGATATACTGGAGTGCGGCATAAGAATCGTCGCACAGCCGCCCGGAAAGAAGCTTCAGAATATGATGCAGATGTCCGGTGGAGAAAAGGCGCTCACCGCTATTGCACTTTTGTTTGCCATTCAGGCACTTAAGCCATCACCGTTTTGTCTGCTTGATGAGATTGAGGCGGCGCTTGATGATTCGAACGTTTCGCGCTATGCAAATTATCTGAACAAGCTTACAAAGAACACACAGTTTATCGTCATCACACACAGACGTGGTACGATGGCGGCTGCGGACAGGCTATATGGGATTACGATGCAGGAAAAGGGTGTTTCCACACTCGTTTCAGTAAATCTTATAGAGAATGATCTGACACAGTAAAATTTTATTTATGGAGAGTTGAAATGGAAGAAAAAGAAAAAAAGCCGGGCTTTTTTAAGAGGCTCGTTTCAGGACTGACAAAGACCAGAGACAATATCGTTTCAGGCATAGATTCACTTTTCAGTGGATTTTCGCATATAGATGATGATTTTTATGAGGAGCTTGAGGAAATTCTCATCATGGGAGATCTCGGAGTGAGAGCTACAGAGAGTATCATCGAGGATCTGCAGAGGAAGGTGAAGGAACAGCACATCAAGGAGCCGGCAGAGTGCAAGGAGCTTCTGATTGAGAGCATCAAGGAGCAGATGAAGGTGGAGGAGACCGCCTACAGATTTGAAAATGAAAAATCTGTTGTGCTTGTAATCGGTGTCAACGGAGTAGGAAAGACTACCACTGTCGGAAAGCTTGCAGGAAAGCTTAAGGAACAGGGCAAGAAGGTTGTTATTGCAGGTGCCGATACCTTCAGGGCGGCAGCAGGCGACCAGCTGAAGGAATGGGCAAACCGAGCCGGAGTTGATATGATTGGCGGTGCCGAGGGTGCTGACCCGGGAGCTGTTGTATATGATGCAGTTGCAGCTTCAAAGGCCAGAAACGCAGATGTGCTTCTCGTGGATACAGCCGGAAGACTCCACAACAAAAAGAATCTGATGAATGAGCTTGGAAAAATCAATAAAATTCTGGAGAGTGAGTATCCGGATGCGTACAGAGAGACACTCGTCGTGCTTGATGCGACTACTGGCCAGAATGCACTGGTTCAGGCGAGAGAGTTTTCTGAAGTGGCAAAGATTTCGGGCATCGTGCTTACTAAGATGGATGGTACGGCAAAGGGCGGTATCGCTGTAGCGATACAGTCGGAGCTTTCAGTGCCGGTCAAGTATATCGGAGTCGGTGAGACCATCGATGATTTGCAGAAATTTGATTCGGACGAGTTCGTGAATGCATTGTTTGACACCAAAACGGAATAATTTGAAAATATTTTTGAGCGTATAAGTTATATTATTTATAATAATCTGATATATCAGTTTATATATATATGTACGGAATTTTTGGTATAATATAATGAAAAATAACTTTCAGAACCACTGAGAACAATGCGTTTTTGCGAATAATGTGTGGGTGGTTATGAATAGTTATACCGAAGAAATGAAAGGAAAAACAAATATGCTGACATTAGATAAATTTGAAGAAGCAAGTGAGAAGGTCAAGGAGGTAACCCTTGAGACAAAGCTCATTTACAGTGACTTTTTAAGTGACCAGACAGGCAATAAGGTATATCTGAAGCCTGAAAATATGCAGTTTACCGGGGCTTACAAGGTCAGAGGTGCGTACTACAAGATAAGCACACTCACAGATGAGGAGAGGGCAAAGGGACTCATCACAGCATCCGCAGGAAACCATGCGCAGGGTGTTGCGTATGCTGCAAAGTGCTATGGCTGCAAGGCTGTCATCGTGATGCCTACCACCACACCTCTTATCAAGGTGAACCGTACAAAGAGCTACGGCGCTGAGGTAGTGCTTTACGGAGATGTGTATGATGAGGCATGTGCCAAGGCATATGAGCTTGCAGAGAAAGAGGGCTACACATTTATCCATCCGTTTGATGATTTAGCTGTCGCAACAGGACAGGGAACTATTGCTATGGAGATATTCAAGGAGCTTCCTCTTGTTGAGTACATCCTCGTTCCAATCGGCGGTGGCGGACTGGCAACAGGTGTATCCACACTTGCAAAGCTCTTAAACCCAAAGATTAAGGTTATCGGAGTGGAGCCGGCCGGTGCCAATTGTATGCAGGAGTCATTTAAGAACGGCAAGGTGACCACTTTACCAAGTGTAAATACCATTGCAGACGGAACAGCGGTAAAGACACCGGGCTCAAATATTTTCCCATACATAAAGAAAAATCTTGATGATATTATCACAGTGGAGGATGACGAGCTTATCGTGGCCTTCCTTGATATGGTAGAGAATCACAAGATGATAGTCGAAAACTCAGGTCTTCTGACTGTAGCTGCGCTTAAGCATCTCGGAGTAAAGGACAAGAGAGTGGTTTCTATCCTAAGTGGCGGCAACATGGATGTTATTACCATGTCATCAGTTGTACAGCAGGGTCTTATTTTCAGAGACAGAATCTTTACTGTTTCAGTGCTTCTGCCTGATAAGCCGGGCGAGCTTGCCAAGGTTTCACAGACTCTTGCCGATGTACAGGGCAATGTAATCAAGCTGGAGCATAACCAGTTTGTCACTACAAACAGAAGTGCGGCTGTCGAGCTTCGCATCACGCTTGAGTGTTTTGGTACAGAGCACAAGGAGCAGATTATTGCTGCGCTTGAGAAGAAGGGCTATAAGCCAAGAATTGTACGCACTATGATATAAAAATAAAAGTATCAAGTATTTTTACTTGACACCGGGCAAACTATGTGTTATTCTACCATAGGTTCGAGGGAAAAAGAGGATACTTGATATGGAAGAAAAACTTGAACAGGCATATTTATATGATTTCTACGGTGAGCTTTTGAATGAGCATCAGCGTCAGGTATATGAGGATTTTGTCTTCAATGATTTGTCTCTCGGTGAGATAGCATCCGAGGAGGGGATTTCCCGTCAGGGTGTTGCAGATCTGATTAAGAGATGCAATAAGAAGCTGCTTGACTATGAGGCAAAGCTTCATCTTGTTGAGAAGTTCATGTCCATAAAGAGTGACATACGAAGGATTCATGAGCTGACAAATGATTTTAAGAAATCACATAATGAGCTATTAATGAATGAAATCGAAGCTATTTCGAATCAGATACTAGAGGAGCTGTAATATGGCATTTGACAGTTTATCAGAAAAACTGCAGAACGTTTTCAAAAATCTCCGCAGCAAGGGAAAGCTTACTGAGGATGATGTAAAGGCTGCTCTTAAAGAGGTTAAGATGGCACTCCTTGAGGCCGATGTTAACTTCAAGGTTGTTAAGCAGTTCACAAAGAGTGTTCAGGAGAGAGCAATCGGACAGGATGTCATGAATGGTCTTAATCCCGGACAGATGGTCATCAAAATCGTAAACGAAGAGATGATTAAGCTTATGGGCTCTGAGACAACAGAGATTGCTTTCAGGCCGGGTAAGGAGCTTACCGTTATCATGATGGTAGGTCTTCAGGGAGCAGGTAAGACAACCACCACAGCAAAAATTGCCGGAAAGCTTAAGAGCAAGGGCAAGAAATCACTGCTTGTAGCCTGTGATGTGTATCGTCCGGCTGCGATTGAGCAGTTAAAGATAAATGGTGAAAAGCAGGGCGTTGAGGTTTTCTCAATGGGTGACAAAAACAAGCCTGCCGACATCGCAAAGGCTGCTGTGGAGCACGCTAAGAAAAACGATTTCAATGTTGTTATCATCGATACTGCCGGACGTCTTCATATTGATGAGGATATGATGGCAGAGCTTATTGAGATAAAAGAAGCTACTGATGTTTTCCAGACCATCCTCGTGGTTGATGCCATGACAGGTCAGGATGCGGTAAATGTAGCAGGTACCTTTGATGAAAAGATAGGAATTGACGGAGTTGTCATCACAAAGCTTGATGGTGACACCAGAGGTGGAGCGGCACTTTCAATCAGAGCCGTTACAGGAAAGCCGATACTTTACGCCGGTATGGGCGAGAAGCTTTCAGACCTTGAGCAGTTCTATCCGGAGCGTATGGCTTCAAGAATCCTCGGTATGGGCGATGTGCTTTCCATGATTGAGAAGGCGCAGGAGAACATTGATGAGGAACAGGCCAAGAAGCTTGAGCAGAAGATGCGCAAAAATGAGTTTGATTTTGAGATGTACCTTGATTCGATGAGTCAGATGAAGAAGATGGGCGGTCTTTCAAGCGTGATGGGCATGATGCCGGGCATGGGTATCGGTGGAGGCAAGATGCCTGATATTGATACAGATGAAGCTGAAAAGGGCATGGCCCGCACAGAGGCAATCATCTATTCCATGACACCGGAGGAAAGACGAAATCCAAAGCTTCTTAATCCAAGCCGCAAGGCTCGTATTGCAAGAGGAGCAGGCGTGGATGTATCAGAGGTCAACAGACTTGTAAAGCAGTTTGAGCAGACGAAGAAGTTCATGAAGCAGATGCCCGGTATGATGGGCGGAAAGAAGGGACGCCGTGGAGGCGGTGGTCTTGGAGGATTATTCAAAGGACTTCCGTTTTAATGAATTTCATTAAAGAATTTCATGTTTTGTTAACAAAAGTATTTATTTTACTTTTGATATATATTATTCAATAAACCTATGAGGAGGTGAAACAAAATGGCAGTAAAGATCAGATTAAGAAGAATGGGACAGAAGAAAGCTCCTTTCTATAGAATCGTAGTTGCAGACTCTAGATCACCAAGAGATGGAAGATGCATCGAGGAGATCGGAACATACGATCCAACTAAGGATCCTAGCGAGTATCATGTAAATGAGGACTTAGCAAAGAAATGGTTAGCAAACGGAGCTCAGCCAACAGATACCGTAGCAAGAATTTTCAAAAATGCTGGTATTGAGAAATAGGATCAGTGAGGTGGACCTATGAAAGAATTAGTAGAAGTAATTGCCAAGGCACTTGTTGATTGCCCGGACGAAGTTGTTGTGACTGAGACCGAGAATGAAAAAGCAATCGTATTAGAGCTGCGCGTTGCACAGTCTGATATGGGTAAGGTAATCGGCAAACAGGGACGTATTGCGAAAGCGATTCGTTCTGTTGTGAAGGCTGCTGCCTCAAAAGAAGAAAAAAAAGTGATTGTGGAGATTATGCAGTAATCTTCGCAGTAAACCGGCGTGATCATGAACATGGTGCAGCCGGTTTTTTTTCTATCAGAGAAGAATAGAGGGGGATAAAAATGAGAGATATTACAAAAAAATGCTCTATATTTTTATTGACATTACTGTTGACTGTACAGATACCGGTATTGACAAGTGCCAGGGAAATAGTGACAGACACAGGAAACTATACAGTATTTACCGAAAATAATGAGTCAGATAAGACAGCAGATATCGTAAAAGAATACTGTAAAGGTGCTTCCACGAAAATGAGTTTCAGGGGAAAACTGACACAGGTATACTGCCCAAAGAAAAGTACAACTTATATATATAGAGTAAAAAATATGCCATCGAACGGAAGAATTACAAAAGTGAGCAGTTCAAATGGAAAAGTGGCAAAGATTTCAATAGGTGACAATAATG
>OIMZ01000198.1_pt1 | contig 12160 bp, 10 predicted proteins | sample 1585131 | NCBI WGS metagenome assembly OIMZ01 (sample SAMN02674693, study PRJEB24791) | human gut metagenome, SKBSTL018 | isolation source: stool | host: Homo sapiens | place: USA | reverse complement strand
CTTCCGATCTAAATCACGGTCAGCGACTTGACCGACCACTGCGGGGTCAACCGCATGACCTTTTATTACCACTTTAAGGATATTTACGACCTTGTGGAATGGTGCTGCGAGGAGGATGCTGCCCGCGCGCTGGCCGGGCAGAAAACCTATGATACCTGGCAGCAGGGCTTTTTGCAGATTCTGGAAGCCCTGCGGAAGGACAAAGCGTTTTTTACCAGCGTCTACCGTTCCATCAGCCGCGAACAGCTGGAAAATTATCTCTACCGCCTGACCTATGACCTGATGATGGGCGTTGTGGAGGAGCGCGCCGCCGGTATGACGGTTCGCCCGGAGGATAAAGAGTTTATCGCCAACTTTTATAAGTTCGCCTTTGTGGGGCTGACACTGGACTGGATCAAAAACGATATGCGTCAGGACCCCGCCCAGCTGGTGGAACAGCTTTCCACCCTGATTCACGGTGATGTGACCAAGGCGTTGGAAAAATGCCGCATTGATAAAAGCTGATGTACATCTTGCGTTAAGGGCCGAACCATGAAATGCACGATCTGCGAAAAACTAATGTAGGCCGCCATGGCCCCCACCATCTTCCGCTGCCTTGCCGCCCCTGTAACAAAAACTTCAAATTTTATACAAAACAGCCGCCGTGATAAAAATTTAATCACAGCGGCTGTTTTGCTGATTGTGAACCCTGCCTCCGCTGGTTATACTATAGACATTCCAAAAGGAACACCCCAGACAAACAACAGCAAACAATAAAACCAACGCAAGGAGGCTTTTTTATGTATTATTCCAGCGGTAACTATGAAGCTTTTGCCCGTCCCGAAAAACCGGAGGGCGTTGACCACAAGAGCGCCTACCTTATCGGCAGCGGCCTGGCCGCGTTGTCCGCCGCATGCTTTATGGTGCGTGACGGCCAGATGAAGGGCGAGCACATCCATGTGCTGGAAAAGGACCCCCTCCCCGGTGGTGCCTGCGATGGCTACAAGTACCAGGACATCGGTTACGTTATGCGCGGCGGCCGTGAGATGGACAACCACTTCGAGTGCATGTGGGATTTGTTCCGCTCCATCCCCTCCATTGAGGATGAGAACGTCACCGTGCTGGACGAGTATTACTGGCTGAACAAGCACGATCCCAACTACAGCCTGTGCCGCGCCACCGTCAACTGCGGCGAGGATGCCCACACCGATGGCAAGTTCGGCCTGTCTGACAAGGGTGCCATGGAGATTTTGAAGCTGTTCATGACCCCGGACGAGCAGTTGTACGATAAAAAGATCACCGACTTCTTTGATGACGAAGTCCTGAACACCAACTTCTGGCTGTACTGGCGCACCATGTTCGCCTTTGAGAACTGGCACAGCGCCCTGGAGATGAAGCGCTACCTTCAGCGCTACATCCACCACATCGGCGGCCTGCCGGATTTCACCGCCCTGCGCTTTACCCGCTACAACCAGTATGAATCCATGATCCTGCCCATGGTCAAGTACCTGGAAAGCTATGGCGTGCAGTTCCATTACGGCGTCAAGGTGACCAACGTTGCCTTTGACTGCGCCAACGGCAAAAAGCAGGCCACCCGCATTGATACTCTGCGCGACGGCCACGAAGAGTGCATTGACCTGACCGAGAACGACCTGGTGTTCATCACCAACGGCGGCTGTGTCGAAAACTCCACCATTGGCAGCCAGACCACCGTTGCCCCCCTCAAGTTTGATCTGAAGGAAGGCGGCGGCTGGGATCTGTGGCGCAAGATCGCCGCCCAGGACCCCAGCTTCGGCCACCCGGACAAGTTCTGCTATGACCCGGAGCTGAGCAACTGGATGAGCGCCACCATCACCACGCTGGACCAGCGCATTGTGCCCTATATCAAAAAGATCTGCAAGCGCGATCCCTTCACCGGCAAGGTCGTCACCGGCGGCATTGTCTCCGTCAAGGATTCCAGCTGGCTGCTCAGCTGGACCCTGAACCGCCAGCAGCAGTTCCGCGACCAGCCCAAGGACCAGCTCTGCGTTTGGGTGTACAGTCTGTTCAGTGATAAGCCCGGCGATTACGTCAAGAAGCCCATGCGCGAATGCACCGGCGAGGAGATCTGCCAGGAATGGCTGTACCACATTGGTGTACCAGTTGACCAGATCGAGGATCTGGCTGCCAACAGTGCCAACACCGTGCCCTGCATGATGCCGTATATCGACGCTTTCTTTATGCCGCGCGCTGCCGGCGACCGCCCGGATGTTGTGCCCGAAGGCGCTGTGAATTTCGCTTTCATCGGCCAGTTTGCCGAGACCAAGCGCGATACCATCTTTACCACCGAGTATTCCATCCGCACCGGCATGGAAGCGGTTTACACCCTGCTGAACGTTGACCGCGGCGTACCGGAGGTCTGGGGCAGCGTATATGATATCCGCGACCTGCTGGATGCCACCGTAAAACTGCGCGACGGCAAAAAGATCACCGATATGGAGATGAACGTTGTGCAGAAACTGGCCCTGAAAGAAGCTTTGAAGAAGCTGGAGGGCACCGAGATTGAAAAACTGCTGAAAGAATACAATGTGATCTGAAGCGTATCATCATTCTTTCATAAAAAACACTGCCCCGGCGGGATATCTTGTCCCGCCGGGGCAGTGCTTTATATGATTCTATTTAACATTTGCGTTTGCAATCTATTCTGCTTACCCCAAAATTGCAAAGCTCTGTGCACCCAGCACCAGCTCATCGCCCTTCACTTCGGCTTTGCCGATCACATGCAGCACGCGGGTACCGTCTTCCAGCTTCAGGGGCAGTTCTGCTTCCTCGCGGGCGGGGTTCACCGCGCAGATCAGCTTGCCGCGCTCCCAGGCAAACGGGCGGTAGCTGCCCTTTGCCTTGGGGGCAAACCGCACATGGAACGGCGCATCGGAATCCAGATCCCGGTGGCTGTGGCGGAAGTTCAGCACCCCCTGCACGGTATGCCACAGGCTGTCAGGGTCTGCCTGCTGGGCAGCCACGGTGGGGGCGTCCGCAGTATCGTCCACCGGCAGGTACAGCTTGTCGGCTGCGGCGGTAGAAAATCCCTTGTTGGCGCTGTTATCCCACTGCATGGGGGTGCGGGAACCGGTGCGGAAATAGCCGCCCTCCTTGGTGGGCAGCGGCAGATAGCGCATGCCGATCTCATCGCCATAATACACAAACGGTGCGCCGGGCAGGGTAAACAGCATGGCGTAAGCAATTTTCAGCTCATCCGGGGTCAAACCGGCGGAGGGGCGGATGGTATCATGGTTGCAGGTAATCAAGCAGTACAGGCCGTCCTTGCGGGTCGCCTTGTAGCTGGGCAGCCAGTCATCCAGGAACTTGTCAATACCCGTGCCGGAATCCGCACAGAAATACGCCTTGCCGATGTTATGCGGGTCAGAATCTATTGCGCCATCATAATTGCGCATCAGCCAGCTGTAGCCATTGCCCTGCCATTCCAGCATAAAGTCCATATCAAAGCCGTTTTTCAGGGACTGGCGCGGCTGGTTCCATTCGCTCAACAGAGCGGCTTCGGGGTATTCCTTGTCCAGCATAGTGGCAATATCGCGCCAGATGGCACAGGTATACTTTTTGTGGTGGGTATCATTCTTGACCAGGCTGGATGCCATATCCACACGGAAACCATCGCAGCCCATATCCAGCCAAAAGCGCATCACATCCTTCACGGCTTCCACCGTTGCGCGCGGGCCGGGGGCGTCGGTGGGCATTTGCCACTTTTCGCGGCACTTGCCGTAACCATAGTTCAAAGCAGGCTGGCACTTGAAAAAGTTCAAAATATAAGTACCATTGCGGTCGGTCTCGCCGCCAATGAACGGCATACCGTCACCGGCGCTAAAGCAGGAGTCCGTCCAGATATAGCGGTCGGAATACTCATTCTTTTCCGGCTTGCTGCTCTCCTTAAACCATGCGTGTTCCTCGCTGGTATGGCCGGGCACCAGGTCCAGCAGCACATGGATGCCCTTGGCATGAGCTGCTTCAAACAGCGCTTTGGCATCCGCGTTGGTGCCATAGCGGGGGGCAATCAGCTTATAATCGCGCACATCATACCCGGCGTCCTTGAACGGGGAATCAAAGCAGGGGTTGATCCAAAGGGCGTTGCACCCCAGCTCTTTGATGTAATCCAGCTTTTCGATAATCCCCTTCAGATCGCCGATGCCATCCCCGTTGGTATCATAAAAGCTTTGGGGGTAAATTTCGTAAAAAACTGCGTCTTTCAGCCATTGTTTCAAAACAATCACTCCTATTATTTTCTGTCCCTCTGCGCGGAATCCGGCGCACCGTATGGTTCCCGCTGCACCGGGCAAAATTCCACTTTTATCATACGGTTCCGCACGGCAGTTGTCAATCACCTTTCACAAAAACAGACGCAGATATTTTTAACTTTCTGGTGCCGGTGCACAATTTTGTCCGCTTATGGTGCATTCTGCTGCGTAACGCTGCTGTTCAGCATCCGGGCAAATTCGCGCGCAGCTGCGTTGGGAACACGGCCGCCATCCTGCACCAGCACAACATGACGGGTGGGGATTTCCTCTTTCAACTGGATGGTAAACACATCCCCCGCGGCCAGGGCGTCCTTGGCAAAATTCTGCGGCACATACCCCAGCCCCAGCCCGCTTTTGACCAGCGGCACCACCTGGTCGGTGGTAGCGGCCTCAGTATCCGGCTGCAAAACAAGATTGTTGCTTAAATAAAACTGGTTATAGAACGCATAGGTCATCGTCTCGCTGCCCAGGCAGATCAGAGGGTATTGCTGCAGTTCTTTCAGCGCCCAGCGGCGGCCCTGCAAAAATTCAAAGTCCCTGCCGGCAATCAGAATTTCCTGGAACGGCATCAGCAGGGTACGGCGCATCGTGGATTCCAACCGGGCCGGGGTGGTGATCACACAAAGATCCACCAGCCCGCGCCCCAGCGCACGGATGGCCTGCGGGGTGGAATGGTTGGCAATGCGCAGCCGCACGCCGGGGTAACGCCGGTGGAATTCCCGCAGCTTATCCAGCAAAAACACATTCAAAGCGGTCTCGCTGGCGCTAATGGTCAGCGCGCCGCTTTCCAGCGCGGTAATGCCCGCCAGCTCGCTTTCCCCCGCCTGCAGCTGCTCCTGGGCGATTTCCACGTGGGCAAACAGCACCTCGCCCTCCGGCGTCATCGTCACGCCGCGGGTGCTGCGCACCAGCAGCTTGCAGCCCAGCTGTTCCTCCAGCCGGTTCAGGGCGCGGGTCACATTGGGCTGGCTCATGCGCAGCACATTGGCCGCGCGGGTTATACTGTGATATTTGCAGACATAGTAAAATAAGCGGTAATATTCATAGTTTACATTCACAGTTTTTCCTCTTTTCCTGCGTTTTGCCATATCAAATACAAATATTTTGCATGTGAAACATATATTTTACAAATGTACTTTCCGACAGTATAATACAAACCGTTCCAGAAAACAAGGCATACCGGCAGGGTTCGTGCATACTCCCCCCCAGGGTGTACCTGAAACGTCGAAAATTTAAAATATTTCTACAAACGCGGCCGGATTCCGCGTTAAAAATCCTTGGAATCCACAAAGGATTCCTGCGGCTTTTTGCCTCGAATCCATCGCACGTTTGCGAAATCTTCGTCATTTTCTTCGTTTTCAGCTACACCAGGTAAGCAAGCGGCCCTGCCGGTATTGCCCAGGAAGGATGACACCATGCAGTATCAGGATATGACAAAAAAAGAAATGCAGCGGGAATACCACCGTCTGTGCCAGCGCTACCAGGAGTACGAACAGCAGGGCCTGCAGCTGGATCTTTCCCGCGGAAAGCCTGCGCCGGAGCAGCTGGCACTTTCGCAGCGCATGCTGGGTGAACTGAACTCCCGCAGCGTGCTGGACAGTGAGGATGGCACCGACTGCCGCAATTACGGCGGGCTGGACGGCATTCCCGAAGCAAAAGCCCTGCTGGCCGGTATGATCGGTGCGCGGCCAGAGCAGGTCATGGTGGGCGGCAACAGCAGCCTGACCATGATGTTCGATATTCTCAGCCACGCCATGCTGGACGGCCTGCTGGGCGCAGAGCCGTGGGTGCAGGTCAAGGACCGCAAGTTCCTTTGCCCCGTGCCGGGTTATGACCGTCATTTTGCCATGACGGAGCATTTCGGCTTCCAGCTAATCCCCATCCCCATGCACAATGATGGCCCCGATATGGACATGATCGAAGACCTGGTTCAGCGGGATGCCTCCATCAAAGGCATCTGGTGCGTACCCAAGTACCAGAACCCCACCGGCATTGTGTTCAGCCCCATGGTGGTGGAGCGCTTTGCCCACCTGCAACCTGCAGCGCCGGATTTCCGCATTTTCTGGGATAACGCCTACTGCGTGCATGACCTTTACCCCAACGCCCCGGCCGTCCTGCCAGACATCCTGTCCGCCTGCGCCAATGCCGGGCACCCGGATATGGTGTATGAGTTCTGCTCCACCAGCAAGGTTTCCTTCCCCGGTGCAGGCATCAGCGGCGTGGCGGCAAGTTCCGCCAACCTGATCGATCTGCGCAAAGTGTGGAAGTTTGCCACCATCGGCCCCGATAAGCTCAACCAGCTGCGCCAGGCACGTTTTTTCCGCAATGAAAGCGGCATTGAAGCCCATATGGCACGCCATGCCCGCCTGCTGCGCCCCAAGTTCGAGCAGGTCATCTCCATTTTCCGCGAGGAACTGGACGGCAGCGGCATTGCCAGCTGGACGGAACCCCGCGGCGGCTACTTCCTTTCCTTCGATACCATGCCGGGCTGCGCGGCCCGCACGGTGGAGCTTTGCCGCCGGGCCGGTGTCAAGTTCACCCCCGCCGGTTCCACCTGGCCCTATGGCCGCGACCCGCAGGACAGCAACATCCGTATTGCCCCCAGCTTTGCCAGCGCCGAGGAGATCGAACCTGCGGCCCGGCTGTTTACCATCTGCGTGCGGCTTGCCACACTGGAAAAGCTGGCGGCTACCCGCTTTGCATCCGAAACCGCCCTTGGCGCGGAGCGCATCGCCTGAATCTCCGCTCCTTGGCAGTTTTGCACAAACACCGTTCCTTTCCCTCACCATCAAAACCGCACAGAACCGCAAGATTTGTTTGAAATCAAGAACTTTTCCGCATTTTTGGTCATTAAATTCAGCAATTAGCTCAATTTTCAGTGTGCTTTATTGTGCATCATGCACAGTATTTTTAATCTGTCAGAATTACGGAATATCCAAAAGGCAGAATGTGCGGCAAGGGGCTTACAAATGGCGGGGAATGGTGGTATTATGGCGGCATAAAAAACGCAGCAAGGAGGGTGCGGAAACGGAACATCGCCGTTTCCCCCTTCTGTTTTTCTCCTTGGTGCGCTTTTTATCAGATAAATTCAAAACATAAAGCCAGCCCGGCGCACAAGCTGCCTCGCTGGCCAGAGGAGGCGGAATAATGAACGAACTGACCGCCGCCTTAAAAGAGGAGCTTAACGTTGATACGGCGTTTACCCTTCCCATTTTTGGCGGCATCGACATCCCGGAATCCATCGCGGTAAGCTGGGGCATCATGGCGTTTTTGGTGATCGTTTCGATTTTGCTCACACGCAATCTCAAGGTCAATCATATCAGCAAGCGCCAGGCCATCCTGGAAACCGCTGTGGTAACCATGGATAACTTCTTCAAAGATCTGCTGGGCGAAGCCGGCAAGCAGTATGTGCCGTACCTGATCACAGTTGCACTGTACATTGCCTGCTCCAACCTGATCGGCATCATTGGTCTCAAGCCCCCCACAAAGGACCTGAATGTTACCGCAGCGCTGGCTATTATGAGCATTGTGCTGATCGAATATTCCGGCATCCATGCAAAGGGCGGCAAGCGATTTGTACACAGCCTGGCGGAACCCATTGCCCTGATGACCCCCATGAACATTCTGGAAATCGCCATCCGGCCCACCAGCCTGTGCATGCGTTTGTTCGGCAACGTTCTGGGCGCATTTGTCATCATGGAACTCATCAAACTGGTGGTTCCGGTTTTTGTCCCCGCAATTTTCAGCCTGTATTTTGATTTGTTTGACGGTCTGATCCAAACCTATGTGTTTGTCTTCCTGACCTCCCTGTTCATGAAAGAAACGATGGAATGACCTGCGTTTTCTTTCCCACTTTTACATTATTATAAAAAGGAGTAATTTATTATGGCAAGTTTGGTAGCTTTGGGCGCTGGCATCGCAGCACTGACCGGCATTGGCGCCGGCATCGGCATTGGCATTGCAACCGGTAAGGCAGCGGAGGCCATCAGCCGCCAGCCGGAAGCTGAAAGCAAGATCAGCAAGAACCTGCTGCTGGGCGCCGCCCTGGCAGAAGGCACCGCCATTTTCGGCTTCGTTGTTGCCCTGCTCATCATCCTGTTCCTGGGCTGATAACGGAGGCATAAACGATGCTGACACTGAATTTGAATATTCTGTGGACGGTCGTCAACATTCTGGTTCTGTTTGTTCTGCTGCGCAAGTTTTTGTACCGTCCCGTTATGAACGTGATTGAGCAGCGCCAGAAGCAGATCGATGATGCGATCGCCGATGCAGAAGGCAAAAAGAACGACGCACAGGCTGTTTTGGCACAGGCGCAGGATAAACTGCAGAATGTGGATACCGAAGCTGCCCAGCGCCGCGAAGCCTACGAAAAGCAGGCTGAAAAAGAGAAAGAACAGCTTTTGCAGGACGCCCAGCGCCAGGCAGATGCGATTGTGGCCGAAGGCAAAGCCGCTGCCGAAGCAGAGCATGCCCGCCGCCTGCGCGATGCCAATGCTGAAACTTCCGCCCTGGCCCGCGATATGTGTGAAAAGCTGCTGGCGCGCAACCTGACGCAGCAGGACGATGCACGCCTGCTGGATGACCTGCTGCAGAAAGCGGGGGACAGCAATGGCAAGTGAATTCAGCCGCGAATTTTTCTCCGCCAACCGCATTGTAAAGGCCGACCTGCACTGCGCCCGCCAGCCGCGGGAACAGGACCTTGATAAGATCAAGGCCGAGCTGAAATCCCTGTACGATGCAACCGAAGTCCTGCTGGATGTCAGCGTGGATGAAAGCCTGCTTTCCGGCTATGTATTGCAGGTGGGCGACCGTGTGTTTGATAACTCCGGCCGCCATGCCCTGGACCAGATGACCGGCGACAAACCCGACCTGGCCACCCTGAAGACCCGCGTGGAGGACTACAAGCCCGCCGCCAACACTGCCGAGGGAGGCACGGTTGTGTCCGCTGCCGACGGCATTGTTACCGTTGAAGGCATGGACCGCGCCGTGTACGGCGAGATTGTCACCTTTGAAAACGGTGCCAAGGGCATGGTGGAAAGTGTTGAGCCTTCCCACCTGGGCATTATGCTGTTTGATGGTGCCGAATCCGTCGGCGTGGGCACCCTGGTGACCCGTACCGGCAAGCGCGCCGGTATCCCCGTCGGCGAAGCTTTCCTGGGCCGCGTCATCAACCCGCTGGGCGAGCCCATCGACGGCAAGGGTGCCATCGAAGCCGTTGGTTACAACCCCATCGAGAAGCAGGCCCCCGGCATTCTGGAGCGCCAGAGCGTGGACACCCCGCTGCACACCGGCATTCTGTCCATCGACTCGATGTTCCCCATCGGCCGTGGCCAGCGTGAGTTGATCATCGGCGACCGCCAGACCGGCAAGACCTCCATCGCCACCGATACCATCCTGAACCAGAAAGATACCGGCGTGCTCTGCATCTACGTTGCCATCGGGCAGAAGGCTTCCTCCATTGCCCGCGTGGCCGAGGACCTGAAAAAGCATGGCGCTATGGGCTACACCACCATTGTGGCCGCCACCGCCAGCGACAGCGCCCCCCTGCAGTACATTGCCCCGTATGCCGGCACCGCACTGGCCGAATATTTTATGGCCCAGGGCAAGAGCGTGCTGATCGTCTATGACGACCTTTCCAAGCACGCCGTGGCATACCGTGCCATTTCCCTGCTGCTGCGCCGCTCCCCCGGCCGTGAGGCTTACCCCGGCGACGTTTTCTACCTGCATTCCCGTCTGCTGGAACGTTCCTGCCGTATGCGGGACGACCTGGGCGGTGGTTCCATCACCGCACTGCCCATTGTTGAAACCCAGGCAGGCGATGTTTCCGCCTACATTCCCACCAACGTTATTTCCATCACCGATGGCCAGATCTTCCTGGAGACCGCACTGTTCAACGCAGGCAACCGCCCGGCTGTCAACGTTGGCTTGTCGGTTTCCCGTGTCGGCGGCGCTGCCCAGACCAAGGCCATGAAAAAGGCCAACGCCAACCTGCGTATCGAGCTGGCCCAGTACAAGGATATGGAATCCTTCTCGCAGTTCAGCTCTGACCTGGACGCTGAGACCCGCCGCCAGCTGGAACACGGCAAGGCTTTGATGGAACTGCTGAAACAGCCGCTGTACCAGCCCAAATCCGACGCCGAGCAGGTCGTTTTGCTGACCCTCGCCGCCCACGGCGTGCTCGACGAGATCAAAACCGTCGAGCTGCGCCAGAAAACCTCCGCATTTGTGCGTCAGTTCCGCACGGACCCGTCCGGCGTGATGGACGAGATCCAGGCTTCCGGTAAGCTCAGCCCCGAACAGGTGCAGACCATCCTGAACGCCTGGAACGCATTTGCGGGAGGCGATGCCCATGCCATCCACTAAGCTGCTCAAGGAGCGTATTGAGAGCATTCAGGACACCATGAAGATCACCAATGCCATGTACCTGATCTCCTCCTCCAAGCTGCGCAAGGCACGCAAAAATTACCAGGCGGTTTCGCCTTACTTTGAGCGCATGCAGATGACGATGACCCGCGTGCTGCCCCACCTGCCGGAAGAACCGGTCCACCCGTTCTTCCACACCCGCAACCCGGAATCTCCGCGCCGCGCCTATCTGGTGCTGACGGCGGACAAAGGCATGGCCGGTGCGTACAACCAGAACCTGCTCAAGTTTCTGCGGGAGCACGCAGACCCCAACGACCGCTTTTATGTCATCGGTCAGGTGGGTTACCGCGCCCTGCGCCACCGGGACCCCCGCCTTGTGGAGGAGTTCCGTTATAGCGCAACCGCACCCACTTTGCAGCGTGCCCGCGACATCACGGTAGACGCCATTGACGACTTCAAGTCCGGCAAGCTGGACGAGATCTACATCGTCTACACCAAGATCCAGAACGCTCTTACCAGTGAGCCTGTCATGGAGCGTCTGCTGCCGCTGGACCGGCGGTTTTTGCAGCCTGCTCCCAAGGGTCTGGGCGACCCCAAGGGCGAGGTGGAACTGGTGCCGGACGCATGGACAGTGTTCGAGCAGATCGCACCCATCTATATGCACGGCATGATCTTTGGTGCCATGACCGAGAGCTTCTGCGCCGAGCAGAGCGCCCGCATGACCGCCATGGATTCTGCTACCAAGAGCGCCAATGATATGATCCGGGACCTGCAGCTGGAATACAACCGCACCCGTCAGGGCTCCATTACACAGGAGATCACCGAGATCATCGGCGGCGCAGCTGCCGTGCAGGACCGGACATAATAAAGGAAAACCCTCTCCGTCACGCCTGACGGCGTGCCACCTCCCCCGAAGGGGGATGTTTCAGGGCAGTTGATGGCGATGACTGAGAGGGTTCGTTGGACAAACAAGATTTGACAAGAGGCAATCCAAATGATACAGGGAACTATTATTCGCGTAGCAGGCCCCGTGGTGGATGTGCAGTTCACCGCCGGCAGGCTGCCTGCCCTGCAGGAGGCGCTTACCGTGACCGCAGAGGGCACCGAGCGCACCATGGAGGTGACGCAGCACGTCAACGAGACCACGGTGCGCTGCATCATGCTTTCTGCCAGCGAGGGTCTGGGCAAGGGCATGCCGGTGGAAGCTACCGGCCACGGCCTGACCGCCCCTGTGGGCGAGGGCACACTGGGCCGGATGTTCGACCCGCTGGGCCGCCCCATTGACGGCAAGGGCGCTGTGGACGAGCTGCCGCACTGGCCCATCCACCGCAAGGCACCCGGCTTTGCAGAGCAGAAGCCCGCAACTGAAATTCTGGAGACCGGCATCAAGGTCATCGACCTGCTGGCTCCTTACGCCAAGGGCGGCAAGATCGGCCTGTTCGGCGGCGCCGGTGTCGGCAAGACCGTCCTGATCCAGGAGCTGATCTATAACATCGCCACCGAGCACAACGGTTACTCGGTATTTACCG
>OIMZ01000186.1_pt1 | contig 12435 bp, 8 predicted proteins | sample 1585131 | NCBI WGS metagenome assembly OIMZ01 (sample SAMN02674693, study PRJEB24791) | human gut metagenome, SKBSTL018 | isolation source: stool | host: Homo sapiens | place: USA | reverse complement strand
GCTCCGACAGATGTACCTGCTATCAAGGGTGTTGACCCTGAAACAGGCGATGAGGTTGAAAGACAGTCATCAGATAAAGAGCCATTCGCAGCTCTCGCATTCAAGATTGCTACTGACCCGTTTGTTGGTAAGCTCTGCTTCTTCAGAGTTTACTCCGGTACAGTTTCTGCCGGCACAACTGTTTACAACTCAGTTAAGGACACCAACGAGCGTCTCGGTCGTATCTTGCAGATGCACGCTAACGACAGAAAAGATATCGACTGCGTATATGCAGGTGACATCGCTGCTGCCGTTGGTCTTAAAAATACAACAACAGGTGATACTCTCTGTGACGAGAAGGCTCCTGTTATCCTTGAGTCTATGGAATTCCCTGATCCTGTAATTCGTGTTGCTATTGAGCCGAAGACAAAAGCAGGTCAGGAAAAGATGGGTATCGCTCTTGCAAAGCTTGCAGAAGAAGATCCTACTTTCAAGGCTTATACAGACGAAGAAACAGGCCAGACAATCATCGCAGGTATGGGTGAACTCCACCTCGAAATCATTGTTGACCGTCTTCTCCGTGAATTTAAGGTAGAAGCAAACATCGGTGCTCCACAGGTTGCATACAAGGAAACTATCCGCAAGGAAGCTTCTGTTGACGAAAAGTATGCTCGTCAGTCAGGTGGTAAGGGTCAGTACGGTCACGTTAAGATCAATATCTATCCTAACAAGGACAAGGGCTATGAGTTCGTTAACAACATTGTCGGCGGTGCTATTCCAAAGGAATACATTCCGGCTGTTGACCAGGGTATTCAGGGCGCAATGCTCAGCGGTGTTGTTGCAGGCTACAATGTAGTTGATGTTAAGGTTGAGCTTTATGATGGTTCTTATCATGAAGTCGACTCATCAGAAATGGCATTTAAGATTGCCGGTTCAATGGCATTCAAGAACGCTATGAAGAAGGCAGATCCTGTACTTCTCGAACCGATCATGAAGGTTACTGTTATCACTCCTGAGGAATACCTCGGTGATGTAATCGGCGACCTTAACTCTCGTCGTGGTATGATCCAGAGCATGGAAGCTGACAACGGCGTTCAGAGAGTTATCGCTCATGTTCCGCTTTCAGAGATGTTTGGTTACGCAACAGACATGCGTTCCAAGACTCAGGGTCGTGGTCAGTATGTTATGGAGCCTGACACATATGCAGAGGTTCCGAAGAACATTGCTGAAAAGATTATGAGTGAAAGAGCTAAAAAGGACTAATCATACCTTTTAAAGCACTTTTTTCAAAAATGTATTGATTTTTTTAGAAAAAATTGATACAATATGATTAAATCTATTGTAAATTCTTTTTACAACAATAAGGAGGAAATTTCCAATGGCAAGAGAAAAATTTGAAAGAAATAAGCCCCATGTTAACATTGGTACAATCGGCCACGTTGACCATGGTAAAACAACACTTACTGCTGCTATCACAAAGGTTCTCAACCTCGAAGGCGATGCTGATTTCGTTGATTACGCTAACATCGATAAGGCTCCTGAAGAGAGAGAGCGTGGTATCACAATTAACACAGCTCACGTTGAGTATGAAACAGCCAAGCGTCACTATGCACACGTTGACTGCCCAGGCCATGCTGACTATGTAAAGAACATGATCACTGGTGCTGCTCAGATGGACGGCGCTATCCTCGTAGTTGCTGCTTCTGATGGTCCTATGGCTCAGACAAGAGAGCACCTTCTCCTTGCTAGACAGGTAGGCGTTCCAGCTATCGTTGTTTTCATGAACAAGGCTGACCAGGTTGACGATGAAGAGCTTCTCGACCTCGTTGAGATGGATATCAGAGAGCTCCTCGACAAGTACGATTTCCCTGGCGACGAGACTCCAATCATCAAGGGTTCAGCTCTTGCAGCTCTTGAAGCTCCAGACGATCTTTCAGATCCAGCTTACAAGCCAATCCTTGACCTTATGGACGCTGTTGACACATTCATCCCAACACCAGACAGAAAGTCTGATCTCCCATTCCTGATGCCTGTTGAGGATGTATTCACAATCACAGGCCGTGGTACAGTTGCTACTGGTAGAGTTGAAAGAGGTCAGATTAAGACTGGTGAAGAAGTTGAAATCGTTGGTCTTACAGACGAAAAGAGAAAAGTTGTTGTTACAGGTCTTGAAATGTTCAGAAAGACTCTTGACTTCGCTGAAGCAGGCGACAACGTAGGTGTTCTTCTCCGTGGTGTTCAGAGAACTGAAATCCAGAGAGGTCAGGTACTTGCTAAGCCAGGTACAATTCACCCACACACAAAGTTCCGTGGTCAGGTTTACGTTCTTACTAAGGACGAAGGCGGCCGTCATACTCCATTCTTCAACAACTATCGTCCGCAGTTCTATTTCAGAACAACTGACGTAACAGGTACAATCTCACTCCCAGAGGGCGTAGAGATGTGCATGCCTGGTGATAACGTTGAAATGGACGTTGAACTTATCACTCCTATCGCTATCGAAGTTGGTCTTCGTTTCGCTATTCGTGAAGGCGGCAGAACAGTAGGTTCAGGCGCAGTTATCGCTATTAACGAATAATTTTAACCGATTATCGTTTATATTCTAACATTCAGAGCCGATACATTTGTATCGGCTCTTTTTGTGTTTTTTGTAGGGGCAGATATCATCCTTATGCAGGTAATATCACAAATTATATGTTAAAACAAATTCTATAATGGCACAATCTCGTAGGGGCGTTCATCGGACGCCCGCACGGCGGGCCGCCGTCCCCAATTCGAGTAGTTAGTTTGATAAAGTAACAATTCCAATGCCCGAATTAGGTAAAATGTAAGTTGTTGCTATTTTGTAGGGAAGAACCGTGTTCTCCCGCAGGTAATAGTACATACATTATGATGAATGTAAAACATATAAATGTCACAAAGTCATTGTTCACCTGTAGTGGCGATCAGCGATCGCCAATCGAACCGATTGCAAAATCGGTTCGACTTAATACAAATCATTTGTTATATGAAATTTATGTTTGTAAATATTTGCAAAATTGGTTTGCTTGTTTTGGTTGTACAACCAAAACAAATGGCGAACACGGTTCGCCGCTACAGTTTACACATAACATCCATCACATCAAAATATTTTTATAAAACAACCTCATTCATCAAGGCGGGCGCCCAATGAGCACCCCTACTTCACGAATTGGGAACGGCGGCTCGCCATTGTCGGGTGGGAAAAACTATAGCAATGTTACGCTCGGGAAATATAGCTGTTTATATATCAAACTATCTACACGAATTGAGTACGGCGGTTCGCCGGCTCGCCGTGCAACAGCAAGTTGCTTGTGAAAAATCACGCTCTGCATTATAATATACGCAAGAGGTGACGGCTATGGATACAAAAGAAATTTTACTGAAATTAAGAACAAAATCGGGCTTTTCTCAGGATGAGTTGGCTGAAAAACTGTTTGTAACAAGACAGGCTGTTTCTCGTTGGGAAAACGGCGACACAGTTCCGAATACGGAAACATTAAAACTTCTCTCAAAGCTTTATAATGTGTCAATCAATACCTTGCTCGGTTCTCCGAGAGAACTCATTTGTCAATGTTGCGGTATGCCGTTGGAAGATGAGATTATCAGCAGAGAGAAAGACGGCTTTATGAATGAAGATTATTGCAAGTGGTGTTATGCCGACGGAAATTATATGTACAGCGATATGGATGATTTGATTGATGTCTGCGTCAAAAATATGGCAAACGAGGAACATTCCGAAAAAGAGGTGCGTGAGTATCTGTTGAGAACACTCCCGAAGCTCGACTATTGGAAAAGATATAAGGAACTCGGCGGAAACAAGGCTTTTGAAGAATTTAAAAATGTTCTGATTGATGAGATAAATGCCTTAAATGTTGACGGTATGCCAAAGCTTACAAAGCTGAATGCGCTTGTCGGAAAATTTGTTAATTTGGAATACAGACTTCCGAACGGCAACACGGTTAAGTTTTTGGATGACAACGCAACATATCTCGGCAATCAGCTTGAATGTGAGTTCGGCGGTGACAGATATTTCGGCATTGTTGCAAATACCGATTTCATCCTGATTTCAACTTATGAGGAAAATCTTAAAAATCCGGAGCTTGTTTTGTACAAGAAAAGATAACAACATAACAGACAAAGAGGTGTCAGCGTTTGCGACACCTCTTTTTGCAGTTGTAATTATTGAAAAGTCAGAATAAGGTAATCCCGAACATATGCAGTACCCATAAAACAGCACCGAAAACAACAGATGCGGTAACACCGTAAACTATGACAGGTCCTGCAATGATGAACAGCTTTGCGCCGAGTCCGGCAACATATCCCTCGGATTTAAACTCGATTGCAGGCGATGAAACAGCATTTGCAAAACCTGTAATCGGCACAAGCGTACCCGCACCGCCATGCTTGGCGATTTTATCGTAAACACCGATTGCTGTCAGCAAAATTCCTATGAAAATCAGCGTTACCGATGTCAGCGTTTTTGCATCATCTTTGCTGAGGTCAAGCATTGAATAGCTGTCGGTCAAAACTTGCCCTATAAGGCAGATGAAACCACCGATGAAAAATGCCTTAGTTCCGTTCACAAAACATTTACTTTTCGGTGAATTATTTTTCACAATCGTGCTATATTCTTTTTTTGAAATCATAAAATGCCACCTTTGCACCGTTAATTAATTTACATATATTTTTGCCGTATAAATTTCAATTATGTTTGAATTATCACTTTATTTTTTTTGACTGTTGTAGTATACTTATTAATATGTACAGCTATGTAAAACGAAATGAGGGTAAAGTAATGGAGCATTATCTCGATAACAGCGCAACTACGAAGGTGTCGCAAAAGGCGGCAGAAAAAGCGTTTGAGATAATGACCGAAAATTACGGCAATCCTTCGTCACTCCATTTGCGTGGAATGTATGCAGAGCAGGAGCTTGTAAAGGCTCGAAAAGAGGTTGCAAGAAAGCTTGGTGCAACTGCCGACGAAATCTATTTTACAAGCGGCGGTACAGAGGCGAATAACCTTGCAATTTTCGGTGTTGCCGAGGCTAAAAAACGCAGAGGAAAGCGGATTGTTGTGTCTGCCGTTGAACACAGCAGTATTATGGAATCCGCAAAAAAACTTGAGGATAACGGCTTTGATGTTGTCTACATTATGCCCCGTAAGGACGGCACAATTCACAAGGAAGATGTGCTTGAAAATGTTGACGAAAACACAATTCTTGTGTCTGTAATGTGCGTCAATAATGAAACGGGCGCAATTATGAATGTTACGGATATTTTTTCTGCCGTAAAGGCGAAGAACAGCGATGTAATCTGCCACACGGATGCCGTTCAGGCGTTCGGCAAAATCTCGCTTTCTGCGTCAAGGCTTCATGCGGATTTAATCAGCGTGAGCGGTCATAAAATCCATGCCCCGAAGGGTGTGGGTGCGATTTTTGTGAAAAAGGGTGTACGGCTTGTTCCGCTTCACTACGGCGGTGAACAGGAGAAAAAACTTCGCCCCGGCACAGAGGCAATTCCGTTGATTGCCGCAATGGGTGTTGCCTGCGGTGAATTTAACATAGATAAAAATTACGATTATGTTTCAAAGCTTAACAGCTACGCAAAGGATAAGCTATTAAAAATTGACGGTGTGAGCCTCAACTCCCCCGAAAACGCACTTCCGTATGTGCTGAATATCTCGGCAGGAAAGGTCAGGAGCGAAACCATGCTCCATTTTCTTGAAAATCTTGAGGTCTATGTGTCCTCGGGAAGTGCCTGTGCAAAGGGCAAACCGAGTTATGTGCTTGAGTCAATGAATATCGGTCGTGACAGAGCCGACAGTGCACTGAGAATCAGCTTTTCAAAATTTAACACAGAGGCAGATATCGACGCACTTTGTTACGGTATTGAAAAGGGACTGAAAACCCTTGCTCACAAATAAAATCGTATGAATACATATTAAAACAAAGGAATACATTTTATGAAGGAAATTTTACTTTTGAAAGACGGCGAAATTGTTCTTAAGGGACTTAACCGCCGTTCATTTGAAGATGTCCTCAAAAAGAACCTCAAACACGCATTAAAGAGTGCAGGCCATTTTGAGATTACATCCGCACAGTCCACAATTTATGTAAAACCGCTTGATGATGACGCAGATCTTGAAAAGGCTTGCGAAATCGTTTCAAGGGCGTTCGGAATTATCGCTTTTTCAAGAGCTGCTGTTTGTGAAAAAACAATCGAATCCGTTCTTGAAACCGCTCCGAAATATCTTGAAAATCAGCTTAAAAATATAAAAACCTTCAAGGTTGAGGCAAAGAGAAGCGACAAGAAGTTTCCGCTTAAATCTCCCGAAATTTGCAGAGAGGTCGGCGGTGAAATCCTTTCAAAGTTTCCGCATCTCAAAGTTGATGTTCACAACCCCGACCTTGTTGTAAATGTTGAAATCCGTGACTTCGGCGCTTATGTTCACGGTGAGCCGGTAAGAGGAGCAGGCGGTATTCCGGTCGGCACAGGCGGAAGAGCCGCAATTCTCATCAGCGGAGGTCTTGATTCTCCCGTTGCCGCTTATATGATGGCAAAAAGAGGTATCAGACTTACTGCAATTCACTTTGCAAGTCCGCCTTACACAAGCCCCAGAGCCGAAGACAAGGTTGTCAGACTTCTCCGCAGAGTCAGCAGATATGCAGGCGATATGGTTATGTACACTGTGCCGTTTACAAAGCTGCAGGAGAAAATCAAGGATGAATGTCCCGAGGAACTTTTCACAATCATTATGCGACGCCTGATGATGCAGATTTCAGAAAAGATTGCCGAAAAGTACGAATGTCAGGCACTCATCACAGGCGAAAGCCTCGGTCAGGTTGCAAGCCAGACAATCGGTGCGCTTTCGTGTACAGATGAGGCGACCGATATGCTCGTGTTCAGACCGCTCATAGGTATGGATAAGCAGGAGATTATTGACATTGCCTACAAGATTGATACCTATGATATATCAATTGAGCCGTATGAGGACTGCTGTACCGTGTTCACACCAAAGCATCCCCGTACAAGACCTGTTCTCAAATATGTAAAAGAGGCTCAGGAAAAGCCGAACTTCGGACCTCTTGTTGAGGAGGCTCTTCAGAACCTAAAAGTTACAAGAATTTCGGCTGATGATGAATAATCAAACGATTGAAAGGGGAATTGATATGGATGTTGAGATTTTTTCCTTAACGGGCAAAAATTCCGCTGACCTTTCTCAAACAAGCGGTGAAATTGCAAAAAAGCTTGAACAAAACGGCTTTTCCGTAACCAAAGTAAAAAGCGTTTCACCTTCATATTCTAAAATAATTTCTGCACTTAACGAGCTTGCGAAAAGCAAAAAAGCGCCTGATCAGGTTGTGATTGCAGAGGCTCTTACAACAAAGGACAGCACATCGTTCCGCAAAAAGTTTGCCGAGGTTGTTGCGGCATCCGAGAAGTATGAGAATACTCCTGTGCCGAAGGACTATTGGCGAAAGAGAAATCTTGATTTTCTCGATGCCAAAAAGCGTAAGGCAGACAAGGAAGAGATGGAACAGCTCGAGGACAAGTACAGAATGTTCCGTAAAAAGTCAAGAATTTTCAGTCTTAAAGATATGGGCAACGGCTATCGTGGCTACTGCTTTATGTACCGTGGTATTCAGGTTGCCGTTCTTCCAAAGTCGGCTCTTGCCGGTGAAAATCCCGAAGATATGGTTTGTCTTGCCTGCATAAGAGCAAAGTCAAACTTTGAAAATTCCGCAATTGACTATCCTAACGGTTTCAGCGACAGGGAATTTGTTCCGGCAAAGACAGGCTTTGTCAACAACTTCATTCCTATGCGTGGTGACGGTTCAAAGGAAGTTACAAGAAAATGCGTTGTAATTGTTTCGTTTCTCGTGTTTCTTACGGCGCTTTCGCTGTTGTTCTACAATATGATTTACCTCAGCCTGAGAAATGCCGAGCTTAACGGAGAAATTCAGCGAATTGCTCACAGCGTTGATGACGGTGAAACAACACCCAAAAAGAAAAAGGATGACACAATCAATTGGGATAAACTTCTGAAAATCAACGATGAAATTGTCGGTTGGATTCAGATGAAGGATACCCACATTGACTACCCCGTTCTTTGGCATAAGGCAGACAGCACACCGCAACAGTATTACCTTAACCACAACTACAAGAATGAGTGGGACGGCTTCGGCAGCGTATTTGTTGACTACCGTTCAACAAAGGGTACAGACGGCAAGAACCTTGTTCTTCACTCTCACCACATTCAGGACGGTTCAATGTTCGGTGATCTTATGAAGTTCGGCGGAACAACGGGGGATCTCGATTTCTATAAAGAAGTTCCGACCTTCCGTTTTGACACTCCAAAGGGCAAAGGTACTTATAAGATTATCTCCGTGTTCAAGACAAACACTCTTACCGCACACGGCGATTTCTTCAACTACATGATAAGCGACTTTGAAAATGACAAGGATTTTATGAACTATGTTTACAATGTCCGTGTTCGTTCACTCTTTAATTGTCCTGTTGATGTAAACGAGGACGATGAGCTTGTAACACTTTCAACCTGTTCGTATGAGTTCACAAACTTCAGAACGGTTATTGTTGCAAGAAAGGTAAGAGCGGGCGAGTCAACAAAGGTTGATGTTTCAAAGGCATCGCTTAATAAGAATGCAGTATGGCCGCAGGTTTATTACTCATCCTACGGCGGTACAAGACCTACCGTCACAGACTTTGACACAGCTTACAAGAAAGGTCAGATTACCTGGTATGACGGCGATTACAGCTTTAAGAACCAAAAGGTAACCAAGAAAACCGAGGCTACAACCGCAACAGATACAAAAGGTCAGGTTGTAACACAAAAGCCACAGCCTACAACAAAGGCAAAGGTTTATTGCAATGTAACCTTCCTTAACTACGACGGTTCAGCTTTGTCAACGCAAAAGGTTGAGTACGGCAAGTCGGCGGTTGTGCCTAAGACCGTACCGAAAAAACCGAGTGATGAGTATTATACCTACACCTTTGAGGGCTGGGACACCACCTATGACTATACAAAGGTAACGGCTAATTTGAGCATTGCACCAAAATTCAAGGCAACGCTGAAACCCGAATACGCAAACGCACAGTAGGAGGACGGAAAATGAATTGCAGGCTTGTATTTTTCGCTGCTCGCAAAACTTCGTTTTGCGAAAGAGCTTTGCAAAAATCCTTTTCCGAGCTTGACCTTGAACTCGTCAAAACCTGCTTTGCAACCGATTCCGAACAACTCGGAAATGAACTTACAGACGCTTTCAAAAAACTGAATGCGGTTTTCGTTGTCGGCGGACTCGGATTTGACGATGAAAAGGGAATAAAAAGCATAATTTCCCGTGCTTTGTGTGAAACCCCTGTTAATGACTGCAAAAAGCTGAAAAATGAAAACGGCGATGACGGATATGTTGTCAGAGCCGCAAATCAGATTCTTATTCTTCTGCCCGATGAACCCGAGCAGATTGAATCCATTATGCAGGGACCGCTCAGAAAATATATTATGGCAAACTCGGTAATGCAATGAGCATTGCGAATTGAAAGTTGAAAATTGAAAATGTAAAATTACAGTCGGCGGTGTGCCACCGCTGTCAATTCGAGAAGATAGTTAGATAAAAAGATTGCATCAGATGCCCGAATAAGGTTCTGATGCAATTTTTGTTTTATATGGAATCAGTAGGGGCAGCCTTGCGACTATATTTCAGACAGCGCTATGCTCCCTTTATCCGCCATAGGCGGCGGTCGCAAACCGTGTTCGCCATTTATAAAATTAATCTTGACAATGCAAAAAATGGTGCTATAATTAAAACATACTAAATACATAGGAATAGTAGAAATAAAACACATACATAATCAAGCACATAAAAATCATGCTAAGAAAGGAAGTACAGTTATGGCAAAAAGAAATTTTGGTGATGAATTCGGATTTCAGACCAGGGCTGTTCACACGGGCAATGATGTTGACAGCGAAACAGGAGCAATCAAAAGACCTATCACAATGGCAAACAGCTATGAACTCCCATATGATCCGAGTGACCTCAACTGGAGCAGTGCAGGCAAAAACCTCTACACACGCAACGGCGGTTCAAATCAGCAGTATCTTCAGGAAAAGCTTGCGTCCCTTGAGGGCGGAGAGGACTGCGTTGTTCTTGCAAGCGGTGTTGCGGCTCTGTCGGGACTTTTCTTTGCATTGCTCAAAAGCGGTGACCATGTTGTATTTTCAAGCGTAACATATATTGCGGTTTACAGACTTCTGAATGAACTTCTCAAAGACAAATTCGGTGTTGAAACAACAATTGTTGACACAACCGACATTGAAAAAGTTAAGGCGGCAATCCGTCCGAACACAAAGCTCATTCACATTGAAACACCGGGCAATCCTACTCTTTCAATTTCCGACATTGAAAAGATTGCAGAGCTTGCCCATGCAAACGGCGCACTTTTGTCGGTTGACAACACATTTGCTTCTCCGTTCAACCAAAGACCGATTGAACTCGGTGCAGACTTTACCGTTGAAAGCCTTACAAAGTACATCAACGGTCACGGTGATGCAATGGGAGGTGCAATCATCGGCAAACAAGAATACCTCGACATTATCCGTGCGCAGTCGCAGATTAACCTCGGCGCAACAATCAGCCCGTTCAATGCATGGCTGATTATGAGAGGCTCGGTAACACTTCCGTTGCGTATGAAACAGCACAACGAAAATGCCATCAAGGTTGCCCGTTATCTGAAAATGGTTAAAGGTGTAAGCTTTGTTGCATATCCGGGACTTGAGGATCACCCGAATCACGATGTTGCAGTTAAGCAGATGAAAAACGGGTTCGGCGGAGTGCTTTCGTTTGGACTTAAAGCCGACCACGATACCTACAACCGTTTTGTTACACATCTTAAAGTAATCACATCGGCTGTATCACTCGGTCACGATGAAAGCCTTATCGTATTTCTCGGTGAAAACGATGAAAGACAGTATCTTTATCCCGAAGAATTCCACAACGGATTTTTCCGTTTCAGCGTTGGTATTGAGGATGCCGAAGATATCATCGAAGATTTAAGACAGGCTTTTGAAAAAGAAAACCTGCTTTAAGGAGAGCTTATTATGAATTTTTCATATTCACAGGTGCTTGAATTCAAGAGGATTCTTGACGAAAAATTCGGAGTGTATCTACATTTTCACGATGCCTGCGGAGGACAGTATTTTTCGTTTGATGAAGCAGAGAAGGACGAAGTATATCAATTTTTAACCTCTTATTTTGCAAATATCGGCGGTAAAATCAATATTGCCGACAATAAATTGACATTTACAGTAGATAAAGCGTAATCAGATAATTTTTTTAAAAGATTTTCAAAACATTCTCTTGTTTGTCATTATTCTGTCACGATTGCCGTGATATAATAAGCACGGCAAGTACGATTAGACTTATAATTTTGCAAAGTGCTTATTATGTCAATTTATGTTCCCCTCAAATTTTGCCCTGCAAAATTCTCGATGGGTGATTCTATCATAACTCATTTCCTGATTTATGATAGAATAAACTCACAACATAAGAAAGGGTTAACAAACAACCCTTATTTACAGTTCGTAAAGGCAGAATGGCTTGATTTATAACAAGTCTTGCCCGAGCGTGACAGAATAAGTGGTGATAACCCATGTTAAACAGCTTACAAGATTTTCATTTGATATATTTTTCCTCTCTCTTTAATTAAAATATGGAAGAAACAGCGAGTTACACCGCTGTTTCTTTCATTTTACGGCAAAGCCGCAATGAATAACTGTATGCCGTTTTTCATATACATTATCGGTGATTGATATGAAAAAACTGCTCTGTGTGTTTTTTTGCGTAATGCTTGCGGCATTGTCGGCTGTCGTGTTTACGGGCGGAAAGGACACGCAAAAAAACTACATAAAATATGTTGAATTTAATGTTACGAAAGACGCTTTGCAAAATGCCGTTGACCTCGACATACAAACTCACGATGACGACAGGCACACCGACTGCATAACAATGCTTGCGTATCTCGGTGCGAAATACGGCGGTGATTTTACAAAGTACAAATATGGCGATATGACAGATTTTGCCGACAAAATCAAAAACGGCGAAACCGTTGAAAACCTGACAAAGGATATGAAATATTTCAACTATTACTCTCAGGCATACGGTGCGGCGCTTTCGGGAATTGTCGGCGATTACGAAAAAGAAACTTCAAAAGGCACTGAAAAAGGCTACGGTTTGTGCTGGCTTTCACCGATTGCCAAATCTTTTCCGTATTCCTGCTATGATGATTTCGGTGCTGTCAGAACCTACGGCTACACAAGACCGCACCTCGGTCATGATCTTATGGCGGCTGTCGGCACACCTGTTGTGGCGGTTGAGTCGGGAACGGTTGAAATTATGGGCTGGAACAGGTACGGCGGTT
>OIMZ01000183.1_pt1 | contig 12480 bp, 8 predicted proteins | sample 1585131 | NCBI WGS metagenome assembly OIMZ01 (sample SAMN02674693, study PRJEB24791) | human gut metagenome, SKBSTL018 | isolation source: stool | host: Homo sapiens | place: USA | reverse complement strand
ACGGTTTGCAGGGCGGTGCTCCAGCAGGCCAGCGCCATAAAGAACCAGCCGATATAGTAAGTATAGATATAGCGGTTATAATCCACCAGCCCCACGGCCTGATCCGGCTTGAAAATAAAGCCATAGCTGAGCGCCAGCATGAGGTTATACCCCACAAAGCATGCAAGGGACAGCACCCCGATGCAGCCAATGCGCAGCTTGAGCTGGCGGCCTCTGGCGCAGATGGCCGCCACCAAGAACACCAGCAGAATCAGCACCACAACATTGCGGCCCTGGCCGATCATGCTCAGCCGACCATCCGAAGTCCAGAACTGGTGGCCCATATCGGCCATGGCTTGGGTGAACTGGCTCTGGCGCTCGGCGTAAAAGCCCTCCACCGGCTGGCCCAGCAAAATCTTGATGCCGTTGATGACCACAGCGGACAAGGGGGCGCTGGTTTCGCCGGTGCCGCCCTCGCTGGCACTTTTGGCAACCAGAATGCCCACATAGCGGATGTTCCAGAAATAATAGATCAGCATGGGCGCGGCAAAGCAGGCAATGGCAAAGCCGGTGCGGCGGGCAAGGCCCTTTTTGAAGGGGTGCTCCGCAAACAGCCAGGCATCCACAGCCATCAGCCCCGCCGCCACCAGGGACAGCACAAAGGTGTTGGCCTTGATGTTGGCCGCCAGCGCCAGTACCGGCAGTACGGCCCACTTGGGGCCTCCGGTTTTGCGCAGCGCCAGCCATAGCGCCACAGCGCCGCCCAGTGCAAGGCCCGCGGGCACATCGCCATAGGCGGTCATATAAGTGGTATCCAGATAGATCGTATGGTTATACACCGTCAAAAACCAGGGGGCAAACCAGCAGATTGCTGCCAGCGGCACCGCAATGCGGTACTGGCGGAAGTTCAGCCCGCCCAGCACCGCGGCAAACACGGCGGCGGCCAGCACATCATACGCCACATAGATCTTCCAGTCTGCATAATGGCCCAAAAACTGGAAGAAGTAAGAGAGCAGCGGCAGGCCGGGGTTCTGGGTCTGGGGCCAGGGGGTTCCAAGGGTAGCCAGGGCATACAGGCGGTTATCCGCCTTGGTCACCTTTACGGCGGTAGCCCACAGGCTGAGTTCATCATACTTGGTTGCCAGCGGCTGGCGGATGAAAAAGTACACCGCAAATGCCAGCGCCATGCCCCAGAACAGCACTGCCCCCGGTGTAACCAGGCGGCGGCAGGCCGGGCGCTGGCCTTTGTGGGGCACCAGCGCCCACATGCCGCTGCCCGCAAACACCGCCCACAGCAGCACAGTGCCGGGCAGCAGCAGGTTTGCCATGCCCGCAGCCGTCAGCCAGGCAACGGCAATGCCCAGCGCGCTCAGCGGGGCCAGCGCAGCATGCAGGTTACATTTGAGCGTTAGGAACGCGCAGAACAAAAACAGCACCGCCAGCGCGGCAAAGATGCAAAGCAGCTCCATAGAATCACCATTTTATACAACATAAAAGCCCTGCGGGTGTGCCCCCAAGCCATGGGCGCACCGCCCCACAGGGCTCTTTTTTACTTTTTGCGGAAAACATCAACGGCAAGGCAGGCAAACGCAGCCCCCACAGCCGGGGCAAACAACAGCAGCAGCCATTGGCCGCCGTTTGGCACAAAGCGCAGGTACCACGGCTGCACCGGGTTGAGCACCACGCCGTCCAGCCGGGTAGGCACGCCGCCCACACTGTCCGGGTCAATGCGCAGCCCGGTCACGGTAAGGCCGCCCAGGTCAAAGGTATACTGGTTTTCGCCGCTCACGCGGGCAAAAACTTTCTGTGTCTCGCTGTACTCGGTCTGGCCGGGGCGCAGGTAATACAATGCTATGCTGCCGGGCGGCAGGTAGTGCACGGCGTCCAGCTCCACCGTTTCCAGCCAGGCTTCGCCCCGCCAGATGATGTGCGGGTCGTTGTCGGTGGAAAGATACCAGCCGGGTTCATCCACCGGCGCGGTATGCCATTCATCGTCATCATAATTGACAAAGCTTTCAAATTCCAGGTCATCCGCCGTCAGGGTGCGGGTCACCATAGTGCCGTCTGCTTTATGGTTCAGCATCACAGCGCTGCCCACCAGCACGTACACCAGCCACACAATAACAGCGGCGGCATATGCCAATATCAGCAGCTGCTGGGGGCGCAGCGGGCGGCCCGCACGGGCGGGGGCGGCAAAACGCTTGGTTGGGCGTTTATCTTTCATTGTACCACCCCGCTTTCTGCCACAGCCACCGGGGTAAAGGCGATAGGCTTGCTGCGGCCTTCAAACCGGTAGAGGGTTGCGGGCATATTCGCTTTCAGCCCGCCTTCGAACCGGCTGCTGAACTCCCGCTCCAGATAGTCGTCCGCGCGGTCGATCAGCAGGTAGTCGATCTGCTTTTCTTCCATATAGGCGGTCAGAGAGTCTGCGGTGCAGACCGCCTCAAAGTCATACAAGGTCCAGTTCAGGCTTTCCACCAGGTTCATAAAGTCGGAGTCCCACCGGCTGGAATAATCATCGTTGCCCCACCAGGTACCGCCATAGCCGTTGACCACCTTGGCGGTCAGCTCATACTTGTAGTAGTACCAGCGGGTGGCATCATCGCCCTGACTGATGACCAGCACGCGGTCCGGCCAGTCCAGCACGGTGTTCATTGCTTCAGCGCGGTTCTTTACATCGCGGCGCAGGGTGTACAGGCTGTCGGCGTTGGTCCAGAACCCGGCTGCGGGCACACCGCGCCAGGCAAAAATACCCAGCACTGCCGCAGCGGCCAGCCCCAGCGCCGCACGGCCCAGCCGCTGCGCCGCGCCGCTGCCCTGCCCCACCGCAAAGCCCAGCACACAGAAGCCGTACAGCATCCACCCCTGCAGGTAGGGCGCGATATAACGCTCATAGTCCTTCAAGGCGGAGCCTTCGGCCTCGGAGAAATTGTAGAAGTACAAAATCAGGTGGAAGAGATACAGCGCGGCAAAGCAGAACGCCCCGCCCACAAAGCCAACCACGGTGCGGCGGCGTGCGGCACCAGCAGGCGCTGCCACAAAGGCCGCCGTGAACAGCAGCAGAATGCAGCTGACGGCCATGATGGGCGCGCCCACCAAACAGACGCGGCGGTACAAAAATGCCTGGCCCATGCTCTGCATGATCTGGGCAAAGCGTTCTTCGCGCCCAATGCCCAGCAGCTGCTTGATGCCGCCGGTCAGCACAGCACCATAGCTCAGGCCCGCGCTGCCCACGCTGGCCCCAGTGGTTTCGGTTGGGGTCACGGCGGCGGTATAGCGGTTCCAGCTGATAAACACCGCCAGCACCACCGCCGCCAGAATACTGCATTTTGCCAGCGATACGCCGAAAATGCGGGCAGGCTTTGTATCCGGGTGCGGCGTACCGAACAGCTGATCCAGCCCGATCAGGAACGTAACGATCAAGGCATAGGCAAAACCGATATCTTTGGTCATGGTCAGCACGGCAAGTGGCATGGCACAGGCAAAAAAGCCGGTTTTGCGCCCGCCCGCCGCGGCATACAGGCACAGGGTTCCGCCAAACAGCAGCGCCAGGGGGGTATCCGCCATGGCGTTGGCGTACATGGTGGATGGGGTGCCCGCCGGAACCACGCTGAAAAAGAACGGCAGAAGAAAGCCCGCAGCAAACACCAACACAGCACCCGCCCAGTTTTTGCGCGGCATGGCTGCCGCCGGGGCAATGCAGGCCAGGAACAAAATATCCAGCCCGGCCAGGCACTGCCATTCATAAAACTGGCCCGGTACGCGCTGGAAGAGATAGGAAACCAGGCTGGTTGCCGGGTAGGTAAAGCTCGCCGTCAGGTTGATGGGATCCGCCACATACAGCGCAGCGCGCTCCGCCACCATCTTGGGGGCAAGGCCCCAGGCGGTAAATTCATCCCACTGGGTAAACATGGGCTGCTGCAAAGCAAACAGCACCCACAAAAAGCAGCTGCCGCCCACAAACAGCAAAAAGCCGGGGCTGAACAGCGCCTGCCGGATAGCCCGCCACCCGGCACGCACCCCAAAATAGACCCCGCCGGCCAGCCAGACCGCCATGATGATAAAATGGCCGAACTGCAAAAGCCCCAGCAGGGAAAGCAGATACAGCACCACGACCGACCCGCACAAGGCGGGCAGCGGCAGCAGGGCGGCATCGAACCGGGTGCATGCCGCCACGCACAGACAGCATGCGGAGAAGAACAGCAAAAACAGCAGGCCGAATACAATCTGCACGGTACAGCACCTCCCGGAATCAGAATTAAATTAGTAATTAGCAATTAGCAATGAATCATTAGCGGTGGATTGCCGCCCGGTGGGCGGCTCAGAAATTTGGGGCAAGATAGCATATAAAGGCTGATTCTATACCCGAAGACTATCACGCAAAAGCCGCGAAAAACCGCAGATTTGATCGTGCCACGGGCACACCGCCATTATTTTTAACTATTCTCTCATATACGCGTAAGCCAGCTCACGCGTATACGACGTACACCGGCCCCACAAAGTAGTGCTGGAAGAGCAGCACAGCGCCAAAAACGGCATAGCAGGCGCACAGCGGGGTGATGGCCGCTTCGGCCTTTTCTTCCGTGATGGCGGGGCAGATGGTTTTGCGCAGCAGTACGGCCAGAGCGGGCAGCAATGCCAGCCAGACGCAGAGGAAATACCGCGCCTGCAGCCCCACAATGCGCACCATGCCCACCGGGGTATAGGTGATATACATGGCTGCCATGGCACCGGCGGCGTACACCAGCGCCAGCAGCGCCGCCCCGCCCACGCGGCGGCGGGTGGGGAACGCATCGGCGCGTTTTGGCTGCGCAGCAGCCAGCAGGGCGGCCAACAGCAGCACCAGCGGGCCGGTCAGGTTCAAAAAGCTGATGGGCAGGTCCTTCCAGCCGAACAGGCCGAGCTGCCCAATAAAGAAATCGTTCTCTCCCAGGGTCCCACAGAACGCAGCAATGGTTCGCAGAGGGTTGCGCAGCACAAAGGCCAGCTGTTCACCGCCGTTTACCGTGCTGCCGCCCTGGCGCTCAATCATGGGATAGTTATAGCGGAACGCCGTGCCGTACCATTCCGTCAGCAGGGTAACGGCCATAGCACCGCCAAAGCCGCCCAGCGCCCACAGCGGGCGGCGTCCCTTGGCATGCCATTCCCGCTTTGCCACCAAAAAGATGGGCAGGACCCACAAAAGGTTCAGGTACGGTTTGGCGATATTGACAAAGATGCAGGCGGCAGTGTAAATGCCCACCGTTTGGGTGTTCCACTCCCTGCGGGTCAGCAGGGCAAGCATCAGGTAATAGCAGCCCAGCAGGGTTGCATCATAGCTCAGCGACGACCCCATAAAAAGCGACATCGGCAGCAGCATAATGGCCGCAAAGGCCGGGCGGTAACGCTCCGCTTTGGCCAGCGCCAACGCGCACAGCAGCGTGTAGGCGAGCAGGTTGACGATGCGCCCGCCATACAGGCAGCCCAGCGCGCCAAAGCCCAGCAGGCGTGCCAGCGCCATACCGACCGCGCCCGGCAGGAATGGAATGACCAGAAAGCTGACCGGCTCGCTGACCGGGTCCGGCACAGAATCCCGCACATCGTGCGCCAGGTACAGGGCAAAGCTATCCGCCATGCTCTGCACTGCGCCGTCCTTGCCGTATTGCTTCAGGGCATAGCCCGCGGTGTTATAGGCTTTTTCCGCCCCGGTATCGGGGTCAGTGCCCACACCGGCAGAGGTATGCGCATTCACCCATGCACCGGGGAACGCTTCCAGCAGGTAGGCCACATCGTCCGGGTAGGTGCGGGAAGCATCAAAATCAAAGTGCCCGGTGGAGATGGCATAGGTGCGCAGGTAATGGTCGGCTTCGTCCGGCGTTTGCAGCGGCGGGTTGGCAAATGCAAACAGCAGCCCGCACAAAAAGATGCACACGGCCCCTTTTGCCGCAAATCCTTTTGCAAACCGCCGCACACAATACCCGGCCAGCAGACATACTTCCAGAAAGGCCGCACACCCCAGTGTAACCACCAGGGGGGACACACGGTTATCCAGCCCAAAGAACACCCGCCAGTAATAAGCCCACAGCACGCCGCACACGGCGGCGCACAGCACAGCCAGCCCCCACCGCACAGCGGCGGGCAGCTTTTGTAATTTTATTGGCATAAAACTTCCTTACAACCGGCCTTACAGAATGTACTGGCCGACCTTGTACTGGTCCAGGTTGCCGCGCAGGAACTCAATGGTTTCGGCAAGGCCCTGTTCAAAGGTATACTGCGGTTTCCAATCGGTCAGGGTGCGCAGCTTGGTGGCATCGCCCAGCAGGCGGTTGACCTCGCTCTTTTCGGGGCGCAGGCGCTCGGCTTCGCAGACGATCCTGGCGCTGGGGTTGATCTGGGCAATCAGCTCATTGGCCAAATCGCCGATGGAATGTTCCACGCCGGTGGCAATGTTGATTTCCTGGCCAATGGCGGCATCGCAGTCCGCAATGGCCATAAAGCCGTGGGCGGTGTCCTTGACATAGTTAAAGTCGCGGGTGGGGGTCAGGCTGCCCAGCTTGATTTCCTGCTGACCGGCCAGCAGCTGGGTGATGATGGTGGGGATGATGGCGCGGCCGCTCTGGCGCGGGCCATAGGTGTTGAAGGGACGCACAATGGAAACCGGCAGGTCAAAGCTGCGGTAAAAGCTTTCGGCCAGGCGGTCCGCGCCGATCTTGGTGGCAGAGTAGGGGCTCTGGCCCTGGAACGGGTGGTGCTCGTCAATGGGCACATACTGGGCGGTGCCGTATACTTCGCTGGTGGAAGTAACCATCACGCGCTGGGTGCCCAGCTCGCGGGCGGCGTTCAGCACGTTCAGGGTGCCCTTGATGTTGGTATCCACATAGCTGTCCGGGCTGTGGTAGCTGAACGGAATGGCAATCAGGGCAGCCAGATGGAACACGCGCTCCTGCCCGCGCATGGCAGTACGCACGCCGTTGGGGTCACGCACATCGCCCATAAAGATATCCATTTCATTGCGGATCTCCGGGGGCAGGGTATCGATCCAGCCCAGGGAACCAAACGAGTTATACAGGCAGAAAGCACGCACTTTCTCGCCGCTTTTTACCAGCTCTTCGGCCAGATGGCTGCCGATAAAGCCATCGGCACCGGTCACCATAACGGTATGGGACATTGTAAAAACACTCCTTTTTATATGGCAATACCGCCCGCAGGGCAGAACAATCCAATTATTACAAAATAGTATAACCGATTTGCGGCCTGATTTCAACCAATGCCCCGCCCAGCGTGCAAAAAAGTGCCGGGGCGGCCGCGGATAGGGTAGGCCTACATTAAATTTATATAAAGATTATTCCGTTTGTATCAAAGAGTTCGGCAATATGTTATAATAGGATAAATACAGTGCTGGGCTGCCTTGCCGCATTCCCTGCCCTGTAGTGGAAAGGAGCCTGCACCCATGCCGCAACGCGAACCTGCCCTGCTTTGGCTGCGGGACTTCGCCCTGACCGCATTGGTCCTTGCGCTGTGTACGCTGACAAGCTGGGTATTTTTCCGGCTGGATTTTGTTTCTTCCAACTATATCCTGACCTATATCCTGGGCGTCATGTATATCAACGTCTTTACATCGGGGTTGGTGTACGGCGTTGTGGCTTCGCTGTTCTCGGTGATGCTGGTCAACTATATGTTCATTGACCCCTTTATGCAGTTCCGCATCCGGTCAGACGACATGGTAACGGCAGTGGTCATGCTCTGCGTTTCGCTGCTCTGCTCCTCGCTGACGGGGCGTATCAAGGTACAGGCCGCCCAAAGCGAGCGCAAAGCCTATGCTTCGCAGGTGCTGCTGGAAGCCAGCCGCAGCCTGTTGGGGGCCGAGGACCCTGACACCATTCTGCGGATAACGGCCACCCAGCTGGGCAAGCTGTTGGAGCGCCCGGTCTGCTTTGCCCCCGCACCGGAGCACATTGCACCGGGAACCCTGATTCTGCCCCCTCCCGGCCAGACGGATTACCGCAGTTGCCCGGCGCTGCATGAGTTCAGCACCCTCATCACGGGGCATTTTTCCACCAAAGGAGAGCATCATTGTTGAAAAACCACCTTTCTCTTTTGCTTCATTTATGGTATTCTTTATTATAGCTCTTATTGTCGGAGCAAGGAAGCCCCCAGGCTTCCGAAGGAGTATCAATTTATGCAGTTTCATCCCTTTGCGCGGCGGTTTCTGGCTCTGGTCCTGACCGCTGCATTCATGACCGCAGCGGCACTGTCCGGTTTTGCCGTCTACGCGATGCCCATTCAGGCCGCCTACCCGCAGGAATCCATCTACCTCTTCGACGCCGACACCGGCGAAGCTCTCGTGGAGCAGAACCCCGACCTTCCCCGCTGCGTCGCCAGCCTGACCAAGATGATGACGGCCCTTCTCGTGCTGGAAAGCGGCACCGACCTCAGCGCCGGCATCACCATCCCGGCCAGCCTCACGCCGGAACTTCAGTCCATCCGGGCCAACCGTGGCCACACCATCGGCCTGCAGGCCGGTGAGACGGTGCGCCGCATCGATATGATGTACGCCATGCTCCTGCCCAGCGCCAACGACGCAGCCAGCGTGCTGGCCGTCGATACCTCCGGCAGTCTGGCCGCCTTCGCGGCTCAGATGAACGTCCGGGCCAGCCAGCTGGGCTGTAAGGCCACCCATTTCACCTGCCCCCACGGCCTCTACGACGGCGGCAACTACTCCACGGCCCGCGATATGGCGAGGATCGCGCTGGCCTGCTATGCGGACCCGACCTACCGCCAGATAGCGGATACGGTGTCCTATGAACTGCCCGCCACCAATGTGCATCCGGCCCGGACGGTCACGACCACCAACAAGCTTTTGCAGCCCGGCAGCGGCTATTACCGCAGCGATGCCCACGGCATGAAGACCGGCTTCACCACCCAGGCCGGGCGGTGCTTCGTCACCTTTGCCCGGCAGGACGGCCATACGTACGGGCTGGTCATCCTGGGCTCGAACTCCCAGAATATCTTCCGGGAGGCGGCAGAGCTGTTCGACTGGGCCTTTACCAGCCCCGAACTGCACCCCGCCCCGGCAGAGCCCGAGGCCGAACCCGAGAAGCACGGGCTGAGTGCATTCTGGCACAAAGTGTTTGGCTGATGTTTGAATGTTAAGGAGGACAAGCCTATGAATCGACCCACCTTCCTGCGCCGGAGCACGGCGCTGCTGCTCACGCTGGTGCTGATGGTCTGCGCCGCCCTGCCCGGGTTTGCCGCTTATCAGATGCCCATCCAGACGGCCAGCGACACCGAGTCGGTCTATCTCTTCAATCTGGATACCGGCAAGCCCATCCTCAGGCAGAACTCTGACCAGCAGCGCTACATCGCCAGCCTCACCAAGATGATGACGGCTCTGCTCTTCCTCGAGAGCGGCAAGGACATGAACGCTGAGATCACCATCCCCACCAGTCTGACCCAGGAGTTCAAGGACATCCAGAACGCCAACGGCTCCACCATGAACCTCCGCATCGGCGAGACGGTGCGCCGCATCGACCTGCTCTACGGTCTGCTGGTGGCCAGCGCCAACGACGCGGCCAGCGTCATCGCCAGCGACGTCTCGGGCGGCGACCTGACGGCCTTTGTGGCCCAGATGAACGCCCGCGCCAAGGAGCTGGGCTGCACGGATACCACCTTCTCCTGCGTCCACGGCCTGTACGACTACGGCAACGTCTCCACGGCAGAGGACCTTGCAAAAATTGCCGCCGCCTGCTACGCCAACGAGACCTATATGCAGGCCGCGAACACCCTCACCTATACGCTGCCCGCCACGAACCTGCACCAGAACGAGCGGACCATCAAGTCCACCAACCTCATGCTGGACCCGGAGTATGCCTATCACCGCGACTATGTCCGGGGCATGAAGACCGGCTTCACCACCCTCGCAGGCCGGTGCTTCGTCACCTTTGCCCAGCAGGACGGCCACACCTACGGCCTCGTGGTGCTGGGCAGTGATATGAACAACATCTACCGCGAGTGTGCGGAGATTTTGGACTGGGCCTTCTCCAGCTTTTCTGACCGTCAGCTCGTGGACACGGAGACGGTGCTCACCACCGTCCCGCTGACCAAGTGCCGCACGGAGGAAGCCGTGGAGCTCTACGCCGCCAGCGGCCTCAGCGGCTACGGCCACGCCGACGATGAAGTGACCTTCGAGTTCTCGGTGCCGGAGAGCACCTCGGCCACCGTCAAGGAGGGTGCTGTGCTGGGTACGGCCACCGTCTACCTCGACGGCTACGAGATGGGAACGGTGGACCTTGTGACCCACAAAGAATATGTGTCTGACTTTCGCTCCGACGCCAAAACGACCCTTCTTCTCATGGCCGCGCTCATCGGCATCCTCATCGTGCTGGGCTTCCTGACGATGGTGGCCGGCGGCGGTTCGCTGAACCTGCGGCGGCGGAGCCGGTCCCGCAAAAGATAATCGGATCAAATAGCAATCGCAAAAGCTCCCCGGAAGGGGAGCTTTTGCTTTATCCAAGCTTCGCTGCAAGAACGGAAAGCGTGATTTTGGGGTTCACCTGCGCGGCGAGCCGCTGAATGGCCGCATCGGCCAACGAGAGGGCGCGGCGGGCGGCGTCACCCGTCAGAGGGGTGCTGGCACACCCCCGGAGCCCGGCGGCGGCCACGGCCCGGAAATCGCCCAGCAGGGCCGCTGCTGCGGCCTTGTCCTTCTCGTACCCGGCCAGCAGGACGGCGGCGGCATAGCTGTCGTGAGCCGCCGCGGCCTTGGCCAGCGTCAGGGCCTTTTCCACCTGTTCCCGACGGGCGTCGTCCCGGGCGGCGGCAAGCACTGTGCCGATGTGGCCGTCGAACAGCTCACTGTAGAGCCGGGCCTGCTTTTTGTCCACGCCCTGCCCGATGCACCACCGGGCGCATTCCTCGGGGCTGACCGGGGCCACGGCGAAGCTGATGCAGCGGCTGCGGATGGTGGGCAGCACACCGGCCAGCGAGTCTGCCGTCAGCAGGAAGAGCACGCCTTCCGGCGGCTCCTCCATCACCTTCAGCAGGGCGTTGGCGGATTCCTCGTTCATCCGCTCCACATGGTAGAGCAGGACGGCGCGGCCCTCGGCGGAGAGGCTGGTATTGAAAATTTCGGTGCGCATGGCCTTGACCTGACTGACGAGATACCGCCCGCCCGAGCCCATGCCGGTGACGGAGATGGCCTCCCGCACCACGCCGGTCTCGATGCGGCCGCTGTCGCGGTCGCCGGCTTTGCCCACGGCACGGCAGCATTCGCCCCGCAGAAGGGCCTCAGCAGGTGCGCCGCCTGCCGGGTAAAGATAGTCTGCCGCCACGCACCGGGCCGCGTAGCCCGCGCCCAGGCCCGTCTCGCCCACCAATAACACGCTGTGGGTCAGACGGCGGCTGCCCAGCATCAGGCGGACGCTGTCTTTCAGGGCCGCATTGCCCGCAAGGCGGTCTATCATCATGTGCGGCTCACCTCCGGTTCCTCCGCTTCCACTGCTCCCGGCGTATCCACGCCCGGACGCTGCGCAGTGCCTGCGGCCCGAAGAAGAGCACAAACCCCAGCATACTCAGCAGATAACTCACCTTATACAGCCACCCGGCAGTCAGGAAGCTGAACAGCCACATGGCAGCGGCAAACAGGCCGAAATACTTCACCCTTACCGGGATGACGAAGAACAGCAGCACCTGCACCTCGGGGTAGAGCATGGCGAAAGCCAGCAGCAGCGACAGCGACAGGCAGTAGGTGTCGGCGGGGATGCCGGTGACGAGACAGCCCAGCGCGGTGCCGATCATCCCCAGCAGGAAGTAGAGATTGAAGCGGAAATCGCCCCACTCCTTTTCCAGCGCCGTGCCGATGAACCATGTGAAGTAGATGCCGAGGATGACGCTCAGCGGCCCGCCCCCCGAAAACGGGATAAAGACGAAGGTGATGAGCCGCCACACCTGCCCCATCAGCAGCAGGCTCCGGCTCAGGCCGAGATAGACTGAGATGAATTGGTTGACGAACAGCTCGATGGCGTAGACTAAAATCTGTCCGCCTACGATGATGGAGATGAGGTTGGGGATGCAAAAGCGGCCGTATTTCCGCTCAAGGCGGGAGATCCAGTTCATAGGCAGACGCCTCCGTGAAAAGAAATTTTTGCGGCCCATGTCCGGGGCCGTTTTCTGTCTTTCATTGTATCATGTTTGCCCGGCCCATTCAAGAAAATCCGTGGGAAGTGCGGGATTCCATTTTGGTGCGTTATCGGAAGAGTATCCCATCTGGAATGATTTTTTAACTTTTTCCACGGGGTTTTCCACCGATTTTGTGAAAAAGAAGTGGGGTTTCCCACAGTGTTTTCCACTTTTTCCACCGAGTTTTCCACAGAAAATTGAGTTTTGGGTTATACACGATGTATTCTAAAACGGGAAAAGAGGGAAAATCTGGGGAGAAAAGAGGTCGCAGAGCCTTTTTTTGAAAAGGAAGTCGAGGCCAAAAATTTATTTTCTGCGGCGTTTCGCGCGTGGGACAAAAGCGCC
>OIMZ01000182.1_pt1 | contig 12495 bp, 10 predicted proteins | sample 1585131 | NCBI WGS metagenome assembly OIMZ01 (sample SAMN02674693, study PRJEB24791) | human gut metagenome, SKBSTL018 | isolation source: stool | host: Homo sapiens | place: USA | reverse complement strand
TAAGTTACTGGCATTGACCAATAAGAGCCAAAAGGACATTGAGTTGCTTGCTTGTGCTACTGCGACCCCTGATCAGATCCTGCCTTCTCATGCGTCTATGGTACATGGGCTTTGGGAAGAACCTGTTGAAATATTCTCTTCTGCTGGAGTTTGTTTGTCTTGTCTGCAAGCGCTGAAAATAGCTTATTTGAGCATAGCCGCATCAGAAAAACAGAATGCAATATGCAGCACATCTGAATTGGTGTCAGCAATGCTTTTATCCAAAAACTTCGATATCGAATATGAAAGATGCTGCAATTTGGGTACCAATCCATATATGGCTTTGGAAAAGGACTTCCTGCGCTTTATGTTAAGCGATGGCGCGAGTTGTGCATTATTGGAAAATCATCCGGGAGAAAAGGGCGTATCTTTAAAGATTGAATGGATAGAAATGGATTCATATGCCAATGAAACCCCTACCTGTATGTTTGCCGGAGCTGTCCGGAGGGAGGACGGTGAACTGAAAAGCTGGAAATCTTTTGAAAGTCAGGAATTGGTCGATGAGTCCCTTATGGTTATTAAACAGGACATTAAACTTTTAGGGGCGAAGTTGATGCCGTTATGGATTAGACATATTAAATCATGTCTGAATAAACATGGCATGACTCCTGACGATGTGGATTATGTAATACCTCACTCTTCGTCAATGGTTATTTATGGTAATCTCATTGAAGCGATGAAAGACGAGAGTTTTGAATTGTACAAACGAGAGTGGTTTACCAATCTTACTTGGGTGGGAAATATCGGATCGTCAGCGATACTGGCTGCCTTGGATGAGTTCTGTTCTACCCGTAAACTCAAATCCGGTGAAAAAATACTGCTGCTTGTCCCTGAAAGTGGACGCTTTTCTTATGGAACAGTGCTATTAAGTGTCGTATAAATTTGGAAATAAACGATAAATAACGTATTTTTGCGCTGTTAAAACGACATAGTATAGTATCATATATCATCTTCCAAACGAAAAGTGGAAAATTTCAAAGAGATAAGATGGAATATGACGGCTTGCGCTATATTAAAATATATAGCACAGGTGCGTCAGCATCATCTCTAGGTATTCCACTACCGCGTTGGGGTGTTGATTGCATCTGTGCTATTTTTTATAATATAGGCAGTAGGATGGACCCGAATTTGAAACAGCGGATTATAGAGGAGGCATACAGGTTATTCATCACAAAAGGGATGAAGCAGACCTCATTCTGCGATGTGGCTGTCGCCGTGCATAAATCCAAAGGGGCTGTCATACACTACTTTCCTTCCAAAAAGAAACTGATTGATGCGGTTGTCAGAATGCGTTTTTTCCCCGACTCGCAGATTTCTTGTGAAATGTATTCTTTGGCTGACAAGGATTGGAATGAGTTTTTAAGGCAATACAGAAATCCGATAGAACGGGTGATAAACAGTTTTCCCGAACATCTGAATGGCAATCTCCTGATATGTTATATGCAGTTTGTTTCCTCCGCCCATGAATATATGGACGAATTTCCACAAATGTATCAGCAACTTCTTGTCCGGGAACAGGACTTTCTTTCCAATGTGGCTTATGGTCATAAAATAAGTTTGAAGGATGCCAAGGCGTTCAGCAGACAGGCATTGAACACTTCTATTGGTAAGACTTTCTTGGGGATGTTCTCAGAAATTTAGGTCTGCATTCCTTTCCTTTTCTTCCCTTTCAGTTCATTCCGTTGTCTTTTAGACTGATAAATGATAAAACTTTACTTGCTGGAACCTGTTTTTTTTCATTATTCTTGGAAAAGGCTTATCTTTGCAAAATAAACCGACCAGTCGGTTTATTTTGCAAAGAATTTTAATAGAATATAATGAATTAAAAAGTGAATAATTGGAAAGTAGGAATAAATTGTTGAAATCTTTGCGCCTGCAACCGCTTCTTGCCAAAATAGCGGTAGGATATATGGCCAAGATTGTAGTCATAAGTGGTATTGCTTACGTTGGCATCTGCGAATGGAAAGAGACTAAGGCCAGGGAAATGGAAGTACGGATGATTAACCGGAAAAAGCATGAGATAAATGATATATACGTGAAAATGCTCAGGCTTTCTTTCTTCTGTGAAACCTTTATGGAGTGGAGTGAGCAGGATTTTTTATCATTTCAGAAACGGAGACGGCACATTGACAGCCTGTTGTGTAGCTTGAGGTACTCCTCTTCCGGCTCACATACAGACAGCATCCGTAATTTGTGGAGAGCCAAGGAGCGGTATATGCGGGAAATCATATATTGGGTACACAGGCAGGAGGAAGCCGACCGGGAAATTGCAGCGCAGATTCCGGCCATTGCCAGACAGAGTGAACGGGAAAATGCCCCCAAAGGGGGATTCCTGAAGAGGTTGTTCGCAAAACGCCACAAGGCGGATTCTCCTTCTGCCGCCTCCATGCTTCATGAACTTAACCGAAGCGTGGTGGGCAGACAGCAGGCGTATGCCCGGAAGCTGGCAGAACGGACGGACAGCTTGGATGGGATGAACAGAAGGCTGAACGTGCAGTTGCGGCAGATGATTGAGAATATGGACGGAACGGTACAAGCGGAATTGAAGAGACAGGAAGAAGAAGTTGCGGAAGCCGGGAAACGGTCATTTGCCACGGTCATCGGTCTGACGGCATTCATGGTTTTGCTGCTGATATGGTCCTACATGGTGATACACCGGGATATGATGCGTATAAACCATTATAAAAAAAGGCTGGAAGGCACAGTCCGTCAGTTGGAGCAGACCGTTCTTGAAAACGAGGAACTGATTGAGGCAAGAAAGAAAATCATGCTGGCCGTAACCCATGACTTGCGTGCGCCGCTTGCTTCTATCAGCAGCTATGCGGAATTGCTTTCCACGGAAAGAGAAGTGTCGAAGTGCAGGGAATACAGCCGGAACATACGGCAGGTGGCGGGACACATGTCTTCCATGCTGAATTCCCTGTTGGGATTTTTCCGGTTGGAGAGTGGTGGGGAAAAGGCCGTTTCTGTCCCGTTCAGGTTATGTTCCGTCACCGAGATTTTGGAAACGGATTTTATGCCGCTGGCGGCAGGAAAAAACCTTTTGCTGAACGTGCTGAGTGCCGGAGATGCGGTTGTTATAGGAGATAGGGACAGGATAATACAGATAGGAAGCAACTTGTTGTCCAATGCAATCAAGTTTACGGAGCGGGGAAGTGTAACGGTTCGCACACAATTTGACCAGGGCGTATTGACGCTTATCGTGGAAGATACCGGCACCGGAATGGACGATGAGGAGCAGACACGCATTTTCACTGCATTCGAGAGGCTTCCCAATGCGATTGCGGAAGAAGGGGTCGGACTGGGACTTTCAATAGTAAAAGGTCTGGTCGGATTGTTGGACGGCAGGATTGAAGTGGCAAGCCGGAAAGGGGTGGGCAGCCGGTTCACTGTCTGTCTTCCTTTGGCTGTGGCAGAGGAAACGATGGCGGAGAGCGGCAGGAGCCGGATTTCCGTACGGTCCTATACGGTACTGGTATTGGACAATGACACCGTTTTGCTGGCGGCAATCAGGGAAATGTTTGCGTATCACGGGGTGGCTTGCACGGTATGTGAGAACACGCGTGATCTGATGGAGCATGTCCGCAGCCGTAGTTATGACCTTTTGATTACGGATTTGAAAATGCCCCGGACAAACGGATTCGAGGTGTTGAAGCTCCTGCGCATGGCCAATGTGGGAAATTCACGGAGCATTCCGGTTATAGCGAGTACCGCATCGGGAAACTGCGATACGGGGGATTTGTATGCGGCAGGGTTTTCGGGCTGTTTGAAAAAGCCGTTTTCCGCCGAAGAACTTTTGCAGGTATGTACGGAATGTCTGGGAAGTGAAAGGCAGTCTGAACAGATAGACCTCGATGCCCTGCTGAAATATGGGAACAGGAGGAAGATGCTGGATACCCTGATTCGGGAAACCAGGAAGGATATGGAGGCTATGGCTGAATGTGCAGAAAAGAATGATCATGAGGCACTGAAAGAATGGATACATCATCTGACAGGCTCATGGGAGATCATTCATGCCGGCAAGCCGCTGCGTGAGTTGTTCGCACTGCTTCAGGATTCGGGAGAGTTTTCTGTGGACGAGTTCGGGCGGACTGTACAGCAGGTATTGGAAAAAGGAAAAGAAATAATATGTTTGGCACAACAGGCTAAGAAAGCTTATGAGAGTAATTGTTGTTGAGGACAATGTCTTGTTCTGTAATTATATCTGCAATTTTTTGCAGAAGGCGGATTTGGATACTGTAAGGACTTACAGGCTGGCACAGGCTAAGAAGGTCATTGGGACATCCGTCCGTGAGGATGACATCGTATTGGCGGATTTAAGATTGCCTGACGGGGAAAGTACCACGCTGTTGCAGTGGATGAGGGAGAACGGCTATATGCACCCGTTCATCATGATGACTAATTATGAAGAGATACATTCCGCGGTTCATACCATGAAGCTGGGTGCGGAAGATTATATCCTCAAACCGCTGGTTGAAACCAGGCTGCTGCCCGTAATCAAAAAAATAAGGACGGTGAACGAGGCTTTCACCAAGGTAATCTATGAACGCAAAAGCACCCCTTTTTGCGAGTTGAACCGGTACATTCACATGGTAGCGCCGACGGATATGACGGTACTGATATTGGGAAGCACCGGAACGGGAAAGGAACACCTGGCAAAAAAGATTCACAGGCAGAGCCTCAGATCCGGCAAGCCGTATGTAACGGTCGATTGCGGCAGTTTGTCCAAAGAGCTGGCACCTTCCGCCTTTTTCGGCCATGTCAAGGGGGCGTTTACCGGAGCCACAGAGGAAAAGGCAGGATATTTTCAGGAAGCGCAGGGAGGCACCCTGTTCATGGATGAGGTGGAGAACCTTTCGATAGAAACGCAGCGGATGCTGTTGCGTGCCATGGAGGAACGGCGGTATCGTCCGGTAGGCGGACAACGGGACAGGCTGATGGATGTGCGCATCATTGCGGCCACCAATGAGGATTTGCAGGAGGCTGTTGCGGAAAAGCGTTTCCGGAAGGATCTGCTTTATCGCTTTCAGGATTTTACCATCACCGTACCTGCATTGCATAATTGCCTGGAGGATATACTGCCTTTGGCGGATTTTTTCCGGGAGCAATCTTGCGGATTGCTCCGGAAAGAGGTCTTGGATTTTGACGAACCGGCAAAGAAGATGCTGCTGGGATACAGTTGGCCGGGAAATGTACGGGAACTGAAGCAGGTCATTCATGCGGCGGTATTGATATGCAAAGGAAAACTGATTACCCCCAATTCCTTACGGCTCCAATATGCGGGAGAGTCCGTTTCTGACCCCATGGGGAAAGAGAAGATAGACAAGTGTTTGCAGAAAGATGAAAGAAGAAACATAGAACAGATTAAGACGGCTCTTTCCATCTCTAAAGGGAACCTGACACAGGCAGCGGCCTTGTTGGGAATCAGCCGCCCGACCCTTTACAAGAGAATGAGCCTGCACGGAATTTCCAGATAGGTTTGTTTGCGATACAGTTTTCCCCCTCATCAAAGGAAAATCGAATTTGTCTTGCCGGCCGCATTTGCCGAATCTTTTCGTGGAAATTTTCCTTGCGGCTTCGCCGTGGAAAATTTTCACGAAAAAGAATGCGGCGGCAATCCAGATTCGATTTGAAAAACGATTACAGGGGCAAACTGCGACCGACGTGACGCATGGATAAAGGATATGGGCTGCTTGAAGAGGCCGTGTTTCATAATCCATGAAATTCCACATATCCAGCCGGAATACAGGTCTTATGAAAGTCTTGCTGTAAAAAAGCGGAAGGCATGAGAAGACAGGGGGCTTCAGCTCCCTCTGTTCTGCATGGTTTTGTCTTGCCTGCCCGCCCGCTCTTTTTCTGGTGTCGGATGCGCAGGCTTTTTCCCTTCTGCCTCACGTATCTTCTCTCTTTCCGTTCATTCACTTCCCCTCTTCTCCGTTCACGGTTTAGCCGTTGGAAACAGTCGTGTTTATGACATCTGACGACATTTGATGACATCTGATGACACCTTTTTGAAAATCAGCATATTATTTGGAAATACCCCATACCTTTGAAGCGTCAAAGCAATTCATTAACCCCTAAAAGAAAAGGTATGGCACAAGAAAAGACCCCGAACGAAAAGCCCAAACGGACTCGGAAGCCGAAGGCCGGAAGTGATGCTCTCCCGGTGGAACAGATTACGGAATTGATGCTGGTTCATAACAAGAACGATCCGAAATTCGGAGTACAGGCTGTCAGTGAAATTGACAAGGACGGAAAAGCGAAGACGGTTCCGGCGGACGAGAAGAATGAAAACTCATTCCTGAAATTCGACAAGAATTCGAGTATTCTCGAAAACTTCATCAAGAATTTTTGGAGCCAGTTCAAGGAACCTACCCATTTCCGCCTGCTCCGCATGACCTACCACGACTACAAGGTGAACAAGCAGGCCATCAGGGATTTGTCGGAGGGAAAGCAGACGGATGCGGTGAAAGAGTTCCTCAAACGCTACGAAATCCGTCCGAGAGAAAACAAGAAGGAACAAAGTGTAAACCAAAAAGAAACAACAGCTATGGCAGACAAAGAGACACAACCGCAGGAACCCCTGCAACAGAGCGAAGTACAGCAGGCGGCACAGCAACAGCAGCAGCCCCAGGCTCAACAGGCAGCGCAGGAGTCGCAAGGACCGCGTTACCGGTATAATGAGAACATGGTCAACTGGGAGGAGTTGGAAAAGGTCGGAATCTCAAAGGCTTCGCTGGAACAGCAGGGACTCCTTGATTCCATGCTGAAGGGCTACAAGACCAACAAACTGGTGCCCCTGACCATCCATCTTTCCGGTTTGCTGACAGCCAAACTGGATGCAAGGCTCTCACTCATCCCGCAACAGGACGGACAGGTGGGACTGGCCATTCACGGCATACGCAAGGAACCGCAGTTGGAACGTCCTTATTTCGGGTTTAACTTTAACGAGGAGGACAAGAAGAACCTGCGTGAGACCGGCAACATGGGGCGTGTGGCGGAACTCAACCTGCGCGGCAGTGAATATACCCCCTGTCTGATTTCCATCGACAAGAGCACCAACGAGCTGGTTGCCGTCCGTCAGGAGCACGTTTACATCCCGCAGGAAGTGAGCGGGGTCAAACTTACCGCAGAGGAAATCAGGCTGCTGAAGGAGGGACAGCCTGTCAAAGTGGAGGGCATGACTTCCAAAGCGGGCAAGGAATTCGATGCCACACTCCAGTACAGTGCCGAGCGCAGGGGACTGGAATTCATCTTTCCGAAAAACCAGATTTTCAACGAACGTTCTATCGGAGGCGTGCCTCTCTCGCCCACCCAGATAAAAATGCTCAGCGAAGGACATACCATCCTGGTGGAAGACATGAAGTTCAGGAACAGGAATGACACCTTCTCGTCCTTTGTAACGATAGACAAGGTTACGGGGCGCCCGAACTACACGCGGCACAATCCGGAAACCGGAGAGATTTATATTCCAAAGGAAATCTGCAACGTGCAGCTGACTGCCGAAGACAGGGAAACCCTGCGCAAGGGACAGCCGGTCTATCTGGAAAACATGATCGGGCGCAACGGGGAGGAATTCTCCTCGTTCGTCAAGCTGGATATGAATACCGGCAGGACGATGTATTCACGCACGCCGAACGGATTCAACGAGCAGCAGGCACCGCGTATTCCGGCGGAGGTTTACGGGCACGTGTTCACGGCACAGGAAAAAGCGAACCTCCAGGATGGCAAGACTTTGCTTGTCGAAGGGCTGAAAAACAACGGGCAGACCTTCAGTTCCTACCTGAAAGTCAATCCCTATTCCGGGCAGTTGCAGTATTTTCAGGAAAATCCGGACATCCGCAGGGACACTTCCCGCCGTGCCGCACAGACGGAGACCGCACAGGGACAGCAGCAGGAGCAGAAGAAGGGTGCATCGCAGGCAGTATAGACCTGCCCGGAGAGAAACAGAATCAATCATACAAACCTAAAAAAAACGAATCGTATGAATACGGATCAGAATACCCGTCATATTTATAAGACGGAAGATATCGACTGGGACGGTCTGAAGGCCGCAGGTATCAGTAAGAAACAACTGGAAGCGGAAGGCAACATGGAACTGTTGCTGCAAGGAAAGGAAACGGGCATCGTTCCGCTGAAACTCCATATTTCGGTCCTCAGCCTGACAATGGATGCCACGCTGAAGCTGGTACCCGACGGCAACGGCAGGCCGGTCATGGAAATAAACGGTCTCCGTCAGAAGGAGGAGGCAGCAGTTTGACCGGGAAACAATAAGTATAACTCACGTTCCGTGCCGTTCCTGACGGTACGGAACATCAAAAGGAAAAAGAATATGATAGCGATAGTGACTGACAAGCCCAATGTGGGCAGAGAGATAGCAAGGGTTTTGGGAGCTGACAGAAAAGAGAACGGATATATGAGCGGAAACGGATACATGGTAACATGGACATACGGCAACATGCTTTCCCTGGCGATGCCGAAAGATACCGGTACGGCATGGGTGGAGCGGGAGAACTTCCCCCTGCTGCCGCCTCCTTTTCTGACGGTACGGCATGTAAAGACGGACACGGGATGGAATCCCGACATCAATGCGGTGCTCCAGTTGAAGGTGATAGCCGGGGTGTTCGATGCGTGTGACACCATTGTTGCGGCAACCGACGCTTCCCGCGAGGGGGAAATGCTGTTCCGGTATCTTTATCGTTTTTTGGGATGCAGGAAACCTTGCCTCCGCCTGTGGATCTCCTCCTTGATGGACGAAGCCATTGCCAAAGGCATGGAAAACCTTCGTCCCTGCAGCCTGTTCGACAACTTGTTTTTGGCGGCAGACAGCCGCAACAAGGCCGACTGGCTTCTTGGAGTCAATTCGAGCTATGCCGTCTGCAAGGCGATCGGTTTCGGCAACAACTCGCTTGGAAGGGTACAGACCCCTGTATTGGCAGCGATAAGCGGACGGTACAGGGAAAGGGAAAATCACATTCCCGCATACAGCTGGCCCGTATTCGTCAGCCTCTGCAAGAACGGGAAGATAATAAAGATGCGGCATGTGGAAGATTTCTGCAACCGCCGGGATGCCCTGGAACTTTACGAGGACTGCAAGGCGGCAGGATATGCCCGTATCACGGCGGTCAGCAGCCGGACAGAGGAAATCACCGCACCTGCCCTTTATAACCTGACCGGGCTTCAGAAGGATGCGAACCGTTACCATAACCTGACAGCCATACGGGTGCAGGAAATTACCCAAAGCCTGTATGAGAAAAAACTGATCTCCTGCCCGCGCACTTCCAGCCGTCTGCTGCCCGGAGACGTGTATGACATGTTGCCTCCGGTTATGGAAAAGCTGCTGTCCGGCAAGGAATTCCGTCAATATGCCGGTATGATCGACCTTGCTGCAAGGAAAGGCGTAACCGGAAATCAGGACACGGCGGAGCATCATGCCATTGTCATCACCGGCATACAGCCGGGGGAACTGGACAGGGAGGAAAGGCTGGTTTACACCCTTGTTGTCGGCAGGATGCTTGAAACGTTCATGCCGCCCTGCAAGGTGGAATATACGACGGTTGAAGCGGTCTGTGCCGCACGCAAGTTCCGAATCCGTACATACCGTATTCTGGAAGCGGGGTGGCTCGGTATCTTTCAGAGGGAACGGCTTGTCGCGGAAGACAACGACCTCTGTCCCGTACCCCCTGAACTTTTTCGGGAGGAGAAGCTGCCGGTAACGGGATGCAGCCTTATACACAGGAAATCGCTGCCCGCTGCCCCTTATACGGATGAGGAACTGGCGGACTATATGGACAAGACCGGTCTGGGAACCGCATCCACGCGCACGAATATCATCCGTACGCTTCTGGAGCGTAAATATATCCGGTATTCGGGCAAATACATTATCCCGACCCCGAAAGGTCTTCTTTTATATGAAACGGTACGCGGAATGAAAGTGGCTGACGCCTCCCTCACCTCCGGCTGGGAAGCGGAGCTGGCACGGATTGAACAGGGAGAACTCACACAGAAAGAATTCCTGGATGGTGTATTGGAAACGGTAAATGAAGTTACCGGTGAGATTTTCCGGAAACTTTCGGAAGATGGACAGCCGCATGGTTCCATATAGACGGCCGGGCGGAAGGTACGGAACAGAAGAGGTGCAGACTGGGGTCTGTGCCTCTTTTTTATATATGTACAAGATACGTTTTTCCGCTTTTAAGCGGCAAAGGTCTTGGATTGCCTCGTTTTTGCCGCAAGGCGGCCCCTTTCAGGGGCTGGTCGGCTAAAAGAAAATCATCCTCGCTTCGCTGCGGTATTTTCTTTTGCCAAGCCTTGCGCAAAAAGGCAATCCAAGGGCCGGAGGCCTATAAAATCGGGAAAACATATCCCGATGGGATTATTCATTCTTAAAAATTTAAAGACATGAAACTGAAACTCATCGAAAACATCTGCAGGCAAGTGGTCGCACTGGTTCTGCTTACGGGAATATGCCTGCTTTACTGCAAGGGCGTCATTCCCGTGTACCTGTCTGTCCTGTTCCTTATGTCCGGAACACTGGTCCGTCTCGCCTTCAGGACATTCACCTTTGTCTTGAAAACAATCCTTGTCCTGATTGTCATGGGCATGCTTGTATAATCATCAAATGCAGAAGATATGAGAACTTACACATTTACATCCTCGGCTCCGGTCATGCCGGCTGCATGGCCTGCCACAAACCGGACAACACCTGTCAAAAGACAGCCTCCCTGTACGACAGACAGACCCAGACGTATCGGCTACTATCTGGAACCGTTGAAAGGCATCGCCTCGAATCCGGACAGGCAGAGAATCCTGAAGGATTTTTTCAAGGAAACTTATGTATAACATTTTAAATTTTACCATTATGTTTTTTCAAGCAATCAACCAAATGATTACGGCAGGCACAGACCTGAGTATCAACATCAGACGGGTAAACGACAATCTGACGGTAGCCGTCGTTCCCAGACGGTCGGGAGTAAAGGCCGGAGAACGCATTGTCCCGCTCATCCTGAACGGTACGCCGGAAGAACTGGATACAGGATTCCTGCAGGCTGTCGGTGCACCCGTACAGAAAGCGCAAGGTATCCTTACCAACCTGGAATCGTTCGAGAAGCAGGCAGAGCAGGCGGTTTCACCAAGCAAAACCTCCAAGCCTACGGTGGAAAAGGAGTCCAAGGAAGCCCGTGAAAAACGGGAAAAGATGGAAAAACTGCTGAAGAAAGCTGAGGATGCCACGGCAGGAAAGCATTATTCCGAAGCATTGACCTGGCTCAGGCAGGCTAAGGTACTGGCACAGCCGGACAAACAGGCGGACATTGACAACAAAATGGCGGAAGTGCAGAAGAAGGCATCCGAGGGAAGTCTGTTCGACATGGTACAGCCACCGGTAACTGCTCCACAGCCATCCTTGCAGCAATCGGCTCCACAACCGATGGCAGCCCCGACGCCACAATACCGGAGCGGAGAGCAAATCCCTATGTTCTTGTCCGAACAGCCGGATCCGGTTCCGCAACCCGTCTCACAACCGCAAACGCCTCAGCCTGCTGCACACCCCGGACAGCCGCAAACGCAGCCCGTACAATATATGCAACCGATCCCACAACAGGCAGTTCCACAACCTCAAGGAATCCAGTTCCATCAACCGGTACAGGTGCCGCAACCGCAATTGGCGGACAATCGCTGGATACAACAACCGGCTCCGTCACAGTATGCAACGGTGCAGGAGGCTGCAATGTATAACTTCGACAAGGATTACGAGGATGACCGGGAGCTGCTCAGGGAGGACCCTTATGCGGAATATCCGGACTTTCCGAAGGAATGCCGCATGACGGATATGGCACAAATGGATATGGTATATTGTTAAACCCTATAAAAGAAAAATAATATGGCACTTGAAATCAAAGGATTACAGAGAATTTTCAAATTCAGGAAGGACTCCAAGGAACTGGTATTGAGCGACCCGAACAACGAACTGTCCGTAAACGAGGTGATGGACTTCTATTCCATGACCTATCCCGAACTGACAACGGCGACCGTTCATGGGCCGGAATGGGAGGAGGACAAGGCGGTCTACCGCTTCAAGACAACCATCGGAGTAAAAGGATAAGCGTATGGGCAAGAGAAATAAAAAGGAGGACAAGCCATGCAGACTGCTATCAGAATCAGCCAAGGAAAATCTGGCGGGACTCATTATCCGCTCGGCCGGCCCGTCAGACATCCGAAGAGGAACATCGGGACAAAAAAGGAGGATACTGCCGCCACCGGGAAGCGTCATGATTTTCTGACAGATAAAATTCCTCCCCTTGCACCGGATTTTTGGCATAAGGACGGATATGACGGTTCCCCGGTCAATCTCACGACACCGGAGAATTTCAATTATCTCTACCAATCGGCATTGAACTATGCCGGACTTATGGGTATAAAGCTCCCTTTCCGATACAGGAAAGGGGGCAGCCCCCG
>OIMZ01000174.1_pt1 | contig 12852 bp, 12 predicted proteins | sample 1585131 | NCBI WGS metagenome assembly OIMZ01 (sample SAMN02674693, study PRJEB24791) | human gut metagenome, SKBSTL018 | isolation source: stool | host: Homo sapiens | place: USA | reverse complement strand
AGCTTTGTGGAAAAGTAAAGGAATATCTGCCAAGCTGTAAAACGGCTCTGCTCTGTGACGAACAGGCATATCCCGACCTTGCCGACAGGGTTAAACAGGCAAAACAATTCGGAAAAATAAGCTCATTTTTTTATTCATCCGTAACGGCAGATTATCTTGCCGCCGCACTTGACGCACTTTAAAAAGGAGGTACTGTTTATGGGTATATTTGACAGCTTAAAAAATATGACAAATCAGGCTGTAAAAAACAATGTTTCAAAGGCCGTTTCGGGAGCGGTAAACAATGCGATGCACAAAAGCAAAACATTTGTATTTGCCGATTATCCGAAAAATGCAGATGAACTCAAAAAAATGCCGGAGCTTGACTTTTCGTCACCTCTTTCAACAGCGGCATTTGCTATGCTTGTGTTGCTTGAATATGATGAAAGTCCGGAAAACACAATAGAAATGCTTAATGTATTAAAAGGACCTCAGCCGATGAACGGGATAGATGTTCAGTTTTTGCGTGACAGAATCAAGGGCAGGGGATATATTCCTCGCTCATATTTTGAGGGTTCATCCGTGAAGAACGATTATACACCGAATGTTCCGTACAAAATAACCGTTTCCGAGTATGCATATACCTATCAGAGCGAGGGTTATGCAAAGGTTCAGGTTCAGTCGTCGGGAGCAGACTCACCTCGTCCGATTGAGCTTCGCAGAAAGGGCAATCAATGGTTCTTATGGCGTAATCTTGCACTCTCTGATATACGAACTCCGGCTTCGGTTGACCCTTGGGCATAAAGGAGGGATTTTTATGAAAATCAAGAAAAAAGTAAAGCGTATTTCGAGCGTTGCCCTGTGTGTGCTTATGCTTTTAACGGCTCTTCCTATGACAGCCATAACCGCAAATGCGGCGGCTCAGGCTTATATCAAATATATCGACACCGAGGTTTACATAGGAGATGTCCTTAACATTATCGTGGGAGTAAACGGCGGCAGTACAGACGAAACCTTTACCTATCAATGGCAGGCAAAGTATCCGAGCCTAAGCTGGGTTAACCTCTCCGATAAAACCGACAGACCCAACTCGAAATTTTCGGGTGTTTTTACAGACCATCTTAAATTTCAGACCTACGCAGAACTTGTAGGACCTGACTCAGGGTGGAAAGATGTTGTCTTTAGATGTAAAGTAACGGGTTCAAAGAGCGGTACTTTTTATTCGGGAAAATGTAACTTTCCGGGACTTCTTGAGAAGACAGAAATTCCTATAATTGGATTTTTAGGCTTGGAGAAACCTGAACAGCGGAAAATCCCCTCAACTACGGCAACTCCGATAAACAGCACTTACTACAGTTTTGATTATATTGAGTGGTATGAGTACAAAAACAACAAAGTTAGCAGAAAGCTCAACGACGGAGAAGCTTTTGACAGCGGTATGTATTGTTGTCAGCTATACTTTAATATGAACAGAGGATATGCGGTTGCCAAGAACGCAGTATGTGGCTTGTACAACGACGACGGTCAGGCGACAATTCTTCAGGATGAAACCACAGGTCAATATTATATTTGGGCATATTACGTTGTTGCAGATAAATCACCTTCATTTTCACATCAGTTCACTGAGGCAGAAATTATGAAAGGCAAAGAAGGAACTATATCGGTTACTGCCAACAATGCCGCAAGCTATCAGTGGCAGATGAAAGTAAGGAGAAGCACAGGAAGATATGTGTGGCGCAACATAAGTGACAACTCATCCACATCAAACAAATTTTCCTTCAAGGGTACAAAAACAAATGCTTTGAGCATCAGACCAAATACGGATTTTGATGAAACTCATTTCAGGTGTGCTGTCACGGGTGAAAACGGTGATGTCATTTACAGTGTATCGGTTAAAGTTACGCAAAAGGTTAAGGCCCGTATTATACTGGATTTAAGAACGGGCGGCTTACCGGATGACACTATTACTGTTAAGTTTGATGAATACACTCCTGATGGCGTCTATAATGGCAGCTATACACATGAAACGGTAAACAGTAATGCAAAACCCTTATATGTGTATTATGAAACAGTTCCGGGCAAATATGTCATTACTGTAAGCAAACCGCAATGCGTAACACGGGTATATGAAGCGAATGTTGTTAAGAAAGATGTTAACCTTGTAGTAAAAATTACTGTTCCGTATGATGTCAATATGGATGGTGTTATTAATGTCGTGGACGCAACCTTGGTTCAAAAATACATTGTCGGGCTTGAAGAATTTGACGATTACACTTTTAAAATTGCAGACACAAACGGTGATGGCACAATATCAGTTATTGATGCTACAAATATTCAGAAGAAAATCGTGAATCTTTTGTAAAGGAGAAAGTTTATGGGACTATTTGAAAAGAAATATTGTGACCTTTGCGGTGACAAGGTAAACGCCCTCACAAGGCAAAAGCTTTCAGACGGTTATCTTTGCAGCGACTGTAAGCACAAGCTCAGTTCGCTTTCATCAGGCTGGAAAAACAGAACATTAGCAGATGTTAAAGCTCATCTTGAACAGCGTGAACAGAACAGACAGAAATATTCGGCATTTGTTCAGTCGGCAAGTGCCGGTACAAACGAAAAGCTTGTTGTAGATTTTAATAACAGAAAATTCTATTTTACAATAGGCAGAGATTTCAAAAACAGCAATCCTGAAATTTTTGATTTTTCACAGCTGCAGGACTTTTGGCTTGAGCTTGGATATACAACTCTGCAGGATTCCGACCGTGACGGAATTCCTGATGAGTATGACCGCTATGATAACCGTCAGGGCAGTAACAGCGGTTTTGGCAGTCAGTTTGATACAACAAACTCATTTTCGGGGCAAAACGGTATGCTTGATGTTCCGCTTGCACTTCAGCCGTATGTTCGTGATACAAACACATCGTCATCGCCGCAAAGAATATCTTCTTTAAAAGCAAAATTTATCGTAAATCATCCGTTCATAACCGATATATCAATGTATGTTGATTCGTCAATCGGTACTGTAAGGAATGAGCTTATGAGAGCGTTTGATGACGGAATGCAGTTAATGAGACTGTGTGAACAAATAAGGAACGGTATGCAGAACAATATGGGCTATCAGCAGAACGGAATGCCTATGCAGAGCAACACAGTAAATCAGCAAGTTTCACAGCCGTTTACTCCGCAAAATGCTGCGGCAATTGTTTGTTCGGCTTGCGGATATAAGCCTGACGGCAATCCGCCGAAATTCTGTCCGTTCTGCGGGGCTGCCATGACATAACCGATATGACTTTACGGTCGTTATTTCATAATATTTCCAAACGAAAAATGCGTGTAAAAAAAGAAATTGTATCCGTGAGCTATTCAAAAAATCATTCAAATTTTGACTACTGCTGTTCTTTTTATGTGCGAAAAAAAGGTGTAAATTTCCTTTTTGACGCTATCTGCAAATGCGGTTATATCGCTTTTGAAAATGTTTTGATCGACGAAACGGATATGAGACTGCTGTGTGACACCGCCGAAGACGCATTGGAAATTCTGAAAAAATATAATCCAAAAAACAAAGAACTGACAGTCGATGACGCCACGGTTACAATCGTTGAAATCATATTTTCCGACAAAAACAGTATGTCGGTCAGTATGACGGAACAAACCTTGGATTCGCTCGAAAAAGCGTTCTTTGCCCTTGCTGAAAAATATTGCAAAGATGTTTAATCTCTAAAAATAATTGAAAAGCAACCCTATGAAAACGACCCCACGGTAAAATAATCGTGGGGTTGTTTTTTCTGTAACAGAAAATAAGTGCATTTTTTCTTGCCATTACCGTAGTAATTGTTTATAATTAAGGTATGACAATAAAAGAAGGCATGAACAATGCAAACGATAGATGAGGCACTAAACAAACTGAAAAAATCTGATTTTCGCAGTCGGTTTCATTTAAAGCAAAAGGACATTGACTATATTAATGAAAAGGGAATGAATAAAATCCGCTCCCATGCAGAAGATTTTGTCAGAACACGGCTTGCACCAAAATATATTCCGAATGACGGAAAGCAAACGCCCATGAGGGGACACCCTGTTTTTATCGCACAGCATGCCTGTGCCTGTTGTTGCAGAGGGTGTCTTAACAAGTGGTACAGAGTTGCAAGGGACAAACAGCTTAACGAGGTCGAACAGCAGAAAATTGTAAATCTGCTTATGGCTTGGATTGAACGGGAATACAATGATTATAATTCCAATGAAGAATGATAGATAAGGGCAAAAAGATGAGTGATAAATTAAGCGTGTTAAAAGATTACTTCGGACACGATTCTTTCAGAGACGGACAGGAACAGATAGTTGACGCTTTGCTTGACGGCAGAGATGCACTTTGCATTATGCCCACAGGTGCAGGCAAGTCTATGTGCTATCAGATTCCCGCATTACTTTTTGACGGGGTGACAATTGTTGTGTCACCTCTGATTTCGCTTATGAAGGATCAGGTCGGCTCACTCGTTCAGTCGGGAGTTCCTGCGGCATATATAAACAGCTCGCTTTCATATCCGCAATTTCTCCGAGTGCTTTCAAATGTTGAACACGGAAAATACAAAATCATCTATGTTGCACCCGAAAGGCTGTTGACTGACGGATTTCTCGACACCTGTAAAAAGATAAAAATCTCAATGGTTGCAGTTGACGAGGCTCATTGCGTTTCACAATGGGGACAGGATTTCAGACCGAGTTACCTCAAAATTATTTCATTTGTTGAAAGCCTTGCAAATCGTCCGATTGTCGGAGCATTCACCGCAACGGCTACAAATGATGTAAAAGAAGATATAAAGAAAATTCTCAGGCTTGAAAATCCGTTTGAAATTACAACGGGATTTGACCGCCCAAACCTTTTCTTCGGTGTAATAAAGTCATCGTCAAAGGACGAAAAGCTTATTGACCTCATTCGGGAGCGTGGCGACAGGTCGGGAATTGTCTATTGTGCAACCCGAAAAAATGTTGAATCTGTCTGCGAATTGCTCTGCGATAACGGCTTTTCGGCGGCAAGATACCATGCAGGTCTTGATGAGTACGAACGCAGGAAAAATCAGGAGGATTTTGTTTTTGGCCGAAAAAATATTATGGTCGCAACCAATGCTTTCGGTATGGGAATTGACAAGTCAAATGTTACATATGTAATTCATTACAATATGCCGAAAAACATTGAAAGCTACTATCAAGAGGCAGGACGGGCAGGTCGTGACGGCGGTGAGGCTGATTGTATTTTGCTCTACAGTCCTAAGGATGTTCGTCTAAATCGCTTTATGATTGAAAATTCCGAGGGCAACGATGAACTTACAATTGAAGAAAACGAGCAAATTCGTGAGCGTGATTTTGAACGCTTAAAATATATGACCTTTTACAGCACAACAAACGATTGTCTGCGTGGATTTATTCTGCGGTATTTCGGCGGTGAAAAGAAGGCTTACTGCGGAAAATGCTCCAACTGTCTTTCAGTTCACAAGCTTGTTGATGTCACAATTGACGCTCAAAAAATTATGTCGTGTATTGCAAGAACAGGACAAAGGTACGGCAAAACCGTGATTTGTGATGTGTTAAGGGGCAGTAAAAGCGAGAAAATTCTAAAAGCTGAGCTTAACAATCAGTCAACCTACGGAATAATGAAAGAGGTTACGGCAAGGCATATTTTCGGCACAATTGACTTTCTTGCCGAAAAGGAGTATATTTCAGCCGACAATGAAACCGAGGTTCTAAAACTTTTGCCAAAGAGTCGAGATGTGCTTTTCGGACGAGAACGGCTTGTGATGAAGAAAGTTGAAAACTCCGAAAAGGTTGTCAAAACGCACCGCCCCGAAGTGCCTGTCAATTCCGAATTACTTGACGCACTCAAGGCTTTGCGAAAAGGCATTGCATCCAAAAAGAGCGTTCCTGCTTATGTTATTTTTACCGATGCAACGTTGATTGATATGTGCAAAAAATGTCCCGAAACACCCGATGAAATGCTTGAAGTTTCGGGTGTGGGCAGAACAAAGCTTGAAAAATTCGGAAAACAATTTCTTGAAGAAATCGCAAAATTCAGATAACTTCATATACTGTTAAAGGATGAACGAATTCGTTTGTCCTTTTCTTTTTCAATTTTCAAAATTGTATTGAAATAATTAGTACAAAGTTGTACAATAGTTACAGAGAGAAAACAGATTGGAGGCATTTGTATGGCTGACATATTTGATTACATAAGCTGGCGCGGCGATTTGACATTTGAACAGGATGGTTTTAACGAGCTTGACGCACTTGTGCTTTCACGGCTTTCATATCTTCCTTTTGACGGTGCGGTATCGTCCTGTCTGTTTGATGAAATTACCCTTGAACAGGCGGCAATGCGTGTGTTTGCAACCGATGATTACGAGAAAAATCTATTGTGGAAGGGTGACGCCGACCTTTTGAAAGCAACGGCAGAGAGCAAGAGATTCGGCAAAATTCTTGTTTCGGGGTATGTAAACGAGGTTGAGTCCGATGTGAGTATGCAGTTTTCCGCAATCACTTTTGAATTTCTCAAAAAGAATTATTTTATTTCATACAGAGGAACGGACTTTTCTCTTGTCGGCTGGCAGGAGGACTTCAATATGTTCTTCACATTTCCGTTGCCGTCACAGAAAAAGGCTCTTGATTATTTTGAAAAGGCAGTCCGTATGCTCAACGGAAAATTCATTCTGGGCGGTCACTCAAAGGGCGGAAACCTTGCGGTTTATGCCGGTGCTTTTACCGATGAAAATTCAAGAAATCACATTGATTATATTTACAATTTTGACGGACCGGGGTTTTCTCTTGACAAAATCAGGGACAGCGGATTTTATGAAGTCGACGACAGAATCTACACCTTTGTTCCGCAGTCGAGCATTTTCGGCATGATGTTTGAGCATGAGGAGAGTTACACAATTGTAAAGAGCAATCAAAAAGGTTTTCTCCAACACGATGTCTATTCGTGGGAGATTGAGCTGAACAGGCTTGTCAGACTGAAAAGCACTACAAATTTCAGCGTTTTCTTTGACCATACGCTGAAAGAATTTGTTGAATCGCTGACAATTGCTCAAAGACGGGAGTTCACAAAAGAGGTTTTTGCCCTTTTGTCGCTGACCGAAACCGCAACCTTTAATGAGATGCTGAAAAATCCGCTTAAAAACACGGGAACAATCCTAAAATCCTTTGCAGGTCTTGACAGCAAAACAAGAAATATGCTTCTGAAAACAATCTTCGCATTCGTTAAAAGTGCAAAAAACAATTTTTCCGACATAACAGGCGGTCAGAAATCAATTGAAATAACGACATAATATCATATAATATTATAAATACTCCCCAGATACTTGATTGCATCTGAGGAGTTTGCTATAATTATATGGTAAGAAAAAGTGTATTGATTTTTTCGACTGTTACAGAGAATAAGAGTTCTTCACAAATTTACATAAAAGGATAATGACATATGAAAACGACTAACAACATTAAGAGAACAATGACAATTGCAATTGCAGCGGCAATGATTACAGCAACAGCAATGCTTTCGGGTTGCGGTTGTGACGATAGTAATGCAACGAACAAGACTGCAACAACAGTTCAGACTACAAGCGTAGAAGAAACAACAGTTCCCGAAACAGCACCGACTCTTTCTGAAACAGATAAAGCAATTACCGATGCAGGACTCAAAGTAGGTGCTGACGGCAAAATTACTGATAAGAATGGCAAAGAAGTGAAAGTTGATAGGGACGGTAAGGTTGAGGTTAAAAACGAAAAGGGTGAAACCGTCAAGGTAGATTCTTCTGAAGTGAAAAAGGCAAATCAGAACAAGGTAAAGGTTGACAGCTATCCGACAAACTCATCTTCTCAGAAGAAGGACACAAGCACATCAAATAAGGGTAATGGCAGTTCTTCTTCAAAGTCAAACAGTTCAAAATCTGACAGCAAAAAGGACACTTCATCTAAGAGCGACAGCTCAAAGCAGGAGAGTTCAAAATCTGAATCATCCAAAACACCGCAGAGCAGTTCATCAAGTTCAAAACCTGACTCATCTAAGAATGAATCTTCAAAGCCGACTCCTAAGCCTCAGCATACACACAGTTGGACAAACATTACCGAAAAGGTAAAAGTTGTTGACAAGAAAGCATACAGCTATGAGGAGCCGGTGTACGAAACAAAAAGTAGAGTGATTTGCAATGATTGTGGTGCTGATATTACGGATTTAGGAGAGGAAGAGTTAACAGAACATATTTGTAACCACGCTCTTAACGGCGGCAAAGGTTCTTACCGAGTAGATGATGTAAAGATACAGACCGGCACTAAGACAGTCAATGTACCCGAAAAGTCGCATTACGAGACAAAAGTAATTGGCCGTAAGTGCAACGGCTGCGGTAAAGTTGAATATTACTGATAGTCAGTAAGTAATAAGGGAGTTATCGTTAGATAGCTCTCTTTTTTTATTCTCAAAATACTTGTACAGAGTACCAATCGGTACTCTATTTTTTTACTCAGAAAACATATGAAAGCGGAGTGTTCAATAAGCTCTGCTTTTTAAATGTCAATCGTCAGTTCAACGGGGCAATGGTCAGAACCTAAAATTTCGGTATGGATTTTTGCACCGTCAAGCTTGCTTTCAAGAGCTTTTGAAACGATAAAATAGTCAATACGCCAGCCCGCATTTTTTTCACGAGCCTTGAATCTGTATGACCACCACGAATACACGCCCTCTGTATCGGGATAGAAATAGCGGTAGGTGTCGATAAAGCCGTCATCGAGCAACGCTGTCATCTTTGAACGCTCCTCATCGGTAAAGCCTGCATTTTTACGGTTGGTTTTCGGATTTTTCAAATCAATTTCTTTGTGTGCAACATTCAAATCACCGCACATAATAACCGGCTTTTTTTCTTCAAGTTTTTTCAGATATGCCTTGAAATCATCCTCCCATTTCATTCGGTAATCAAGCCTTTTCAGCTCGCTTTGCGAGTTTGGAGTGTAGCAGGTGACAACAAAGCAATTGTCAAATTCTGCCGTGATAACTCTGCCCTCATGGTCGTGTTCGTCAATGCCGATCCCGTAACATACATTCAAAGGCTCTTCCTTTGTGAACATAGCCGTTCCTGAATAGCCTTTTTTGTCGGCATAGCACCAATACTGATGATATCCTTCAAGCAAGAGGTCAATCTGTCCCTCTTGAAGTTTTGTTTCCTGAAGACAGAAAATATCTGCGTCAACATCTTTAAAAAAGTCCTCAAAGCCCTTTGTAACACAGGCACGAAGTCCGTTTACATTCCACGAAATCAATTTTTTCATAATTTACTCCCGTACACACAAAAGGGAGCAAGCATTGCCTGCTCCCAAATTGCCAATTTGTTAATTATTCTTCTGCGGAAAATTCGTCTTTGCCTACACCACAGAGAGGGCATACCCAATCCTCGGGTACATCTTCCCATGCTGTGCCTGCATCAACGCCGTTGTCGGGATCGCCGATTTCAGGATCGTAAACATATCCGCAAACATCGCATACATATTTCATACTATCAAATCTCCTGTTCAAAGTCTGTTGTGTAATCGGTTAGTTGTTGGTCATACGATTATCAAGCTGACTTTTTTGATTTTTTATTGTTTTAATGATTACTTAAAGTATCTGTTAAGAAGACCTCTAAAGCCTGCGCCGTGTCTTGCTTCATCCTTTGCCATCTCGTGAACCGTGTCATGAATAGCGTCAAGGTTCTGAGCCTTTGCACGCTTTGCAAGGTCAAACTTACCTTCGCAAGCACCTGTTTCTGCATCTACACGCATCTGAAGATTCTTCTTTGTGCTGTCTGTAAGAACTTCGCCTAAAAGCTCTGCAAACTTGGCAGCGTGTTCAGCCTCTTCAAAAGCATACTTTGTAAATGCGGCAGAAACCTCGGGATAGCCTTCTCTGTCTGCAACTCTTGCCATTGCAAGATACATACCGACTTCGCTGCATTCTCCCTCAAAGTTAGCTCTGAGATCCTTGAGAATATCTTCGCTTACGCCCTGAGCAACGCCAACCTCGTGAACTGTTGCGAAAGACGCCTCCTCGTCCATCTGCTTAAATTTTTCCTTCGGTGCCTTACAAACAGGGCAAGCCTCGGGAGCTTCGGGACCTTCATAAACATAACCGCATACTGTGCAATACCATTTCATAATTACTTCTCCTTTGTAATAAATATTAGTGTACTTCTGCCGAACATTTAGGACATATGCCGTAGTAGATAACAAATCTGTTTTCTACCTTAAATCCCTCTTCGGCAAGCTGTGACTCAAGGTCATCAGCATTTTGATTGTCTTCAACATCAATAACTGCATTGCATTTGTTGCAGACAAAGTGGGGGTGTGGCTCTGTGTTGCCGTCAATACGCTCCTCACCGTTTACATTGCATATAACGCTGACCTTTCCTTCATCCTTAAAAAGAGCAATGTTTCTGTAAACCGTGCCAAGACTAAGGTCGGGAATTTCGGGCTTTAATTTATCATAAACCCAGCGTGCGCTCGGATGAGTGTCCGTACCGCACACAGCGTTGTAAATTGCATTGCGTTTTGAGCTGAAATTTCTTTTTGCCATAATTCATAAATCCTTATGCAATATTAGTCAGTACCGATTGACCAAAATCAGTAATCAGTATTAACTTTGGCTATATTCTATCACGCAGTTGTTTGATTATATTTACAATAAAGAATTATAGATAAAAAATCTTGCACAAAGAATTGGGAGGAAATATAGTGAAATCAAACAAAACAGTAAAAATTATCATTTTTACGGCACTTTTCCTGTCTGCGGTAATTTTAATATCGGTAATGACAGGTGCAGTAAAAGAAACAACGGCTGATACCGACAGCGTAAAACTACCCGTAATAATGTATCACTCACTTTTAAAGGATGAAAAACTGCAAAATGACTACACTGTTTCACCGACTCTTTTTGAAAACGATTTAAAATATCTTACCGAAAACGGCTACACAACCGTTGTTGTAAAAGACCTTACCGATTATGTTTACGGCAAAAAATCATTGCCCGAAAAATGCATTATGCTGACCTTTGACGACGGCTATTATAATAATTATTATTATGCACTCCCTTTGCTTGAAAAATACAACTGCAAGGCGGTCATATCTCCGATTGCGTCAGTGTCCGAAAAATTCACCGAAACCAAGGACATTTCCGTGACCTACGGGCATATAACTTTTGACGATATGAAAGAAATGTCCGATTCGGGCTATGTTGAAATTCAGAATCATTCGTACGATATGCATTCTTTGAAATCACGAAAGGGTGTTTTGCCAAAAGCGGGGGAGAGTGACGAAGCATATAAATCTATTCTTACGGAAGATGTTGTCAAAGCTCAAGCCTTGCTTGAAAATGCAACAGGGAAAAAACCGACCTGCTTTGTATATCCGTTCGGTGCAAAAAATGACCTGACCGAAAAGCTGATAAAAGAAATGGGCTTTTCGTGTACACTAACCTGTACGGAAAAGCCCAATATAATTACTAAAAATCCCGACAGCCTCTACGAGCTGGGACGATATCGCCGTGACCGCAACGAGTCAATGCAGAATCTTCTTATCCGAATTGAAATGCAGTCATAATATTTATACGGCAGATACGGCAGATTTTTCAGCCTTGGCGTTTCTTACAAAAGCCTCGCACAAAGCTATGAAGATGAAAAACAGCGGAGTTGTAATCGGCTGATAAAGGTTTACAACAGACTGAACAGCATAGCAGATAACGGCCGAAACGCACGCAATCAACATCGGATTTTCCTTTGCATACTTAACTGCGTTCTTAATCGTACCGCACACAATGGCAAGATAGGAGAGAAGTCCCGTAATTCCGATTGTTATAAGGTAGTTTAGATATTCGTTATGAGCGGCATTTGTTGAGCTGTCACCGTATTTTGAAAGGTCGTCAAAGTACGGACTGAATGCGGAGTAGAACATATCCGGACCTACGCCGAACAGCTTTTCAATGAATGAAGCGTCACCGAAAATCCATATCGACCTTATCCACATAAAGCCTCTGTGCGTACCCCATATATCGTTAAAGCGGATAATTCTTTCAAAATTGCCGAGGTCGGTTTTGGTGTCAATACAACTGAAATAAACCATAATTCCTATCATGGCAACAGCACAAAATCCGAATACAACGGCAAGAGCAATCGGCACGGCTCTTGAAATTGTGATGTTTGGTTTTTTGTAATCAATAAGATACAAAATCCCTGTAATAACGGCACAAGCTGCAAACAATATCCAGCCGATGCCTGAGAAAACGAAAATTTCCTGAAACTTATCAAAACCCTTGCTTTTGTCGTCAAAGCAGAGCGAGAACAATCTGAGCAGCTTTGCAAACAACAGCATAACAGTTGCCGAAAGGAAAAATCTTTTCAGTCTGACAAGGCTGTTTGAAAACCATACAAGGTAAATAATCATAAATACAGCCATGCCGAGAATGCCGGAATCGCTGTCGGCAGTCATAAGAGCCGCAAAGCCAAATCCTGTTGCTACAAGATAAATTGCCCTGAGCAAGGTTTTCTCCGTGATAACCGACATTGCAATCATAATAGGCATAGCGATGCAGATGTAGCTTGAAAGCAGATTTTTGTTGCCGATTGTTGAAGTGAAGTCGGTAATAGTCTGTTGGTCGGTGAGAAGAGTAAACATCCCGAGAGGATCAATATAGAATGAGTTAAGCACCGCAAGTGCATAAACTATCATTGAACCGAACGCAAGCGCAACGAATATGTATTCAAAATATTTAAAGCACCTTGTAATCATAAAATATGCTGCGGTGTAAAATGCCATAAGCACAAGTCCGTTGTTTCGCCCATGAGTACCCAGAAGTGCATCCAAAGGGTTTGCAGA
>OIMZ01000168.1_pt1 | contig 13048 bp, 9 predicted proteins | sample 1585131 | NCBI WGS metagenome assembly OIMZ01 (sample SAMN02674693, study PRJEB24791) | human gut metagenome, SKBSTL018 | isolation source: stool | host: Homo sapiens | place: USA | reverse complement strand
CTTTTTGGCGAACATGCAGCAAAGCAGGTTCAGCTCGTCCGAGCCGGTGACTGCGATGAACACATCCGCTTCCTCCACGCCCGCCTCGGACAGGGTGGTGATGGACGAACCGTTGCCGAGAATGCTCATCACATCGTAGGACTCCCCGATATGCTCCACACGGGCCTTGTTCGTATCGATAACGGTCACGTTGTGACCCTCTTCACTGAGCTGCCGCGCCAGCGCTGTGCCGACCTTGCCGCCGCCCACCAAAACGATCTTCATAGAATAACCCTTTCTCTTCTCCTGCGCCGTCTGGGCGCTATTGAGTAGATTATACCACATCTCAGGCAAAACATCTACAAAATCAGCCCTTCTGTCGGCTTTATCCACTACAAAGCGCAGTTTTGGCGGAAAAACGGCCCCGGAACACACGGGTCCCGGGGCCGTTCTCAGCGATTCAGGTATTTCAGTACCGCTCCACGCCGTCCTTGGTGACGAGGGCGTAGACCAGCGGGGCTTCCTCGGGCTTTTCGGGGCCGTAGACGAGGCCGCTGCGGTACTCGGCGGCGGCAGCGTCGAACTTATCCGCCGCGCCGTAGAAGGTGGCGAGGCTCTCGCCCTTGTGGACGTAGTCGCCGCGCTTCTTGTGGAGGGTGATGCCGGCGGCGAAGTCCAGCGGGTCGCCCTTCTTCTGACGGCCTGCGCCCAGCAGAACGCTGGCAGAGCCGATCTTCTCGGCGTCGTTGGCGACGATGTAGCCGTCCTCTTCGGCCAGCAGCTCATAGCTGGCGGCGGGCTTCTCGAAGAGGCTGTAGTCATCCAGAACGCGGGTATCGCCGCCCTGGGCCGCGAACATCTCCTTGCACTTTGCAAAGGCAGAGCCGTCTGCGATAACTGCTTCGGCCATGGCGCGGCACTCGGCGGGAGACCCCTTATCGGCCAGCACCAGCATATTCGCAGCCAGCTGCAGGCAGACCTCGGTCAGGTCGGCGGGGCCGTGGCCCTTGAGCACGTCCATGCTCTCCATGACCTCAAGGCTGTTGCCGATGTTGTGGCCCAGCGGGGTATCCATATCGGTGATCATAGCAGCGACGCGGCGGCCATGATGGGTGCCGATGGAGACCATCAGCTTGGCCAGCTCGATGCTCTGGTCCACGGTCTTCATGAACGCACCGGTGCCGGTGGTGACGTCCAGCAGGATGGCGTCCGAGCCGGAGGCCAGCTTTTTGGACATGATGCTGGACGCAATCAGCGGGATGCAGCTGACAGTAGCGGTAACGTCCCGCAGGGCGTACATCTTTTTATCTGCCACGGCAATGCCCTCGCTCTGGCCGATGACCGACAGACCGATCTGGTTCACCTGTGCAAAAAACTCCTCCTGCGAGAGGGCGGTCTTTGTGCCGGGCACGCTCTCCATCTTGTCGATGGTACCGCCGGTGTGGCCGAGACCACGGCCGCTCATTTTGGCGATCTTCACCCCGCAGGCCGCCACGATGGGCGCGATGACCAGCGTGGTCTTGTCGCCCACACCGCCGGTGGAGTGCTTGTCCACCTTGATGCCCGGAATGGGCGAAAGGTCTACCATCACACCGCTGTGCGCCATCACATCGGTCAGCTCAGCGGTCTCCGCGTTGGTCATGCCGCGCAGATACACCGCCATCATCCATGCGGCCATCTGGTAGTCAGCCACTTCCCCGCTGACAAAGCCATTGACGATGGCCTCCAGTTCCTCCCGGGTGTGGGTGCCGCCATCCCGCTTTTTTGCGATCAGATCATAAATACGCATCGTTTCACGCTCCTGTTCTTATTGTTTTTGGGGCGTTTTATGCCCGGATCTCCTGCCATACGCTCTTGCCGTCCAGCGTGGAGGCGTCCACTTCCAGATATTCGCAGATGGTCTGGGCGATGGTGCCGAAGCACAGCTTAGTGCCCAGATCCGTCCCCGCCTTCACACCCTTGCCGCAGACCAGATACGGCACATACTCGCGGGTATGGTCGGTGGTCTTGGTGTAAGAGGGGTCGCAGCCGTGGTCGGCGGTGATCATGAGCAGGTCGCCCTCCCGCATCCCCGGCAGGAAATCAGCCAGAAAACGGTCGAACTCCGTAGCGGCGGCAGCGTAGCCTGCCACATCGCGGCGGTGGCCGTAGAGCATATCAAAGTCTACCAGATTCACGAAGGCAAGGCCTTCAAAATCCCGGGTCTGCAGAGCCTTGGTAAAGGCGATGCCGTTGGTGTTGCCGGTGGTCTTGATCTTTTCGGTCACGCCCTCGCCGTCAAAGATATCGTAGATCTTGCCCACGGCGATCACGTCCTTACCGGCATCCTTCAGCAGATCCAGCATGGTGGCGCGGGGCGGCTTCAGGCTCAGGTCGTGGCGGTTGGTGGTGCGGTAGAAGGTATCCGCGCTGTTGCCCAGGAAGGGGCGGGCGATCACACGCCCTACGCCGTACTTGCCCTTGAGCATTTCCCGGGCGATCTCGCAGTAGCGGTACAGCTCCTGCACCGGTACAAGCTCCTCGTTGGCAGCCACCTGAAAAACGCTGTCGGCGCTGGTATAGACGATGAGGGCATTTTCCCGCATGGCCTGCTCGCCGTAGTCCTTCAGCACCTGCGTACCGGAATAGGGCTTGTTGCACAGTACCTTGTGGCCGGTCTTTTGCTCATACTCCCGGATCAGCTCCTCCGGGAAGCCCTCGGGGAAGGTGGGCAGCGGCTCCGGGCTGACTACACCGGCGATCTCCCAGTGGCCGATGGTGGTATCCTTGCCCATGCTCTGCTCCTGCAGGCGGGCAAAGGCAGCCGCCGGGGCATCCGTCTTTTTCCCTGCGGTCACGCCGTCAATGTTGAACAAGCCCAGCTTGCGCAGATTGGGGCAATTGAAATTGGGGTGGTTCGCAATGGCACCCAAGGTGTTGGTGCCTGCATCGCCAAAGGCAGCGGCATCCGGCTCTGCGCCGATGCCAAAGCTGTCCAGCACGATCAGAAAAACGCGTTTTTCCATAATGGTCACTCCATTTCTCCGGGGCGCGTCCCGGAACAGTACTACTTTATTATTCTTATTATAAGCAAAAAGCTCCTCGGATGCAAGAGGAAGCAGCCTTGTGCGGTCTTATCAGTTTTTGCGTTTTGCAGCAGTTTTCCCCTGTCAGACAGCACGCAGAAAGCTGCGGCGCATCGTTAAAAGTTTTACAATCTTTCCTTTGGGCATCAACAGATGCAAAAACTTGTATTCAAACAAAAATTCCTCTTGCTCTCTTGCGCCGGAATGATTATAATAATAGGTGGTAGAGTTTTGGGTTTTCCCGCTCTGCCATATAAACCGACCCGCTGTACCGGGAGCTTTTACTCCCATTGGTCATACACAGCAGCCTGCAGGGATGCTGTGCCGGATATAGGTAAGAGAGAGTTGACGGAGGTATATTGCATGAGAAAGACGAAAATTATTTGCACCCTTGGTCCTTCCACCGATAAGGAAGGCGTTCTGCGCGAGCTGATCGCCAACGGCATGAACGTGGCTCGTTTCAATTTTTCCCACGGTTCCCACGAGGAGCATCTGGGACGCCTTGAAAAGCTGAAGGCTCTGCGCGAGGAGCTGGGCAAGCCCGTGGCCGCACTGCTGGACACCAAGGGCCCCGAGATCCGCCTGAAGGACTTCAAGAACGGCGTTGAGAATCTGGTTGCAGGCCAGACCTTTACCCTGACCACCCGCGATGTGGAGGGCACCAACGAGATCTGCTCCATCACCTACAAAGATCTGCCCATGGACGTGGAGCCGAACGGCACCATCATGCTGGACGACGGCCTGATCAAGCTGCAGATCCAGACCGTGAACGACACCGACATCGTCTGCACCGTGCTGAACAACGGCAAGATCAAGAACAAGAAGGGCGTCAACGTGCCCGGCGTGCACCTGTCTATGCCGTATATGAGCCAGCGCGATAAGGACGATATCATCTTCGGCATCCAGCAGGGCTACGATTTCATCGCCGCTTCCTTTGTGCGCACCGCACAGGACGTGTACGATATCCGCAACCTGCTGAACCAGTACGATTCCAACATCCGCATCATTGCAAAGATCGAGAACCGCGAGGGCGTGAACAACATCGACAGCATTCTGGCTGCTGCCGACGCCGTGATGGTGGCCCGTGGCGATCTGGGCGTGGAGATCGACTTCACCGAGCTGCCCGGCATTCAGAAAACCATCATCGACCGCTCCTTCTCCTTCGGCAAGCCCATCGTCACCGCTACCCAGATGCTGGACAGCATGATAGTGAACCCCCGCCCCACCCGCGCCGAGATTTCGGACGTGGCAAACGCCATCTACGACGGTACCTCTGCCATTATGCTGTCCGGTGAGACCGCTGCCGGTGCCTACCCTGTGGAGGCGCTCAAGACCATGTCCGCCATCGCTGAGCGCACCGAGCAGGAGGGCTTCCATCTGCGCGGCCGCCAGATGGATTCCAACCCCGGCAAGATCAGCGTCTCTGACGCTACCGCCCATGCCGCCTGCCTGACCGCACGGGACGTGAACGCCGCTGCCATCGTTACCGTGTCTGAGTCCGGCACCACCGCCCGCCTGCTGAGCAAGTACCGCCCGCAGCAGCCCATCATTGCCTGCGTCATGCGCGAGCAGGTGCAGCGTCAGCTGTCCCTGAGCTGGGGCATCACCCCGCTGATGATGTCTCTGGCACACAGCACCGATGAGCTGATTGAGATGTCCACTGCTCTGGCCAAGGAAAATGGCTACCTGCACAACGGCGAGCTGGCTGTTGTGACCGCAGGCGTGCCCGTGGGCGTTTCCGGCACCACCAACATGATCAAGATCCACATGGTGGGCAACTGTCTGGCTACCGGCGTGGGTGTCGGCCCTGAGAACAACGATGTTGCCAGCGGCAAGGCCTGCGTCTGCCGCACCATGGACGAGGTGCGCGCCAAGTTCAAGCCCGGCATGGTGCTGGTAGTTCCTTCCACCAGCAATGAGATGCTGAGCTTTGTGCGCGACGCTGCCGCTCTGGTGGTAGAGGAGCCCGGCCTGAACAGCCACGCCGCCATTGCCGGTAAGGCACTGCTGAAGCCCACCGTTGTGGGTGCCGCCGGTGCTACCAGCCACATCCGCGATGGCCTGATGGTGGCTGTGGACTGCGCACACGGCAGTGTGCAGCGCCTGCAGGGCTGATAAAGGAGAGCTGTAGTATGGAACGTATCGCAAGTTTTTGCGTGGATCACACCCGGCTGGAGCGCGGGATGTATCTGAGCCGTCAGGACGGCGATGTGCTCACCTGGGACATCCGCATGAAAAAGCCCAATCAGGGCGATTATCTGACAACCGCCGCTGCCCACACGCTGGAGCACCTGTTTGCCACCTACGCGCGCAACAGCGCCGTGAAGGACGGGGTGATCTATGTTGGCCCCATGGGCTGCCGCACCGGCTTTTACCTGCTCACCCGGGGGCTGACCCCTGCGCAGGCATTGCAGCTGACGGTGGACGCCTACCGCTTTATGGCCGATTTTGAGGGCGCTGTGCCCGGTGCCAGCGAGGTGGAATGCGGCAACTACCGCGATATGGATCTGCCCGCCGCCAAGGCTGAAGCCGCTGCCATGCTGCCCGTGCTGGAAAGCCTGACCGCAGAGGATCTGCACTACTGATCTGTCAATATAAAGAGAGCGCCGCACAAAATACCGTGCAGCGCTTTTTTGTTACAAAATGATGCGAAAGTATTATTTATAATTTCAGGGCAGGGGAACGTCTGCGGATGTTCCCCTGCCCTGTTTTTACTAAAAGAAATCTCAAATCAGCCCCAAGGCTGCAAATTCCTTAGCAATGCCGTCCTCGTACACCGAGGGGGCAATGCGGTCGCAGCGCTGCTTCAGGCTTGCAGAGCCATTGGCCATACAGACGCTGATGCCGACCACATCGGTCATTTGCAGGTCGTTGTCGCTGTCGCCAAAACCGATGCTGTCCTGCAGAGACACGTTCAAATAGTCGCAGACTGCCTTGATGCCGCGTCCCTTATCAAATTTGCGGTTGATGAGTTCGCCGTTCACATAGCCGCCGTCCAAACTGTCCAGCTTGCTCTCGCAGAACACGAATCTGTCCTCGTACAGGTGCTTTGCCTCGTTCAAGTCCTCGCTGCGCTCTGCGATATACACGATCTTATATAACGGCTCGCCCTTGTACTCGGCCAGCGGGCTCATGGTCATGCCGTCCTCCATGGCCTTGCGCCAACGGGCGGCTTCGCTGTTCAGATTGCCTGCATCCCGGTGGGTAAAACTCCAACGCTCGATCATCTTCAGGCTGCCGTAGGTGGCATCCCGCGCTTCCAGCGTGCACTCCACGCCGTGGCGCTCCATGGCGCTGCGCACGCCCTGTGCCAGCTGCGGCTCCATGGGCAGATCTACCAGCACCTTATCCCCGCAGAACACATAACCGCCGGCGCTGCATACCGCGCCGTCAAAGCCATAGTCCAGCAGCGGCTGGGTCATGCGCAGGTTGCGCCCGGTGCACAGAAATAGCTTGTGGCCGTTGGCGTGCGCCTTGTGCAGCGCCTCCACCGTGCTTTGGGGGATCAGCATCTCGCCCGGGGGCAGCAGAGTGCCATCGATATCTAAAAAGATCAGTTTCTGTTTCATTCGTTCCTCTTTTTTTACAGTGAGCCGCGCTCTACCAGCGTATAGCCCAGCGTGGTCTGGCGTACCGGTGCAGCGTCCGGCCCGGTATGCTCTAAGCTTTGCAGCAGCATCCGGGCAGCCTCCTGCCCGACCTGCCGCTGATAGAAGCGGATGGTGGTCAGGCCGGGTTCCACCACCTTGCCTGCCCAGTTGTCTCCGATGCCGGCAAGGCCGACATCCTGCCCTACTTTGCGCCCGGCGTCGCGCAGCACCCGCAAAGCGCCAAAGGCCACGGTGTCTGTCACGCAGACCACACCGTCCAACTGCGGGCAGCGTGCCAGCAGCTCTTCCATGCAGCGGTGCCCTTCTTCCATGGAAAAGGCGGCGCAGTAAGCGCGGGGCAGACCATCTGCGTTTAGTCCCACCTCCCGCAGTGCATCCTGCACACCCTGACGGCGGGCTATGCCGGTGGCGGGGTCCTGCTCGCTACCGCCGATGTACACGATATTTTTGCGGCCATGCTCCAGCATCTTCCGGGTCAGGTCGCGGGCAGCAGAGCGGTCGTCGTTATAAACGCAGGGCAGGTCTGCAAAACGCTGCCCCGTTACCACCACAGGCACACGGCAGTCTTTCAGCGCCTTGCACAGCTGCGGGCTGGTATCATAGCCCAGCAGGATGATACCGGCCACATGGTTGCGTTGCAGCGCTGTAAGATATTCCAGCTCCATCTGCCCGTCCAGCTCGGTGTCTGCCAGCAGCATCAGGTAGCGGCTGGCCCCCAGCTCGGCTGCAATGCCGCTGGTGATCTGCCCCACCGACTGGGAGCTGATGCTGGGCACAATGACCCCCACCTGACGTACCTTGCCGGTGCGCAGGGTCTGCGCCGCAGTATCCGGGCTATAACCGGTCTTTTCCACTACGGCTTGTATCACGGCACGCTTCTGCTCGCTGAGGGGGCCGCCGTTCAAATAGCGGCTGACCGCAGCGCTGGAAACGCCTGCCATCTTTGCAATATCACTGATGGTCATGGGGTTATTCTCCGTTCCCTCTCCGGTGGTAATGTGTAAACGTTTTCATGCTTATTATAAATCCGTTTCATATTTCCCGCAAGAGGTGCAATGACCGTTTTTCTGTGGGGCTGCCCGCTGCTTTTTTGGTGATTTTACACAATCCAAACAATCTTGCTTTCTGATTTACCGCCAGAATTGCGAAAACCGTAGCGCTTATACAAGTCCCATGCTGATGGCGCGTGCGATAAGTCCCAGCACCAGCGCTGCCAGAATAATACCAAGTGCCACCCTGCTCTCGCCGCCGGTCTGCTGCTTTTTGCTGCGGGAGGCTGTGCCGCGGCTCTGCTTTGTACCGGCGCTGCGGCTGCGGGCAGAGGTATTCTGCCGCCCGGCAGTGCTTTTGGTGCTGCGGACAGTCTGGGGATTGCGGGGCTTTGTGCGGGCGGCGGCTTTCCCCTGCTGTGTGTTCTGCGGGCTGCTCTGGCGCGCTTTAAGAGGCTTGCCCTCGCTGCAACGGCTCAGGTAATCCTCTGCCTCGCGGTAATACTGCGCCAGTTCGTTTTCCTTAAAGGCAGTACCGGCGTAGCCCTCCTCCAGCGCCTCAATGGCTTCATTGAACAGCAGGGCTGCCTGTGCGCCGTCTGCTGCAACTGCCGCGTGAGCAGCTTCGTTGCGGGCGGTGCGGATGGCGTTGCAGGCATGGCGGGCGGCAGAGGGGTGCGCCGTGTTGCCAAGCAGGTCCAGTGGGCGGGCGGCATCGTTCTCCGGGTCCAGCAGCACCCGCATACAAAGGGTAGTGTCCAGCTGCTGCCAGCTGGTCTTGCCGGTAAGATCCGGCATACGGTCATAATAATCCGGGCTTTCCTGCTTGCGGGCAGCAATATGCTCCAGCAGCGCATCCAGACTGTGCGCCCCGGGCTTGCGCTCCCAGTGCCAGCGCAGCAGACGGTGGCTGATCTCATCGCAGGCGGTCTTGATCTCAAAAGCCACCTGTAAGGCTTGTTCCGGCATGGTATTTCCTTTCTGTGCAGTGCACACAAAAGGCGGAGAAGGCACGCTGCCCCCTCCGCCGGGATGATCTCTTATTTTACAGCACGAACTGGTAGTACACAAAGCCGCACAGCGCGATGGCTGCACACAGGATGGCCGTAATAGGCGGCACCCAGCGGATCAGCGCTTCTGCCACGCTGTCCCGGTTATCCTCGTACTCTTCGTCCTCCTCCACAGGCGCGGGCTGACGCACCGGAGCCGGACGGCGGGCGGGGATCACGCGGGTACCCTCGTCTGCCGCAGCAGCGCCGGAAAGCGGTGCGCGGACAGAGGCATCCAGCACCCGGGTAGGCTCCGAGACAGGCTGGATGGGGTCAGCCTTTGGCTCGTAGACTGGTGCTCCCACGACCCGGGTGGGCTCTTCTACGGGAGCCGCCGGAGCAGCAGGGGCTGCGCCCACGATACGGGTAGGCTCCTCCACCGCAGCGGGCGCTGCGGGAGCAGCCGGGGCGTTAAGGGGCATTTCCATCTCGTCTGCCGGGGCAGCGGGCTGCAGCAGAGTGTTCAGCGCGTTCTGCAACAGGATACGGTCGCAGCCGCACTCCGAGCAGTAAACCGTGTCCTCCTCGGTGGGATGGAAGGCACCGCAGGCGCAGTACCAGCCGTTCTCGAACACCTGCGGCTGATACTTGAGCCCGGTGCGGTTCATGCGGGCCTCCAGCGCCTTTTGCAGCTCCGGAGCCAGACGGCGGGGTGCGGGCAGACGCACACGCTTGATGCCGTCCAGATGCACCACGCGCTTGCCGTTGTACACATTGCACAGGGTAACATCCACGCTGGTGATGGCCTTGGCCGTGATGAACACGGCATCATCCTGCCCAAACAGCTCGCCGGGCTTCACCTGCAGGTCCCGGTACTCGAACTTATCCTCGCACAGGATCACGCCATCCACGCCCTTGCACTTGAAGTGGATCTCCAGTGCGGTCAGGGTCACGCGGGAAATATTCTTAAAGGTCAGGCAGACAGCATGCTCGCCGCTGACGTCTCCCTTGAGCAGCTCCACGCAGACAAACTGCACCGGACTGCCGGGGGTATAGTAGTTTGCGCGGGTCTGTGCGACCGGGTTAAAATTTTCCTCCACGATGCTCGCTCCTTTCTTAAAAAAAGCTTAGTCCTGCTGCTCCGAGGCATCCGGCTGCGGTATTTCCGGCTGGGCAGGCTCGGCCTGCTCGGCGGGTTCTGCACGCTCGGCAGTCTCCGCAGGCTCTGCGGGCTGCACCGGGGCGGGCTGCATGGTCTGGTCGGGCTGTGCCTGCTCGGGCTTTGCATCCTCGCAGGGAGGCAGGGTGCCACCGGCCATAATGGTGTTGAACTGCTCCTCGTTGAGCTTTTCGCGCTCCATCAGAGCCTTGGCCAGCGCATGGAGCTGGTCGATGTGCTCGGTCAGGGTGCGGCGGCAGGTCTCGTAGGCTTCATCGATGATATCCCGCATCTCGCCGTCGATCTCGGCAGCGGTGGTCTCGCTGTAGCCCTTGCCCTGGCCCAGATCACGGCCCAGGAAGGTCTCCTCCTGCGAGGTGCCGTAGACCACGGGGCCCAGACGCTCGGAGAAGCCGTAGCGGGTGATCATCTGGCGTGCGATGTTGGTGGCCTGCTGCAGGTCGTTGGAGGCACCGGTGGAGATGTCCTCCAGAATCAGCTGCTCGGCCACACGGCCGCCCAGGCTGGACACGATGTCCTCAAACATCTCGCCCTTGGTCACATAGCTGCGATCCTTCTCAGGCAGATACATGGTGTAACCGCCGGCCTGACCGCGAGGGATGATGGTGATCTCGTGCACGCGGGGATGATGCTTGCAGTAGAAGCCTGCCACTGCGTGACCGGCCTCGTGGTAGGCGGTGAGTTTTTTCTCCTCCGGGGTGACCACGCGGCTCTTCTTCTCGGGGCCAGCCATCACCTTCATGGAGGCTTCCTCGATATCCTCCATGGTAATGGCCTTGCGGTTGCGGCGGGCTGCCAGCAGCGCGGCCTCGTTGACAAGGTTCTCAAGGTCTGCACCGGCAAAACCGGCGGTGCGCTGGGCAATGACCTTCAGGGAGACGTCCGGTGCAAGGGGCTTGTTGCGGGTATGCACCTTCAGGATCTCCTCGCGGCCCTTGGCATCCGGCAGACCCACATAGACCTGACGGTCAAAGCGGCCGGGACGCAGCAGCGCCTTATCCAGAATATCAGCACGGTTGGTGGCCGCCATGACGATGATGCCGTCGTTGGCTTCAAAGCCATCCATCTCCACCAGCAGCTGGTTCAAAGTCTGCTCGCGCTCATCGTGACCGCCGCCCAGACCTGCGCCGCGCTGACGACCCACGGCATCGATCTCGTCGATGAAAATGATGCAGGGCATGGTCTTTTTGGCCTTATCGAACAGGTCGCGCACCCGGGATGCGCCCACGCCGACGTACATCTCCACAAAGTCAGAGCCGGAGATGGAGTAGAAGGGCACCCCTGCCTCGCCTGCACAGGCGCGGGCCAGCAGGGTCTTGCCGGTACCCGGAGGGCCGACGAGCAGGATGCCCTTGGGCATCGAGGCACCGATCTCTTCGTATTTCTTGGGGTCGTGCAGATAATCGACGATCTCCTGTAAGTTCTCTTTGGCCTCATCCTCGCCGGCCACATCCGCAAAGCGGATGCCGTGGGTGGATTGGACGTAGACCTTGGCGTTGGACTTGCCCACGCCGCCGAACATCATCGAGTTCGCGCCGCCGGCCTTTTCTATGAGCTTTTTGTTCATGAAATTGCCCAGCCAGACGAAGAGGACGATGGGCAGCACAAAGCTCAGCAGAAAGCTCAGCAGCGGCGAAGCCTGCTCGACGATCTCGCTGGAAAACTCGGCCCCTGCGTCGTAGAGGCGCTGGGTCAGGTCAGGGTCGTTCATCAGGCCGGTCTTGTAAATTTGCTTTTCGTCTTTATCGGTAAAGATGATCTGGTTCGATTCCACATCCACCCGGCCGATGTCTTTGTCCTCGGTCATGGACATGAAGGTGCCGTAGTCCACTTCTTTTACCTGCCGTTCGCTCATCCACGGCACGAGCACGAAGTTGAGCAGCATCAGCACCAGTAATACAATGGCGTAGTAAATAGCCAATGGCTTTTTGGGGGTCTTGACTTCTTTCATGGGGATTCCTCCTTGTGTTGCAAACAGCATACCACGACGCCATTTCAGAAACCAGCGTTTCGAGGCGAACTTTGCAAAAACTTCGCAGATTCTTAACAAAACCGAGGAACAAGGAGGCTGTCCGCTTGACAAATCGAATCACTTTGACTATACTGAACATACAAGAAGGTGCTGTCCGCAATGGTCAGCTTCCCTCGGTTAAGTCAAACAATAAGAATGACCGCTTAGCGTGGAAGGCTGTGGGCGGTCATTTCTTATTGTTATGTATCTCTTTGAAGATAGCCCATGAGATCTGAAAGGTAACAAAGACTGCTCCGCCCAGCAGGCCGAGCAATGCGATAGTTTCCGTCAGGGTCATAAGGCATCCCCCCTTTCGCGTTTGCGTCCGGGGGAAGCAACAATAAGGTTTCACACCCCCGGAAGCTTGCCGGGGAAGCTAGACCACCTTTTTATGCAGACAGCACCTGGATACCGCCGCTTCGGGCGGTATTTTTATTTTACCATAGTTGGTGATATAATACAACAAAAATAGGATCCACCCGCAAATTTTGAAAATTTATGATGCTATTTATGTGAAATCGTTTCATTTTCATTGTGAGCAAAACTGCTTGACAGGGGCGGCGGGTTTTGCTAAAATGAAACCACTTTGAACAAAGCGCAAATGCGTTGACGGGGAAAAAACGATTTTCTTCTGCGTACAGAGAGCCGCCGGATGGTGCAAGGCGGTGCAGAGGGTCTCGGTTACTGGCCCCTGAGCGGCAGGACTGAAGCAGACAGTAGGTCCTGACGGAAGCCCACCGTTATAAGGGCAGCGATTCGCTCCAAAAAGCCGATCGTGCAGAGCGGCTGTGCTTATGGCACAGCAAAGAGAGTGGTACCACGGGTGCCCTGTAACAGAAATTACAGGCTCTCGTCTCTCAGGGGATTTCGTCCTTTGAGAGACGGGAGCCTTTTCGTTTGTTAAATTGCTAAAAGGAGTCAACCTCTCCGTCACGCCTACGGCGTGCCACCTCTCCTATCGAGGAGAGGCCTTGGCATTCCGTAAAGCTTTCCCTCTTCGCCAGAGGCTCCCCTCGGTAGGGGAGCTGTCGAGCGATAGCGAGACTGAGAGGTTGATACAGAAAAACGGAGGAAAACAAAATGATGGACGCTACCAAGTACGCACCGGGATATTACCCGGTCCCCGCCGGTTATGACAGCTGGGTCAAGAAGGACCACATCGAGAAAGCTCCCACCTGGTGCAGCGTGGACCTGCGCGACGGCAATCAGGCCCTTATCGTCCCA
>OIMZ01000155.1_pt1 | contig 13407 bp, 10 predicted proteins | sample 1585131 | NCBI WGS metagenome assembly OIMZ01 (sample SAMN02674693, study PRJEB24791) | human gut metagenome, SKBSTL018 | isolation source: stool | host: Homo sapiens | place: USA | reverse complement strand
GTGTCTGGCCACAAAGTCCGTGCCGCCGCCCGCGACAAGCTGCAAATCATCAAGGACTATGCCCGGAAGGGAAAGTTCGATATCCTGCTGGTGTTCATGTTTGACCGCATTGGTCGTATCGCAGATGAAACTCCCTTTGTTGTGGAATGGTTTGTACGGAACGGCATCCGGGTATGGAGTACCCAAGAGGGGGAGCAGCGTTTCGACAACCACGCCGACAAACTGCTGAACTATATCCGGTTCTGGCAGGCAGACGGCGAAAGCGAAAAAACCTCTGTTCGTACCCGCACCAGTCTGCGCCAGCTTGTAGAAGAAGGTCACTTCAAGGGCGGAAATGCGCCTTATGGCTATGACCTTGTACGGAATGGGCGTATCAACAAGCGTAAGCACGAACTGTATGAGCTGCATATCGACGAGCAGGAAGCTGCTGTGGTGCGGCTCATCTTCGACAAGTATGTGTACGAGGGCTACGGTGCGCAGCGCATTACAACCTATCTGAACAACGCTGGCTATCGCGCAAGGTCTGGCAAGTGCTGGCATCCGGCAAGCATCCGGGGAATGGTCGCAAACCTGACCTACACGGGCGTTCTCCGCTGCGGCGAAGCCCGGTCTGAGGTAATACCGGAATTGCAGATCATTTCGCAGAAGCAGTTTGATGCGGCACAGCGCATCCGGGAGTGCCGTTCCGCTCATGCGGCAGAAGAAGCGGAGCACCACGTCCCGCTGAATACCCGTGGGCAGTCACTGCTTGCCGGAAACGCCTACTGTGGACACTGCGGTGCGAAGCTGGCATTGACTACCAGCCGGAAATGGCGTAAGTTGCCGGATGGCTCGTTGGATGATACTCTGCGTGTCCGCTACACCTGCTACGGCAAACTCCGCAAGCAGACCGAATGCACCGGGCAGACAGGCTACACTGTACACATTCTGGATGAGATCATCGACAAGCTGGTGCGGCAAGTCTTTGCCAGGATGAAGGGCATCCCGAAAGAACAGCTCATCACAAAGCGGTACGAACGGGAACTTGCCGAACGCAAGAGCCACTTGCAAACACTTCAGGCACAACGGGACAAGGCGGAAAAAGACCTGCTTTCCCTGAAAGCTGAGATTCTGGCCTGCATCAAGGGCGAAAGCGCCTTGCCGAAAGAGATCCTAGCTGAGATGATCACAACGCAGGAAGAAAAACTCAAGGAGGCAGAATCTCTCTGCGAATCTGCCAGTGCGGAACTGGAAAAGACTACGGAACTGATGGAGGAAGTTGCAAAGCAGTATGAAGAACTGATCTCTTACGCAGACCTCTATGACCACGCTACCTTTGAAGCAAAGAAGATGATCGTCAACCAGCTCATCCGCAGGGTAGATGTCTATCGTGGGTATCAGATCAGTGTCAGCTTTAACTTCAACCTCTCACAGTATTTTGAGGGAATCGATTCGACTGCCTGCTGAACAGTCGGGCAACAAACAACATTTTTGAAAAGCAACGAAACATCAAAGAATGGGGGTTGCACTATGGATCGGCTGCAAATCTTGAAAATCAGGCAAAGTTAGTAGATTCTTCAAAAAATCCGTTTGGACAAAAAGAAAAGCACTGTTGAAAATCAACAGTGCTACATAAATTCTTGTTTGAACAGGTGGTGGAGAATACCGGGATCGAACCGGTGACCTCTTGCATGCCATGCAAGCGCTCTCCCAGCTGAGCTAATCCCCCATGATTTTCCAGAAGTGGTAGCTTCTGGAAAGAGAATGCTCAAACAAGAAATTTTCTATTTAGTTGCATCTTGGGGGTGTGTAACCGAGTACCTTGGGCTCCCAGCTGAGCTAATCCCCCATAAAATCCAAGAAGCGAACCTCTTGGATGGAGTTTTTTGTTGGGAATTGATTGTCGCAGGACCATCTGACTGGGGGTGTGTTTTGATACCAACCGGGCTCCCAGCTGAGCTAAACCCCCAGATGTTTGTCCTCGTGCCTGACGACGTGTGTAATTATACCAGCCGGAGGGGCGCTTGTCAACAGTTTTTTGAAAATTTTTTGCAGCAAAAGATCCCCGCAGGGCGTGTGCCCGGCGGGGATCAGGAAGCGGGGAAGTGCTCTTTTTGTAAAAACTACGCCTTAGCGTGCCTGACGGTCGAAGATCTGCGGAGCCACGCGGCACAGCAGCACGGCGGCCACCATGGTGAGCAGAGTCTCGGGCAGCATATAGCTGCCGTTGTAGGTCAGGCTGTAAGTCCATGCGGCCAGACCATCGTTCAGGTTGCCCCACACCAGCACACCGGACAAAAAGCTGCACATAAAGCGCAGGAAACCGGCGGCAAAGGTGCCTACGGCCACACCCACGGTGCGGTTCTTGAAGGGGCGGGCGAACAACTCGGCCAGACCCAGTGCCATAAAGGCCAGCACATAGTCCAGCAGCACCTCACCGAGGAAGTAGAGGAAGGTGGAAGCGGGAGGAGGGTAGAAGCCCATGATCATTTGCAGGCAGGAGTTCACGAAACCGGTGAACAGCCCCCACTTTGCGCCGTGGCGGAAGGACACCAGCACAAAGGGCAGCATGCTCAGCAGGGTAATGCTGCCGCCGTTGGGCATGGTGAAGAACTTGATGTTGGAAAGCACCGTGCCAATGGCGATCATCAGGGCGCATTCCACCAGAATACGGGTCTTGGAATAGGTTTTGGACATGATGAAAAGATTCCTCTCTCATAGTAGTACACAAAAACAAAATGCGCCTGCCGACAGCAGACGCATGGAGGTTTGTTGAACGTACCGGACGGTTCCGCAAACTCCCTACGCCGGCATTGCCCGGATCAGGTAAAGGGTACTCCGCGCGATGCGGATCTCAGCCTTACGGCGCCCCTGTTTTTATGTCCGCCCACAGTATACGCGCCGGGGGACAAAAAGTCAAGCCCGCAGACATAATCCGCCCCGGCGGTGCGTATGTTATACCATTGCAAAGCTGGAACGCAGGGAGGCGGGATATGAAAGCCGATCCGGAACAGCGTGCCGTGCAGCTGGGCGAGTACATTGCCGCCCACAACGCCACGGTGCGGGCAGCGGCGGCTGCGTTCGGGTGCAGCAAGTCCACCGTGCACAAGGACGTTGCCGTGCGGCTGCGCAGCATCAGCCCTGCGCTGTACGGGCAGGTGCGCGCCGTGCTGGCCCGCAACAAGGCCGAGCGCCACCTGCGGGGCGGGGCTGCCACCCGGCGCAGATACAGCCGCCGCTGAAGCCCAAAAAAGACCGCTGCACTGCGCAGCGGTCTTTTTTGCTGAGAGGGTTTTCAGGCGGCTGCTTTCATCCCTCGGTGTGAAACTGCTGCAACGCGCCTTTTTCCAGCCGGCTTACCTGCGCCTGACTGATGCCGATCTCCTGCGCCACCTCCATCTGGGTCTTGCCGCGCAGATACCGCAGCTCCATGATGCGCTTTTCCCGGGGCGAAAGAGCGGCTACCGTATCGCGGAACTGCAACCCGCTGATCCAGCTCTCCTCGCTGTCCGGGTCCCGCACCTGGTCGATCACATACATGGCATCGCCGCCATCAGTATAAAGGGGCTCTTCCAGGCTGATGGGCTCCACCACCGATTCCAGCGCGGCGGTTACCTCGCGCCGGGCAAGCCCCGCTGCGGCGGCGATCTCGTCCATGGTGGGCTCGCGCCCCAGCTGCTTTTCCAGCGTTTCCCGCGCCTGCATGGCGCGGTAGGCGGTGTCCCGCAGGGTGCGGCTTACCCGCAGGGCGTTGTTGTCCCGCAGAAACCGCCGGATCTCCCCGATGATCATAGGCACGCCGTAGGTAGAAAACCGCACCGGCTGCGCGGGGTCAAAGTTGTCGATGGCCTTGATCAGCCCGATGCACCCCACCTGAAACAGATCGTCCAGATTTTCGCCCCGCTGGGCAAACCGCTGCACTACGCTGAGCACCAGCCGCAGGTTGCCCTCCACCATCCGCGCCCGGGCAGCTTTGTCCCCGGCGTGGGCAAGGGTGAGCAGCTGCCGCTTTTCCGCCTCGGTCAGTACAGGCAGCTGCCCTGTGTTCACACCGCATAGCTCCACCTTGTTGTACATCCAAACGCCCCCGGTCTTTTAGCTTTACCGGAAGTATGGCTCTGCGCGCCGGGCGCTATGCGTGGAAAAAATTGAGCGCCCCTCCGCAAAAGAGGAGCGCATTATAGACAAAGCTGTAATTTTATGGTATGCTGTGATTGGCGGCGCAAGCCGCCCATCAGGCGCTGTGCCCACAAACGCAGGCGGCTAGCTCCTTACCGGTACCTGAGTGCCGGGTTAGAGCGATTTTTTCTTTGAAATCTCGTTTCTCCCCGGACGCTTAAGGGCGGGAAGGGGGGATGCGTCATGACGTTTGAACAGGTCGTATTGCTGCTCACGCTGCTTGGCGGAGCAATCTACATCACCTTTCAGATCACATGGACTGTATCGCACAGTGATGATAAAAAGAAAAAATGACCGCCTTCATGATTCCCCAATCCTGAACGGTCATTTTTCTTTTGATCTAGTATGGTAAGGAGTTAGCCGTTTGCAGGGCCAGCGCCTCTTGTGCTTTTATTATACACGTTCCCACGCGGAATGTCAAGCGCTGCGCCCGCTGCTACTCGCTTTCAAGGCGGGCTTTCAGGGTGCGGATGATGCGCTTTTCCAGCCGGGAGATGTAACTCTGGCTGATGCCAAGGGCATCGGCGGCTTCCTTCTGGGTGCGCTCCACGCCGTCGGTAAGGCCGAAACGCAGTTCCATGATCTGCCGCTCCCGTGCCGAGAGCGCCGCTACGGCGCTGCGCAGCACCGCGCGCTCGGCGTCCTGCTCCAGCTGCTGACTTACCGCGTTGGCGTCGCTGCCAAGAATGTCCGAGAGCAGCAGCTCGTTGCCGTCGCCGTCCACGTTCAAAGGCTCGTCGATGCTGGCCTCCTGCCGGCGGTTGGAGCTTTTGCGCAGGTACATCAAGATCTCGTTGCCGATGCAGCGGCTGGCGTAGGTGGCCAGTTTGATGCTGCGGGCAGGGGTGAAGGTGTTTACCGCCTTGATCAGCCCGATGGTGCCAATGCTTACCAAGTCCTCGGCGGGCACACCGCTGTTCTCGTACTTTTTGGCCAGATACACCACCAGCCGCAGGTTGTGGGTGATCAGTTCCTCGCGGGCGGCAGCGTCCCCGGCAGCCATGCGGTCAAGCAGGGCTTTTTCCTGCTCGGGGGTAAGGGGCGGTGGCAGGCTTGGCCCGCCCGCCAGATAATGCACCGCGCCGCAGTAGCGCAAACGCCCCCACAGCCGCTGCCAGACCTTGCGGAAAAACTGCAACATGGATATCCCTCCTGTGCACCTTTTATTATATGTATTATAAAGGACTCCCTCAGTCAAAGCTTGTCAGCTCTCCCAAGGGGAGAGCTGGCGCGGAAGCGCCTGAGAGGGCGGAGAACTCCTACACCCCCACCTCCTCCGCCACGTCGTCCCCCAACAGCAGCGTCCATGCGCCGGTGGGGGCGTCCGGGGCGCAAAAGGCCGCCAGCAGGCCGGGCACGCGGCGCTGCCCACGGCACAGCGCGGCGGGCACGGCGGGCAGCAGGCAATGGCCGGTAACGGCGGCGCAGGGTACAAACTGCACCCTCAGCCCCGGAGGCGGGGCAGCGCCGGCGGCAAACCAGCTGTCTAAGTTGGTGCGCAGCGGTGCGGGCAGCCGGCTGCGCACCGGCGGGTACTGCACCAGCACCACCCGCCGCCCGGCAAGGGGGTCTTGCAGGGTAAAGCCGGTGTCGTGGTAGGCCTGTACCGGCACTGTTGCCCCCGCAATTTGCAGCACAGCGGCAAAGCAGCCCCGCTGCGGGCGGCCAAACACCGCCAGCAGCCCGCGCAGCAGCCCGTACACCCCGGCGCAGCAGAGCAAAAGATGCCCCGGGCGCACCGGCAAAAGCACGCTCAGGTTGTTGGCCTGTACCCCGGGCAGCACCACCGCACCGCACAGCAGGCCGTTCAGCGCCGCATACCATCCGCACAGCCGGGCAAAGCTGCGCACCCCGGCCACGCCGTAGCACACCGCCACCACTCCGCAGCAGCTGGCGATTTTATATAGTACCGCCAGCGGGGCGGGCCACGGCGGGGCCAGCAGGACAAGGGTGCTGACCGCAGCCGCCGCGCTGCCCGCGCACAGCCGCAGCCCGGTGCAGCTGCGCCCGCATAAAAGCCCCGCGCCCAGCAGCAGCGCGGCGGCTGCAGCAAAGTTTACCAGCAGCAATTCGTCCACAAAAACAACTGTTTTCATTGCAAAGCACCGCCTTATGGTTCTGGTAGTCTATTTTTCACAAATTTGCGAAAAAACTTGTCACACCAGAAAAACCCGCATGAACAGTGCAGTTTTGCTACAAAAGCCGGGACGATGTTTCACAGTTTTTACACTTTTTTCAAAAAAGTACTTGAACATTTCTGGAAAGTGTGGTATATTATTGCCATCCTAATAAGGATTGAGCCGGAAATACCGGTTCGAAAATATTTTTTCTATTTTTGAAGGGAGTAATTCATTATGATGATGCCTGCAAATTTCTCTGCTGTGTCTGAGAACGAGATGACCTACGTTATGGGTGGTAGCGTTGCTGACTACCTGGCACCCGCTATGGGCGCTGCTCAGTGGCAGAACTTCCACAAGAACCTGATTACCATCGTTGGTAACAAGTACGTTCAGGGCTTCCTGGACAACACCGTTGGCGCTGTGTTCAGCGGCACCTGGACCCCCGGCGACGGCCTGACCGGCTTCGGCGGCCAGTTCAGCAAGATCTGGAAGGACAACTACACCGATAATGTGACCGGTGAGTCCACTGGCGCTCAGAAGTTCGGCTACGGCGCTCTGGGCGTTGTGAACAGCATCCTGAACGTTGCTGGCAATCTGGCTGCTATCTACAACCTGGGCTTCGGCACCGCTAAGAACATCGTCAACGAAACCAAGTTCAACTTTGTCTAAGTTTGACTCTTTGACAATGCTTGCGTGACTGTACCCCTAGGGGTGCAGGGAACATACTAGCATAATAACACCCCCGTAGGCTTATGCCTGCGGGGGTGTTTTTTTATCCCTTAAGTCTCGCTGCGCTCGCCAGCTCCCCCAAGAGGGACGCCTTTTGGCGCTGCCGGAAAGTTTGCCATCACCGCCCAAAGCCGTCCCCTTGGGGAAGGTGGCTGCGAACGAAGTGAGCAGACGGAAGGGGTGCACTCCGGGAAGTCGCTAACTGGAAAAACGAGACTGAGAGGGTTTTCCCACGTTCACACTTCTTTTACCAGTCTGTTACTTTCCGTTTTATGCGGTTTGTGGTATACTATGGTCAACATGGGTCACCATGGCTACATTGAAACAGACAGGATGTGAAATCCTCTTATGAAAGATGGTTTTTTAAAGGCAGCTGCCTTTTCGCCCGCGCTGCGGGTGGCAGACTGCACCTATAATGCGCAGCAGGTGCTGGCGCAGCTGCAAGCTGCCGCGCAGCGGGGGGTAAAGCTGGCGGTTTTCCCGGAGTTTTGCCTTACCGGCTACACCTGCGGCGATTTGTTTTTGCAGCGCACCTTGCAGCAGGGCGCACTGGATGCGCTGGAGTGGCTGCTTGCGCAGAGCCGCACGCTGGATACCGTGGCGCTGGTTGGCTTGCCGCTGCTGGTGCACGGCAAGCTGTACAACTGCGCTGCCGTGCTGTGCCGCGGGCAGCTGTTGGGCGTTGTGCCCAAGACCTACCTGCCCAACTACGGCGAGTTTTACGAAAAACGGCAGTTCACCCCCGGCAGCACCGAGGTGCAGACGGTGACCGTCTGCGGGCAGCAGGTGCCCTTTGGTACGTCACTGCTGTTCCGCTGCCGCCAGATGCCCAGCTTTGTGCTGGGCGTGGAGCTGTGCGAGGACTTGTGGAGCGCCCTGCCGCCCTCCACCTTCCATGCGCTGGCGGGTGCGACCGTCATTGCAAACCTTTCTGCCAGCGATGAGACCGTGGGCAAGGCCGAGTACCGCCGCGCACTGGTGGCAAACCAGTCTGCCCGGCTGCTGTGCGGCTACCTGTACGCCTCGGCAGGCCACGGCGAGAGCACCCAGGACATGGTGTTCGCAGGCCACGACCTGATCGCCGAGAACGGCACTCTGCTGGCCGAGGTAAAGCCCTTTGCGGGCGGCCTTGCCGAGACAGAGCTGGACTGCCAGCGGATGGAGTCGGAGCGGGCGCGCAACACCAGCTTTGAGCCCAGCACCGAGGGCTACCAGACCGTGGAGTTCGATCTGGAACCGGCAGAGACCACGCTGACCCGCTGGATCGACCCCGCACCCTTTGTGCCCGGTGACCCGCAGCGCCGCGCCGCCCGCTGCGAGCTGATTTTGAAGATGCAGGCTGATGGCCTTGCCAAGCGGTTGGAGCACGCCCACGCAAAAACAGCGGTCATTGGCATTTCCGGCGGCTTGGACAGCTGCCTTGCTCTGCTGGTGGCAGTGCGCGCCATGAAGCAGCTGCACCGCTCCGCCGCCGATGTGCTGGCGGTGACCATGCCCTGCTTTGGCACCACCAAGCGCACCCGCAGCAATGCCGAAATTCTGTGCGGGGAGCTGGGCGTAAGCTTTCAGGAAATTCGCATCGCCGACACCGTGCGCAGCCACTTTGCCGATATCGGGCAGGACGAGACCGTGCTGGATGTCACCTTTGAAAACGGGCAGGCACGGGTGCGCACGCTGGAGCTGATGGACCTTGCCAACCGCACCGGCGGCCTTGTGGTGGGCACGGGCGACCTTTCGGAGCTGGCGTTGGGCTGGGCGACCTACAACGGCGACCACATGAGCATGTACGGCGTGAATGCCGGTGTGCCCAAAACGCTGGTGCGCTATCTGGTGCAGTACGAAGCTGAGACTGCTGCCACCGCTGCTTTGCACGATGTGCTGCTGGATATTCTTGATACCCCGGTGTCGCCGGAGCTGCTGCCCGCCAAGGACGGCGAGATCGCACAGATCACCGAGGACTTGGTGGGCCCCTACGAGCTGCACGATTTTTACCTGTATTATGTACTGCGCTGCGGTTTTGGCCCGGCAAAGATCTACCGGCTGGCAAAGGCGGCCTTTGCAGGCAGAGCAGAGTACACGGATGCCGTGCTGTACAAGTGGCTGCGCAACTTCTACTGGCGCTTTTTTGCTCAGCAGTTCAAGCGCAGCTGCCTGCCGGACGGCCCCAAGGTGGGCAGCGTGACCCTTTCGCCCCGGGGCGACTGGCGCATGCCCAGCGATGCCTGCGCCACCCTTTGGCTGGCAGAGCTGGAGCAGCTCAAGCCCGGGGAGCAGTAAGCCATGAAGAACAAAAAGCTTTTGACCAATATCCTGTTTGCGGTGGTGGTGCTGGCCATCGCAGCGGTGCTGCTGGCCGTGCGCAGCCACAATGCCACCGGCGGAAAACTGACTGCACAGCTGATTTACGGCGACAACAACGCTGTGATGGACATTCCGTTGGAAAAGGACGAAACTTACAGTGTGGACACCGGTTATTATACGGTGCATATAGAGGTAAAGGACGGCAGGGCGCGGTTTATTGAATCGCCCTGCCCGGATCACATCTGCGAGGGCTTTGGCTGGCTGTCGGCGGAGGATCAGACCGCCACCTGCCTGCCTGCCCGCGCCGTGCTGACCATCGTTCCGGTGGGCTGAAAAAAGGAGTATTCTCATGTTGGACGAAAACGAGCATTCCCGCAAGGAGGACGGTCGTTCCCTGCATCGTCTTTTGCACAAGGCTGAGCAGCAGGACGCCACTGTAGTGGTGGACAGCGCCGCGTTTTTCTCGGAGCTGCCGCCGGAGCAGGCTCCACCGCCCCGCCGCCCGCAGCAAAACACCCGCCGCAACACTGCTGGCGGGGAGAATGGGGCGTACCAGCCCCCGAAACGAGGGAAGATCTTGCTGATCGTACAGGCAATTTTAAGCGTTCTAGCGCTGGTGCAGCTGTGGCGCACCCAGATGCTGCCGGTGCTGTATCTGGTGGTGCTGGCGGCGCTGCTGGTGCTGCTGTGGCTGCTGGTCAAGCGCTGTCAGGAGTACAAAACTGCAGGCACAGTGTCCCGGGTGTTCTCGGTGGTGCTGTGCGCCGCCATGGCGGTGGGCTGCGTGTGGGCGCAGCAGGGCCTCGACGCGCTGGGCAATATGACCAACGGTTTTTTGAGCAACGCCGAGGCTAATAAGATCACCAAAGAGCCTTTTGTGCTGTACCTGAGCGGCGTGGACACCCGCGGCGATCTGACGGAAAAAGCGCGCAGTGATGTGAATATCATTGCCGCAGTGAACCCCGTTACCAAGCAGGTGGTGCTGATCAACACCCCGCGCGATTATTATGTGGACCTTGCCGGAACAAACAGCAAGGATAAGCTGACCCACGCCGGGCTTTACGGTGTGCAGACCAGCATGGACACCCTCGGCAACCTGTACGGTGTGAATGTGGAGCACTATATCCGCATCAATTTTGCAGGGTTTATCGACATTGTTGATGCGCTGGGCGGTGTGGACGTGTATTCCGATCAGGCGTTCACCTCGGTGGGCAGCCCCGGTTACTACGATCCCACCACCTTTGTGGAGGGCTGGAACCATCTGGATGGCAAGGCTGCGCTGGCTTTTGCCCGCGAGCGCCACGCCTTCAAGACCGGCGATGTGCAGCGCGGCATCAACCAGATGAAGGTGATCGACGCCATGCTGAACAAGATCAAGTCCCCGGCGCTGCTGATGGGCTTTACCAAAATTCTGGACGCTGTTGCCGACAGCTTTGTCACCAGCCTTTCTACCAACCAGATCAGCGCGCTGGTGCGCATGCAGCTGAGCGATTTTGCAGAGTGGAATATTGAACGCTACACCGTTACTGGAACCTCCGGCAGCAGCACCAAGTGCTACTCTGCCAAGGGGCAGAAGCTCTATGTCATGAAGCCGGACGAAGCCTCTGTGGCAAAGGCCAAAGAGATGATCGCGGCGGTGATGGGCGGCGAAGGCACGGTAAGCTCCACCACCCAGACCCCGGAAAAGACGGATGTGTACACCCCCACCACTGACCCCGATGCCGCTGTCTCGGTGCCCGAGACGCCCGCTGACAGCGTGATCGTGGAAGTACCGGCGGAAAGCGTGCCGGAGCAGGCTGCAGAGCAGCCCGCTGAGCAGCCGGCAGAGCAGCCCGCGGAAACGCCCGCCGAGCAGCCCGCTGCCACCGAGACGCCCCAGCCGGAAACGACTGCTCCCGCCGAGGGCGGCAGCACCGAGACGCCCGCCGTCAGCCTGCCCACGCAGGAGCAGGTGGAGCAGGCCGCAGGCTCGCTGTACAGCGCCGCCTCCACCGTGCTGGACGCCATCTTGGGCGCAAGCGGGAACTGAGCAACCCCTTTCCGTGAAAAGGCAACCCGGGAAAATCCGCAGATTTTCCCGGGTTGCAATTAAAAATGATTATTCCGCTGAAAATGCCCAAAGCGCACGCGGCGGGCATTTTCAATAGTCTTGCATGCAACAAAGAGGTCACTGCACAAATCCTGTGCGGTGGCCTCTTTTTACGTTGCTGCAACAAAAAAGCTGCCTGCAGCAGCAGACAGCGCAAAAACACAAAAGGGAAAACGAGATAGACCGTAAGCCGGGTTCTGTATTAAACGACGATCTGTCTAGGCCTGCCATTGCTGACAGGCTCGTGCCGCCTTCGGGACACGCGAGCAGCGCTGTACGTCCCATATAGGCGTTGCTTCCGGTAGGGTTTACAAAGCCGCATGGTCACCCATGCGCTGGTGAGCTCTTACCTCGCCGTTTCATCCTTACCGCATTGCTGCGGCGGTTTGTTTTCTGTTGCACTTTCCCTGAGGTCACCCTCGGCTGCCGTTAGCAGTTACCGTGCTCTGTGAGGCCCGGACTTTCCTCAGAGCGGTCAAAGCCGCCCCGCCGCCGTATGTTCCACTCGTTTTCCGCTCCTCATGATACCATAAAAAAACAAGATTTGCAAGAGAAAGAGAATTTTGCTATACTTATCCTATATATTGCCCGCGCTGGAGGTGGGAAGATGAAGCTTTATTTCAAAGTCCCGCCCGAGGCGGACGGGATGCTGCTGCGCGGTTTTCTGCGCAGGTGCAGCGTCTCCACCGACCTGTCCCGGGCCGTGAAATTCCGGGGCAGCGGCTTTTTTGCCGACGGCGCCCCCATCCTGGCCAACCGCCGGGTGGAGGCCGGGCAGGTCATCTCCTTTGAACTGCCGCCGGAGGGGGAGGGCGTTGCGCCGCAGGACGACATCCCGGTGGATGTGGTCTACGAGGACGCTTTTGCCCTCGTGGTGGAAAAGCCGCCCCATCTCGCAGTGCATCCTACCCTGAATTACCCGCTGGATACGCTGGCGAACGGCTATGCGGCCTGGGCGCTGCGTCAGGGCAGAAGCCCCGTTTTCCGCCCGGTGAACCGCATCGACAAGGACACCAGCGGCCTCGTGCTGGCGGCCCAGAATGGCTACGCCGCCCCGCTGCTGGCTCAGCGGGTGGAAAAGCTCTACTACGCCGTTGCAGAAGGAGAACTTCCCCTCGGGCCGGGCGTCATCGACGCCCCCATCGGGCGGCAGGGGGAGAGCATCATCGGGCGGTGCGTCACCCCCGATGGCAAACCCAGCCGGACGGAATATACCATATTGAAAGCCGAAAACGGCCTGAGCCTCGCGGCCTGCGTCCCGGTGACGGGCCGGACCCACCAGATACGGGTGCATTTTGCATCCATCGGCCACCCGCTGGCCGGCGATGACCTCTACGGCGGGAGCCGGGCGCGTATCGGGCGGCAGGCGCTCCACTGCGCAAAACAGACGTTCTGGGTGCCGCGCTGCGAGCGGATGCCGGACGGCATCCGCATCGAAGTGCCGGTGGACGAGACGACCCTGAGACCGGTGACGGTGGAAAGCCCGCTGCCGGAGGATATGGCAAAGCTTCTTGTCTGAATTTGTGTATTTCGTGAAAAGTAAGTGAAAGCTAAGCCCAAATTTTGTGTCAATGCTTGTTTCGGCGCTGGCAGGGTGTATAATAAATAGAGTTATTCTTGTCAAAAAAGCTGTCCTGATGCGGCAGCGTGTCGATAACAGAGAAAAGAGACAAATCAGAATCTCCTGAAAATACAGGAAGGAGCATCCTTTTTGCTGGAAGATAAAACAACTGAAACGCGGCAGGACGAGCCAGCCGGTGCGCCGCGGCACACCGGCTTCCGCGCAAAGCTGCGCTCGCTTTGGGCGCAGCTCCAGTGCGTCCATCTGCTGCGTCGCCACCGGCGGTATCGCCGCCGCAGACACCGGCTGGACAATGCCTCCCGGAAGCTGCGCTCGTCGAAGCTGGTATTGCGCGTTGGCGCAGTGCTCTACGCACTGGGCTTTGGCGCGGAGTATGCTGCCGTGCAGGTGGGACGTGCCGTCAAGTACGCCGCTCTCTGGGCTGTTGG
>OIMZ01000102.1_pt1 | contig 16698 bp, 15 predicted proteins | sample 1585131 | NCBI WGS metagenome assembly OIMZ01 (sample SAMN02674693, study PRJEB24791) | human gut metagenome, SKBSTL018 | isolation source: stool | host: Homo sapiens | place: USA | reverse complement strand
TAAATCGAAAAAGAGAGAAGGAGCCATGAGGCTCATGGAAAGAGAGGACTTTCGCATGAAAGAGAATAAAATGTCCCGCCGCAGCTTTTTGAAGGCCGGTGCCTTTGCGTCCGCCGCCGGTATGCTGGCCGCAGCGCCTGCTGCCGCCAACGCTGCTGCCCCCAATGCGGCCAACGCAGCAGAGGAAGAGAACGGACTGCTGGGCGTGTTCGGCGGCAAACCCAGGTATGTTTTCCTCTTCATCGGCGACGGCATGGGTACGGCCCAGATCCAGTCCGCCCGATTCTATAAGGGTACTGTAGAGAATAACGGCGCTGTCGTCGAGGGCGAGCTGAGCTTCACTCAGTTCCCCGAGGTGGGCAGCGTGACCACCTACGACAGCACTTCTTTCTGCCCCGATTCCGCTTCCACTGCCACTTCCATCGCCACCGGCCACAAGACCGAGAGCGGCGTCATCAATATGTGCCCCTGGACCCGCGATGTGCCCTACGAAACCATTGCCGAAAAGCTGCACGCCCAGAAGGGCTATAAGGTGGGCGTCATCTCCACCGTGAACATCGACCACGCCACCCCCGCTGCCTTCTATGCCCACCAGAAGACCCGCAAGAACTACTACCAGATCGGGGTGGAGCTGGCAAACTCCGGCTTTGAGTACTTTGCCGGCGGCGAGTTCCAGAAGGTGAACGGCGATGGCGCCGGCCCCGACAACCATACTGTGGCTGCCAACGCCGGTTACAACGTGGTCACTACCCAGGCCGGTGCCGCTGCCCTGACCGCCGGTGCAGGCAAGACCCTGATCATTGCCGAGAATCTGGGCGATGGCAAGGCCATGAACTACGCCATGGACGCTGCCAACGGCGAGTGGCAGCTGACCGACTATGTCAAAAAGGGCATTGAACTGCTGAACAACAAGAAGGGCTTCTTCCTGATGACCGAGTCCGGCAAGATCGACTGGGCCTGCCACGCCAACGATGCCGCTGCTTCCATCCACGATGTGCTGGAGATGAGCAACGCGGTGCAGGCTGCGGTGGACTTCTACAATGCCCACCCCAACGAGACTTTGATCCTTGTCACCGCCGACCACGAGACCGGCGGCATGGCCATCGGCTACAAGACCACCAACTACGACACCTTCCTGACCAATCTGGCACACCAGAAGATGTCCTACGCAAAGTTCGATTCCACCTATGTGCAGGGCTACATTGCCAACAAGACCCCCTTTGAGACTGCCATGCAGGATGTGAAGAACGTCTTTGGCCTGACCCTGCCCACCGACCCCGCTGCCGCCAGCGCAGGCAAGCTGCTGCTGACCGACTACGAGGCGGAGAACCTGCGCAAGGCCTACGAGCGCACCCTGCAGGTGGGTTCCTCCAGCCAGAGCAAGATGAGCCAGCAGGATTACGAGCTGTACGGTACTTACATCCCCTTCAGCATGGCTGTCTGCCACACCATCAACCACAAGTCCGGTATGGATCACACCACCTACGCCCACACCGGTGCCATGGTCAACGTGTATGCCATGGGTGTCGGTGCCGAGAAGTTCGGCGGTGTGTACGACAACACCGAGATCTACCACAAGCTGGCTGAGCTGACCAAGGTTCAGTAAGAGCGCCTGATTTTCCCGCTTCACTTCCCACTCCACTTTTCCACAACCAAGCCGCAAAACGTGCAAAACCCTCCCTGCCGCAAGCGCAAAGACTGCGCCCGGCCGGGAGGGTTTTGTTGTAATGTCAATGCTGAATGCTTCAGGCCTTCATTTCGGGAAAGCCCTCCAGCTTGGAGGTGCAGTGGGGGCAGCGCACAGCCTTGATGGAGATCTCGCTCTGGCAGTAGGGGCACACCTTGGTGGTGGGCTCCTCCGGCTCGGCGGGCTCTTCGGGCTTTCTGTGCAGGGAGTTGACAAACTTGATCACAACGAACAGCACAAAGGCAACGATGAGGAAGTTGATGATGGAGTTGACGAACTCGCCGATCTTGATGCTGGAGCCGCCCAGTCCGATGACCACATCGGAAAAATCTGCCTTGAAGAACAGGCCGATCAGCGGGTTGATGATGTCCTCCACCAACGCGGTGACGATGGCGGTGAAGGCACCGCCGATGACAACGCCCACTGCCATGTCCAGCACGTTGCCGCGCATGGCAAATGCCTTGAACTCTTCAAGGAACTTTTTGATGCCGCTTTTTTTCTCTTCCATAGACAAGCTGCTCCTTCTTCTCCCTTTTTTACCGCAAGGGGTTATTTTATTTTTATAATAGCGTATTATGCAGCGATTTGCAAGAGTAAAGCAACCCCTTTTATAGAAAATAAAAAGTAGCCTCTCTCGTGAAAAAACGATCCCGGAAAGTCCGCAGACTTTCCGGGATCGTCCAATTCAAAAATAATTTTCTGCCGGTTTATGTGCTATAAAGATGCTTATGCCGCGGGCTGCTCTGCGGCAGCAGGCTGCGGGTCAGCAGTCACCGTAATGGTGCGGCTGATGGTACTGCAGGAGTAGTTGCCCCCCGCCTTGGCGGTCTGGGTGTAGGTGCCGGGCTCGGTGGGCACGCCGCTCATTTTGCTGCTGAACCACAGGAAGGTCTTTTTCTTGTAGGTGTAGCTCACCTTGCCGTTTTCAGCCACCTGTCCGTCCGAGATCACCTTGGCGGTCAGATCAGCGTTTTGCAGCTGGGAGACGGTCATGCTGGCCGGGGCATCGGCTGCCCAGCTCAGGCTGACGTTTTCGGTCTTGGGCTTGATCTTGAACATGGCAAACCCGGCGGCGTTGATATCGCTGCTTTCCAGCGCGATGGCACCGGCAAAGTACTTGCCGCTGTCCTTGGGCTGCTCGTCCAGATAGATGCGGCTCAGCGCACCCTCGGGCAGATACTTGCGGATCAGGCTCAGCGCCAGCTTCATGCCGTTGGAAACATTCTTCACCGTGGTCAGGTAGCCGGCCGGGACAAAGAAGCTGACGGTGTCCATCACAGACACTACTTCGTCCGCCACCCGCAGCAGCACGCCGACATCGTTGCCGTCGATCAGCTGCTTGAGATAGCTGTATACATTGAATTCCTCGGCCTGGTCCGGGGTCTGGGACATCTTTTTGGGCAGGGGGATCAGCTTGAGCAGGGTGCGCAGCTTATCCGAGATCATCAGGGTCACATAGCCGTAGGCTTCGCCGCTGGTGCCCAGCACCACGGCAATATACTGGGTGTTTTCGGGCCGGGTCTCCACCTCCAGCTTATAATCGGAACCATAGACAAGGTTTCCGGTCGCCCGGATGCGGATGTTGACGATATCATTTTCATCCTCTGCCGCGCTCAGCGCTGCGGCATCGGGCAGTTCCTCGCTGACAACAGCGGTGCTTTCCGGCTGCTGAGCTGCCGCCGAGGCAGGCATTGCCAGCACACCAAGCATCATGCTGACCGCAAGCAGCAGCGAGATCCATCGTTTGGCCTTCATACGAAAACCTCCTTTGTTGTTTGGTATCATACTCACATTTTACCGCAAAATAATCCTAGGGTCAATAACGGGATTCAAGCCGGGCGCATCACTCCCCGATATAGGTAAAGCGGGGCTGGGTAATGCCGTCCCGGGTCACAGTCTCCAGCCACATGGCGGCGGGGCGCACCCACAGCCCACCCTCACCGTACAGGGCTCGGTACACCACCATCTCCTCCTCGGTCTCGCTGTGGCGTGCCACGCCCAGCACCTGATATTCGTTGCCTTTAAAGTGGCGGTAGCGCCCGGGGCGCACCGGATATTGCAGTTCCTTCATAACAGTTCCTTTCTATTTCTACAAAAAGGGCTGCTGCGCCGGGCGGGTGCAGCAGCCCATAAAACTTATTATATTACAGCGTGCTGTCCGTTCCATCGCCGGGGGTCTGCTCGGCAGAGTACAGCAGCATCAGGTGGTTGGCCGAGGCTTCCAGCTGGCTCTTGGCCTGCCGCAGGGCGGCTTCCTCGGTCTCGTTCATCTTTTCGGGCTTATCCTTGCGCAGGCAGTGGCGCAGGTTGGCAAGGTCGGCCTTCACGCGGGCCTTTTCGTCCTTGTCCAACTCCTTTTTGCACTTGGAAAGCGCCTCGTCTACCTTGTAGGCCAGCACCTCGGCCTGATTGTGCAGGTCCAGACGCTCCTTGCGGCGGCTGTCCTCAGCCTCGTAAGCGGCGGCGTCTGCCATGGCGCGTTGGATCTCGTTTTCGGAAAGGTTGGTGCTGCCGGTGATGGTGATGTTCTGCTCCCGCCCGGTGGCAAGGTCTTTTGCAGATACCTTCACCACGCCGTTCACATCGATATCAAAGGTGACCTCGATCTGGGGCTTGGACGAAAAGCTTGCCCGGATGCCGTTCAGCTTGAACTTGCCCAAAGACTTGTTATCCCGCGCAAAGTGACGCTCACCCTGCAGAACGTTGATCTCCACGCTGGTCTGCATGGGACGGGCGGTGGTAAAGATCTGGCTCTTGCGGGTGGGGATCATGCTGTTGCGGGTGATCAGCGGGGTGGCCACGCCGCCCAGCGTCTCGATGGACAAGGTCAGCGGGGTCACATCCATCAACACCAGCCCCTGCGCTGCCGCGCCGGTGGCACCCGCCAACTTGCCGCCGCCCTGCAGCAGTGCACCCTGCACCGCTGCACCCATGGCGACGCACTCGTCCGGGTTCAGGCTGTGGCTGGGCTCCTTGCCCAGCAGTTCCCGCACCTGCCGCTCCACGGCGGGCATCCGGGTGCTGCCGCCCACCAGCAGCACCTTGCCCAGCTGGCTGGCAGAGATGCCGGCATCCCGCAAGGCGTTCTGCACCGGGGTCACGGTGCGGGACAGCAGATCGCCGGTCATCATCTCGAATTGCGGGCGGGACAACGCGATATCCAAGTGGTGCGGCCCGTCCTTGCCCACCGCGATAAAGGGCAGGTTCAGCTGGGCAGAGGGCGCACTGGAAAGCTCCTTCTTGGCCTTTTCCGCTTCCTCCTTCAGCCGTCCCATGGCGGCGGGGTCGCGGGTCAGGTCGATGCGGTCAGACTTTTTGAACTCTGCCACCGCGTACTCCACGATGCGCTGGTCAAAGTCGTCGCCGCCCAGATGGGTGTCGCCGCCGGTGGCCAGCACCGTAAAGGTGCCGTCCTCGATCTCGATGATGGACACGTCAAAGGTGCCGCCGCCAAGGTCATAGACCAGGATCTTCTGCGCGGCTTCGTTGTCCAGACCGTAGGCTACCGCGGCGGCGGTAGGCTCGTTGATGATGCGCAGCACGTTCAGCCCCGCAATGCGGCCGGCATCCTGCGTGGCCTTGCGCTGGCTGTCGTCAAAATAGGCGGGCACGGTGATGACGGCCTCGGTGACAGGCTCACCCAGATAGCTCTCGGCGTCCCGGCGGATCTTGGCAAGGATCATGGCGCTGATCTCCTGCGGGGCAAGGTCCTTGCCGTCAATATGCGCCCGGTAGTCCGAGCCCATGTACCGCTTGATGCTGGAGATCGTGCGCCCGGAATTCGTGGCGATCTGGCGCTTTGCCGCGCCGCCCACCAGACGCTCGCCGTCCTTGGTAAAGGCCACCACGCTGGGGGTGGTGCGCTCGCCCTCTGCGTTGGTGATGACCACAGGCTTGCCGCCCTCCACCACTGCCACACAGGAATTGGTCGTACCAAGATCAATGCCGATCACTTTGCTCATACTGTTTCCTCTGTTTCTTGTCCGCCGTGTCTGCGGGCTGATTTTTCTCCAGTCTATCTTACCGGACGGCTGTGACCATTTTTTAGTCCAATTGTAAAGATTCTATGTTATATGCCGCCGGAGCCGTGGGCGGCTCGTGGGTCAGCGCATAGAGCAGCTGCTCGGTCTCCTGCAGCCAGCGGTCGGCGTCCGGCTCGTGCTCCCGCTGCAAAATGGTAAAGGCCTGCTTTGCCTCTGCCGCCTGCGCCAGCGCCTTTTTGCGGGAGGTGTAGCGGGTCTCGTACTGCGCCAGCCGCAGGCAGACCCGGGGCGTATACTCGATATCCGGCACCGCTGCCGCGTTCTGCCGCGCCCGGCGGTACCACAACAGCGCCTTGCCGTTGTCGCCCCGGGCGGCGCAGTCGTCGCCAAGGTTCAAAAGGGCGATGGGCTCTCCGCTTTCGGCAGCAGCTTTCCACACCTTGCGCGCCTGCGCAGCGCTTTTGGGCACGCCGCGCCCCTGATACAGGCACTCGCCCAGCAGCGATAGCCCGGCAGAACTGCCCTGCTCGGCGGCTTTCTGGTAGCACTCTGCCGCTGCCGCCCAGTGTCCGGCGCGGGCAGCTTCTTTACCGGCTTCGGCCTCCTCTGCGCCGGGACCCTCCGGGGTGTGGCCTGCGTGCAGCAGACCGTTGAGCAGCGCACCGTCCAGCGAGGCGGAATTGCTCCACGGGTCCAGCACCACGCCGTCGATGCCCGGGGTATCCAGCGCCAGCTGCATGGCCTGCTCCAAGGTGCGGTCAGCCATGGGGCGGCTGCCGGTACTGCGGTCCGCACCGGCCGCTGCCACCGAGGTAAACAGCGGCAGCCAGCAGCGTCCTTTATCGTTGCGCAGCGTCCACAAGGCAAGGCCGTCGGCCTTCTCCGCCGGGATGGGGTGCTCCATCCACGGGGCGGGCGCACCCTGCGCCGAAAGCGCCGTCTGCAGCGGCACCAGCACATGGGTCTCCAGTTCCAGCGCATAGTTCAACGCGCTCATCAGGGTCCAGAAGCTCTCCTCGTTCTGCCCCTTGTACAGCCCCTGCACCGCCTGCTCGATGGCCGGGCAGCCGGTGCCGCGCGGGCTGTACACCGGTGCGGTGCGGCTGCGGCGGCTGCCCACCGGGCGGAAGCGTACCCCGCCGTCTGTTCGTCTTGCCATTGTGTTCACCATACTTCCCTATCAATATCAGTTCTAGTATAACAGGATTTGGCAGCTTGTACAATGCAAAACGCAGCTGCGGCACTGGATTTTCAATATACATCGCGTTATAATAAGGTGTATTTTGACCCCCAAAGGAGGAATTTTCTTGAACCGGATGCTTGGCTACCTGAAGGGCTACAAGCGCGAAAGCGTGCTTGCACCGCTCTTTAAGATGCTGGAAGCCACCTTTGACCTGTTCGTGCCGCTGGTCATGGCAGATATCGTCAATGTGGGCATTGCAGCGCACGACCTGCATTATATTCTGGTGCGGTGCGGCCTTTTGCTGCTGCTGGCTTTTGTCGGCCTTACCTGCAGCCTGACCGCGCAGTATTTTTCCGCCAAGGCGGCGGTGGGCTACTCCACCGCGCTGCGGCACGCCCTGTTTGCCCATATCCAGAGCCTGAGCTTTTCAGAGATGGATACGCTGGGCACCAGCACCCTTATCACCCGCATGACCAGCGATGTCAATCAGGTGCAGAGCGGGCTCAACCTGTTTTTGCGTTTGTTCCTGCGCAGCCCCTTTGTGGTGCTGGGTGCCATGGTCATGGCCTTTACGGTCAACGCCCGGGCGGCAATGATCTTTGTGGTCACCATCCCGCTGCTCAGCGTGGTGGTGTTCGGCGTGATGGTGATCACCCGGCCGCTGTACAAAACCGTGCAGACCCGGCTGGACCGGGTGCTGGGCCTGACCCGCGAGAACCTGACCGGCGTGCGCGTGGTGCGTGCCTTTGATAAGGAGCAGAGCGAGATCGACCGCTTTGAGGACGCCAACGCCCTGCTGACCGGGATGCAGCTGCACGTCGGCCACCTTTCGGCGCTGATGAACCCGCTGACCTATGTGCTCATCAACCTTGCCATCGTGGCGCTGCTGTATGTGGGCAGCATCGAGATCAACGTGGGCGGCATGGCCTCCGGCGATGTCATTGCGCTGGTGAACTACATGAACCAGATCCTTGTGGAGCTGGTCAAGCTTGCCAACCTCATCGTGCAGATCAGCAAGGCGCTGGCCTGTGCGGGCCGTGTGCAGGCGGTGCTGGACACGAAGCCCGGCATGACCTTCCCCGCCGAACTTCTGGGCGAAGTGCCCGCAGACAAGACCGGCGATGCCGTGCGCTTTGACCATGTAGGTCTGACCTACGCCGGCGCAGGCGCACCCAGCCTGACCGATATCAGCTTTACCGCCAAAAAGGGCCAGACCATCGGCGTCATCGGCGGCACCGGCAGCGGCAAATCCAGCCTTGTAAACCTGATCCCGCGCTTTTACGATGCCACCGAGGGCAGCGTGGAGATCTTTGGCCGCCCGGTGGCCAGCTACCCCCGGGACGCTTTGCGCGGCAGGGTGGCGGTGGTCATGCAGAAGGCGCAGCTCTTCGGCGGCACCATCCGCTCCAACCTTTTGTGGGGCAACAAGGACGCCACCGATGCCGACCTGTGGGCGGCGCTGGAAACGGCACAGGCCGCAGACTTTGTGCGTGCAAAGCCCCTTGGGCTGGACGAGCCGGTGGAGCAGGGCGGACGCAATCTTTCCGGCGGACAGAAGCAGCGGCTCACCATCGCCCGTGCGCTGGTGGGCAAACCGGACATTCTGATTCTTGACGACAGCGCCAGCGCGCTGGACTACGCCACCGACGCCGCCCTGCGCAAGGCACTGGCGGCGCTGCCCGGGGCACTGACCGTGTTCATCGTCAGCCAGCGTGCCGCCAGTTTGCAGCACGCCGACCAGATTCTGGTGCTGGATGACGGCCATCTGGTGGGCATCGGCACCCACAGCGCCCTGCGCAGCAGCTGCCCGGTGTACGAGGAGATCTACGAGAGCCAGTTCAAGAAAGGGGAGGCAGAAGCATGAGTGCAAAAGCAAAAAACAAGCTGACCCCGCAGCAGCGCAAGGCCACCCTGAACCGGGTACTGCACAAAATACGTCCGTACAGCGCCTTTGTGGTGTGCAGCCTGCTGGTGGCAGCGGTCAGCGTAGCCGCCCAGCTGTATATCCCCATCCTGTGCGGTGAGGCCATTGATAAGATGCTGGGCAAGGGCAATGTAGATCTTGCCGGGGTGCTGCACATTGCAGTGAGCATTCTGGTGGTGGCAGCCGTAGCCGCCCTTGCGCAGTGGCTTCTGAGCGTGTGCAACAACCGCATCACCTTCTCGGTCAGCCGTGACCTGCGCAACGAGGCGCTGCGCAAGATCCAGACCCTGCCGCTGTCCTATCTGGACAGCCACCCCTCCGGCGATATCGTCAGCCGCATGGTGGCGGATGTGGACACCTTTGCGGACGGCCTGCTGATGGGCTTTACCCAGCTGTTCTCCGGCATCCTGACCATTTTTGGCACCCTGCTGTTCATGCTGCGGGAGAACGTGCCCATCACGCTGGTGGTGGTGTGCATCACCCCGCTGAGCCTTGTGGTGGCGGGCTTTCTGGCAAAGCGCAGTTACGGCTACTTCCAGGGCCAGAGCACCGTGCGCGGCAAGCAGACCGCACTGGTCAACGAGATGATCGAAGGCCAAAAGGTGGTGCAGGCCTTTGGCCATGAAGCAGAGAGCCTTGCCGCCTTTGACGAGGTGAACGGACAATTACAGGACGTGAGCCTGAAGGCTATCTTCTTCTCCAGCCTGACCAACCCCGCCACCCGCTTTGTGAATAACATCGTGTATGCGGGCGTGGGTCTTGTGGGTGCGCTGTACGCCGTGCGCGGCGGCATCACCATCGGTCAGCTCAGCGTTTTTCTGAGCTACGCCAACCAGTACACCAAACCCTTCAACGAGATCTCGGGCGTGGTCACCGAGTTACAGAATGCACTGGCCTGCGCCGCCCGGGTGTTTGAACTGCTGGATGCCGAGGATCAGGTGCCGGAGGCCGAAAACGCCGCCGTGTTGCAGCCGGACGGCCATGTGCAGTTACAGGATGTTTCCTTCCGCTATCTGCCCGACCGTCCGCTCATCGAAGGGCTCTCGCTGGACGTGCAGCCCGGCCAGCGCATCGCCATCGTAGGCCCCACCGGCTGCGGCAAGACCACCCTCATCAACCTGCTGATGCGTTTCTATGATGTAAACAGCGGCAGCATCAGGGTGTCCAGCACCGATATCCGGGATGTGACCCGCGCCTCCCTGCGCGGCAGCTACGGCATGGTGCTGCAGGACACCTGGCTGCGTGCCGGCACGGTGCGGGAGAACATTGCCTACGGCAAGCCGGACGCAACCATGGATGAGGTGATCACCGCTGCCAAGGCCGCCCACGCCCACAGCTTTATCCGCCGCCTGCCCGATGGCTACGACACTGTCATTGCAGAGGACGGCGGCAATATCAGTCAGGGACAAAAGCAGCTGCTCTGCATCGCCCGCGTGATGCTCTGCCTGCCGCCCATGCTGATTCTGGACGAAGCCACATCCTCCATTGATACCCGCACCGAGGTGCGCATCCAGAAGGCCTTTGCCCGCATGATGCAGGGGCGCACCAGCTTTATCGTGGCGCACCGCCTTTCCACCATCCGGGAGGCAGACGTCATCCTTGTGATGAAGGACGGCCACATCGTGGAGCAGGGCAGCCACGACCAGCTGCTGGCACAGGGTGGCTTCTACGCCAAGCTCTACAACAGCCAGTTCGAGGGCGTGGAGACCTGAGAGGGCTGTTGTATCCTATCCAGCCTGTAATAACAAACAGTGAAAATGCACTTTGTTAAACAAAACAGGCTGAATAGGCGCTCGTTCATAAAATGTTAATAATATATTAACATTCAGTACACCACTTTTCGGTATACATAGGGCAACAAAGGCGCGCAGTGCGCCGAACCCCCGCCAAAAAGGGCAAAAACGCGCAGACTGCTGTGGTGTGCGGCGGTCTTGGAAATGCCCTTGGTACAGGAAAGGAAACGTTACTTATGAAAATTGGTTTTTGGGAACTTATCGTCATCGTCATCGTGGCGTTTGTGTTCATCGGCCCGGACCAGCTGCCTGTCTACGCAAAGAAGATCGGCAAGATGCTCCGCGAGCTGAAGAAATACACCGGCGCTGCTTCTGAAGAGATTCAGAAGAATGTGGTGGAGCCGCTGAACGAGATTCAGGCACCCCTGAAAGAAGCTGTTGCCCCCCTGACCGATATCAAGAAGGATATCGACAGCAGTATGCGGGACGTGACCAAGAGCTTTACCGGCATTGGCAAGACCAGCAAGGAGGAAGCTGCCAAGAAGCTGGCTGAGACCGAGGAGGTCACCGACCTGACCGAGGATGCTGTGGAGGAACTGCCCGAGCAGCCCGCCGAAGCCCCGGCTGAAACTGCTGAAACTGTGGAGGCTCCCGCTGAAAAGCCGGAGCAGCCCGCTGCCGAGGCCGCACAGCCCGCCGCTGAGCCGGTGGCTGAGCCTGTGCAGGAAGCCCCTGCTGCAGCCGAAGAGGCTGCCGAAGCTGCACCCGCTGAGGAAGCAAAGGTGTAAGCGCCCCTACTTATTTATGGATGCACCCGCGCCCGCGGTTGCCAGATACATTCTGTAATACGCCCGCCACGCGGCGCGGCAAGAAAAAGGAGATATTTATTATGCGTATTGGTACTAATGAGCTGCTGATCATTCTGGTTGTCGTTCTGCTGATCTTTGGACCCAAGAACCTTCCGAAGCTGGGCAAGATGTTCGGTAAGACCATCAATGGCTTCAAGAAGGGCATGGAGGACGAGGACGCCGAGCAGTCCGAGGAGACTGTAAAGAAGGCTGATAAGAAGGACGAAGACGAGGAGTAATTGTGGCTACAAACAAAAAGCGCAAAAAGAAAGCCGAAGTCATGGCAGAGGACGGCAGCATGACGCTGACCGGCCATCTGAAAGAACTGCGGAACCGGCTCATCATCTGCGCGGTGGTGTTTGTGGTGGGCGTAGTGGTCTCGCTGGCGTATGCAGACCGTCTGATCGATCTGCTTACCGCCATGGGCCGCGACTATTACCAGTTCGTGTCCATTGCCCCGCAGGAAAAACTGATGCAGTATTTCCGGGTGTCCATTCTGGCCGGTGTGGTGGTAACGGTGCCTGTGGCCTTTTACAACATCTACGCCTTTGCAAAGCCGGGTCTGAAAAAGAGCGAGAGCACCTTTTTCAAGCTGGTCATGCTGCTGGGTCTGATCCTGTTCTGTGTGGGCGTGCTGTTTGCCTATAAGCTCATGATGCCGTTCATGCTGCGGTTCCTCAGCACCGGCATCGAGGGTGCTGAGTACATCCAGACCACTACCAGTATCGAGAGCTACGTCAACCTCTGCCTGACCATGTTCATCATCTTTGGCTGCGTGTTCGAGATGCCGCTGATCACCATCATCCTTTCCAAGATGGGCATCATCAACCCGCAGATCCTCAAGCAGGTGCGCGGCGTGGCCATCGTGGTCATCTTCTTCATCGCCGCTGTGGTCACCCCGCCGGACATCGTGTCCCAGTGCATGGTGGCTTTCCCCATGGTGCTGCTGTATTTCGTCAGCATCTTCCTGAGCGGCATCTTCTATAAGCCGCGTGATACGGATGAGGATGACGAGGAAGAAGAGGCGAGCGAGGACTGATCCCGCTTCCGTTCCGGTTTTCATCAACTGAATCAAACGCCGCTGCACGGCTGTGCAGCGGCGTTTCTTGTTGGCACGGAAACAAAAAAGCTGCCGCACAGCTTTGTGCAGCAGCCTATGAGAAAATAAAGGAGAAACGCAGGTTCAAAAAAGATTATTTGCCCAGATGCCAGATATCGCGGTCGTACTCGGCAATGGTGCGGTCAGAGGAGAACATGCCAGCCTTGGCAATGTTCACAAGGCACTTACGCCGCCAGCCCGTGGGGTCGCAGGCGTAATCGCTGAGCGCCTGTCCCTTGCGCACAACGTAGGCATTGAAGTCCGGCAGGGTCTGGAACCAGTCCTTGTGGATCAGCTCATCATGCAGGCGGGTCAGGTTTTCGGCATGACCGGCGGCCAGCATCTCCGGGCCGGTGAGGAAGCTGATGGCGCGGCGGATGTTGGCATCGCCCTCCACCCACTGGGCGGGGTCGTAATCGCCCACGGCGTAGCGGTGGATGACCTGATCAGAGGTCTGGCCGAAGATATAGATGTTCTCCTCGCCCACCTGCTGGCTGATCTCCACATTGGCACCGTCCATGGTGCCCAGCGTCAGCGCGCCGTTCAGCATAAACTTCATGTTGCCGGTGCCGGAGGCCTCCTTGGAGGCAAGGCTGATCTGCTCGGACAGGTCGCAGGCCGGGATCAGCTTTTCGGCGGCGGTGACGTTGTAGTTTTCCACGAACACCACCTGCAGCCACTTGGACACCTCCGGGTCTGCGGCAATGACCTTGGAGAGGGTCAGCAGCGCATGGATGATGTCTTTGGCAATGGTGTAGGCGGGAGCGGCTTTGGCGCCGAAGATGCTCACCAGCGGAGCAGCGGGCAGGTGCCCTGCCTTGATCTCGTAGTACTGGTGGATGAGGTACAGCAGGTTGAGCTGCTGGCGCTTATACTCGTGCAGGCGCTTGGACTGGATATCGAACACTGCATCGGTGTTCACGCGCACCTTCTGGGTGTGCAGCAGCCAGTCTGCCAGAGCCTCCTTGTTGGCCTTTTTCACGGCGGTCAGCTCGCTGAGCACCGCATCGTCATCGACAAAGGCCAGCAGTTTTTCCAGTTCAGCGGCATCCTTGCGGAAGCCGGAGCCGATGTGCTTTTCCAGCGTGGCAGTCAGGCGCGGGTCGCATTCCAGCAGCCAGCGGCGGAAGGTGATGCCGTTGGTCTTGTTGTTGAACTTTTCCGGATACAGCTCGTAGAAGCCGTGCAGCTCGGAGTTTTTCAGGATCTCGGTGTGCAGCGCTGCCACGCCGTTGGTGGAGTGGGTGAAGTGGATGTCCATGTGTGCCATGTGCACCCGGTCATCCTTGTCGATGATGGCAAGGCTCTCATCCTCGGTGCGGGTGCGTGCCAGCGCATCCAGCTTTTCGATGATGGGCATCAGCTGCGGCACCACGGCATCCAGATAGGAGCGGGGCCACTTTTCCAGCGCCTCGGCCAGAATGGTGTGGTTGGTGTAGGCGCAGGTCTTGGTGACGATCTCCACAGCCTCTTCAAATTCGATGCCGCGCTCGCCCAGCAGACGGATCAGCTCCGGGATGACCATGCTGGGGTGGGTGTCGTTGATCTGGATGGCGGCATAATCCGCCAGGTCATGGAAGTTGCAGCCCCGGGCGGCGCACTCGGCCAGAATGAGCTGTGCACCGGCAGAGACCATCAGGTACTGCTGGTACACCCGCAGACGGCGGCCTGCCTCGTCGGAATCGTCCGGGTAGAGGAAGAGGGTCAGGTTCTTGTCGATGGCAGTCTTGTCGAAGGCAATGCCGTCATGGACGATGCTCTCGTCGATGGTGTCCAGATCGAACAGGTTCAGGGTGTTGGTGCGCCCCTCGTAGCCGGTGACCGCCAGCTTGTACAGCCGGGCGGTGTACTCCTTGCCCGCCAGCTCCACCGGGTAGGTGGTGTCGGTCTTTTCCGCCCAGCTGTGGGCAGTCAGCCACGGGTCGGGCTTTTCGTTCTGCACGCCATCCTCAAAGGACTGATGGAACAGACCGAAGTGGTACCGCAGACCCACGCCGTCGCCGGGCAGGTTCAGCGTTGCCAGCGAGTCGAGGAAACAGGCAGCCAGACGCCCCAAGCCGCCGTTGCCCAAAGAAGGCTCCGGCTCTACCTCTTCAATATCGGAAAGGCGCTTTCCGGCAGCAGCCAGCGCAGACCGGGCTTCATCGTACAGCCCCAGATTGATGAGGTTGTTGGACAGCAGCTTGCCAATAAGGAATTCGGCGCTGATATAGTACAGCTTGCGCCCGGTGACTGGCTGCACGCGGTCGGCGCTCTTCTGCCGCACAAGTTCCAGCAGTGCCAGATACAGTTCCTGATCGGTGCAGTCCGCCAGCAGCTTGCCGGTGATACTCTGTAACGTTTCGGTAAAGCTCATAAAAGCATCCTCCTTTGCTAGGGTGTATCTGAAAAGTCGAAAATTCCGTCTATTTCTTTGTTTTCAGATACACCTTACGGAAAACAGGTTTGACATCTGTACTTCAAGATATACCACATAGAACGATCAAAATCTTGCCTAAAAAGTGCAAACTATGGTACAATCCTATCATCGGAGGTGAGACAATGCAAAATCAGGCTTCTTTGCAGGAGACAAAACAGCACGGTGCGGTGCGCTTTCCGTTCAATCTGTACCCCTGCACCATTCCGGGGGATTTTCAGCAGGTGGCACTCCACTGGCACGAGAGCATGGAGCTGGTCTTTGTCAAGCAGGGCATGGGGCTGGTACAGGTGGGCGTGGTGACCTACCCGGCCTACCGGGGGGACATCTTTATTTTTGCCCCGGGCACGCTCCACGCGCTGCGGCAGGCAGAGGGACAGCGCATGGAATACGAAAATATCATCTTTGAACCGGAGCTGCTGGGCGGCGCAGAGGATCTTTGCGCCGAGAAATATCTGCTGCCGCTGCAAAGCGGGCGGCTTTCGCTGCCGGTGCGTCTGACCCCGAACGATTTGTGCTATCTGCAAGCCGCCGCCTGCCTGCGGGAGCTGGAAGATGCCAACCGCGCCAAGCGCCCCGGCTACGAGCTGCTGGTAAAAGGGGCGCTGCTGCGCTTTCTTGCCCTGCTCATTGCGCAGGGCAGGCAGCAGCTTCCCGCCGAAACCGCCGACACCCAGCGGCTGAAAACGGTGCTGCAGTGGCTTTCGGCGCATTATGCCGAGCCGCTCCGGGTAGCCGATGCCGCCGGGGTCTGCTCCTTCAGCGCCAGCCATTTTATGCGCTGGTTCCGGCAGATGACCGGGCAGAGCTTTATTGCCTTTCTGAACGAGTATCGGCTGAACACCGCCGCCGAGGCGCTGCGAACCACCGATGAGACCGTGCTGACCATTGCCTCCCGGTGCGGGTTTGAAAACCTTTCCTATTTCAACCGGGCGTTCAAGGCACATTTCGGCATGACCCCCCGGGACTACCGGAAAAAATAAGCAAAGCGCTTGACAGTTGCGGCTGTATGGCGTATGATGTGGGCAGAAGAGCCGCTTTCGGGCGGCTTTTCCCGGAGTGAAAAGTTAGCCAAATCTAACTATTATTTTATAAGATATTCCTGAAAGAAGGTATAATCATGATCCAGACGACCGTAGAAGTAGGCGGCATGGCGTGTTCCATGTGCGAAGCCCATATCAATGACGCCGTGCGCAGTGCGTTTCCTGTGGAGAAGGTCTCGTCCTCCCATGCCAAGGGCAAGACCGTGATCCTTTCCAAGGAGCCGCTGGACGAAAACGCGCTCCGCGCCGCCATTGAAGCCACCGGGTACCATGTGGGCACCATCCACAGCGCACCGTATGAAAAGAAGGGGCTGTTCTCCTTTTTCAAAAAGTGATATGTCCCCCCGCCGTGTTCAGCCGTATCGACAAAAATAAGGCGCAATACTGATCTCTACCAACCATTCTTCTTTTCACCTCTTTTTTGTTTTCCGCCCACAGAGAAACACCCCCGGCAGCCGCAATGGCCGCCGGGGGTGTTTCTGTATCTTTAGATTTGCACTCAGCTTTAGTGGACAAAGCCCACGAACACCGGGCAGAGCACGGCGGTCAGCACACCGGCTACGGCGATGGAAAGGCCGCTCATGGCACCTTCCACCTCGCCCATCTGCAATGCCTTGCTGGTGCCCACGGCATGGGCTGCCGTGCCGATGCCCACGCCCTTGGCGATGGGGTCGGTGATGTGGAACATCTTGCACACCGTCTCAGCCTGCAGCGCTCCCACGATGCCGGTAACACCACCGACACCGTTCCCGCGCCGCTGACCTTGCAATCAAAGGTAACAG
>OIMZ01000045.1_pt1 | contig 28794 bp, 35 predicted proteins | sample 1585131 | NCBI WGS metagenome assembly OIMZ01 (sample SAMN02674693, study PRJEB24791) | human gut metagenome, SKBSTL018 | isolation source: stool | host: Homo sapiens | place: USA | reverse complement strand
CAGTAGCGCGACTTTTTCAAATCAACACTGACACGGCTGCCGCCACCGCCATTGCCCCCTCACACAGCGTCAGAAAATATCCCGCCGTATCTCCGGTGATTCCGCCAAATTCCCTGTAACTGCGCCAGCGATAGTAACCGAACACTGCAAATGCCGCCGCCACCGCCAGAATTCCCGCCAGAAGCGAAAGCCAGAGCATAAACAGTACACACAACAACGTCTGTGCATAAAGTGCCCCTTTTACCCCGCGCTCATGTGCGGTACTCGCAAAATGATAGAGCATCCCATCCGTTTTTGCGGAACGGAAGGAGACCACACTCAGGCCGCTCAGGCAGCGGGACAGGAAAAATCCACAGCAAAACACTTCCAGCGCACGGTAATCCACAATCTGGGAAAGAGCCGCCACATAAATCAACCCGAATTCCGCCAGCTTGATCACGGAAAAAGCTCCAATGTGGGAATCCTTTAAAATTTCCAGTTTTCGCTCTCTGGGCTGATACGAATGCAATGCATCCATGGTATCCATAAACCCATCCACATGGAAGCCCCCTGTGATAATAAGCGGGAGCGCAGCTGATATCAGAATAAATGCAAGCGTACTGATTCCCAATAACGCAGACAACCGAAACCATCCCCAGAGGATAGCACCGATCACTGCCCCGATCCACGGAAAAAAGCACATGCTGTAACGCATGTCTTCTTCTTTCCACACAAATTGTGGCATCGGAATTTTTGAATAGGTGGAAAACGCCACCGCGATTCCTCTAATGATGTGCATAACCTGCTTCCTTTCTCTCTTTTACCGGAACCGGAATACCTACAACGACTTCGGTCACCGTATCCGCCAGCTCCGCCACTCCCGTATTGATGCGTCCAAGTGCACGGATATATGCCTGCGTTGTCGCATCATAGGAAATGCCATCCTCAAACACGTTATTACTGACAATCACCAACTCGTCCACTTTTGCGGAAAGGCTTTTGATTCCCTGCAATATGTGTCCGACAACCACATCTTCCGAAATGATGTCCGCACCGGAAAACATCTCATTTGCAACCAGATTGGACATACATTCCAGCAGGGCACAGCGAGGACGTTCCGTAACATTTTGCCCTGCGCAATCCGGTGGTTCCATGGCTTGCTGTGCTCTTTTCGAAAAATCTACTTCCCCGATATCCCGCGGCTGTTCCATCGTAACAAATCCTTTTCCCGCGCGAAGTCTCCGGTGTCTTGCAACTTTTTTTCCGCCCTCCGCATCGTACACCTGCATGGTTGCGATATAATATTTATTCGTTTTTCCATCCAGCAGATGCTCTGCGTAAGCCGATTTTCCGCTGCCGCTTCCGCCCAAAACCAAAGTGATCATTCTGTTTCCCCATACCGCTCGTACTGCGCAATTTCCATCGTATCAAATGTTGTCTGATCCTCGTAGAGTGCCAGTGCCAGATCCAGAAGGGAAAACAGCATCACGGCTCCTGTGCCTTCCCCAAGCCCCAGTCCTGCATCAATAACCGGATGAAGTTTCAGTTCCTCCGCGATCCATTTTGCCGCGGGTTCTTTGCTCAGATGGCTCGGCAGAACAAATTCCCGCACACCCGGCACGATCCGCTCCGCCACCAGTGCCGCGACCGATGAGATCAGCCCATCCAGAACGACCGGCACATGATACAGTGCTCCGCCGATGCATACACCTGCCATTCCCGCGATATCCAGACCACCGAATGCCGCCAGCATGGAAAGTGCATGCTTTGACCGGATCTCTTTTTCATATTTCTCCAGTGCCTGCGCAATGACCTGCTGCTTGCGCAACAGCCCCGCGTCGTTTAATCCGGCACCACGCCCGGTCACTTCTTCTGCTGTGCGTCCGGTCAGTGCCGCCACAAGCATGCTGCTCGTCGTCGTATTTCCGATTCCCATCTCTCCGGTACCGATCAGCTGATAGCCTTTGTCTTTGCACTCCCGGACCAGATCAATTCCCACAGACAATGCCTGCAACGCTTCTTCCTCTGTCATTGCAGGTTCCTGCAGAAAATCGCGCGTGCCCTGCATCACTTTGCAGTCGCGCACCCCCGGCATCGTTTCTTTTGTGTTGATTCCAATATCGACCGGGATCACATCCACACCGGCGCGGCGCGCCATTTTACCAACCGAGCTTGCCTGCTGCCCCATAAATCCTGCAACCACCGCGGTCACTTCCTGTCCGGACTGGCTGACTCCTTCTGCGACAATGCCATTATCTGCGCACATGGTGAGGATCACTTTTTTTTCAATGGAAAGGCTGCTGCTTCCTGTGATTGCGCCGATCTGCGCAAACATTGTCTCAAACTGCCCCAGACCATCCAGCGGTTTGGCAATTTTGTCCCAGCTTGCTTTTACCTGCGCGTAGATCTGTGCGTCCGGTGGAATGATTTTAAGTTTCTCTAATTCTTTTCCTGTAATCAAATATTTTCTCCTGTTGCAATTGTAAATTGCGCAAATGCAATTCCCTGTTTCTTGCTTCTTTCAGCCATGAAATGTATGATAAGAAAAAGGAGGTGCTGATATGAATAAAACCAAAATTGATAATCAAACTATCGCTCACATTCTTCTTGATTTAAGACAAAAACATCATCTTTCCCAGGAACAGCTTGCTCAAACATTAGGCGTTACTCGTCAGGCCGTATCGCGATGGGAAATGGGAATCTCTGTTCCAAACATCCATACCCTGCTCTTAATCAGTGAGCAATTCCATGTTCCAATTGACACAATGCTCAAAAAACCAGATGCTTCAGCAGAAAACCAAAATAAAATCCAAAATCCTGCTAAAAGAACTCCCTTTATTTTTATGACCATAACCGGAATTTTCCTGTTGTGTGTGCTTCCATTTCTGGGTCAATGGGAACAATTCAAATATATGGATCTCTATGGTCGTGCATATGCCGATTCCTATCACTATATTTTCGAATACCCACTGTCCATTCTTCTGGTATTATCCATTGTCCTGATTTGTGTCGGGATCTATAACATTGTAAAAATCAAGAGGAAATCCGGCTCTCCTGCAAAATAGAGTATACATACTCCATATCCAGATGCTCCCGCAATCCCTGTGCGAGCTTGTCATACTGCTGTTCCTTAAATGCATGGTAATCACCGCCAGCCTCCGGTTTCCATGACACCCTTTTTTTGTCGGCCAATGCCTGTACTATGCGCACGGCAATGTCTCCATCGTCAAAAATGCCGTGCACATAACTGCCGTATACGCCGGGTGTTTCGCTGCCTTTTTCCATGCGCTGCACCCCGTCGGTTCTGCCATCTGCCAGCTGTACCAGTGGCGTCTGATGTTCCCCGGTGGAAACCGTTGTCTTTCCCATATGAATCTCATAGCCGGAAAATTCCAATCCGGAAAGTGTGGAAAAAATACCGGTTACATTCTCGAATTTTCCACGTGTCTGCGTACGCATTTTTTCCGGCATCAGGGTCGTGTCGGTGTCGATCAGTTCCATACCACGCAGGGGTAGTGCCCCGTCGCGCTTTATGCGCTCCACGGCAATTGTATCCGGCTCATGAGAAATTGCTTCGCAATGAGCCGGATAGAGCGGTTCGCGTAGCGAATTCTCATTCTCTACCCCATGTGGGTCCGAAATGGTACGCCCCAGCATCTGATAGCCACCACAGATCCCCCAGACCGGGATATGCGCCGCCAGCTTTTTGACCGCGGCTTCCAGACCGTTCTGCCGCATCCAGCGCAGATCCCCCATCGTATTTTTGCTGCCCGGCAGAAAAATCATATCAGGCTGTCCCAGTTCCTGCACCGAAGAAACATAGCGCACGGACACACCCTCCAGCCGTTCAAACACGTTAAAATCCGTAAAATTGGAGATCCGTGGAAAACGGATCACTGCCAGATCTATCACGCCTACATCGTGGTTGTCCAACTGGCCGCTCAGACTGTCCTCATCCTCAATGGACAGATGCATATATGGCACTACTCCGGCAACCTTCACACCGCCGCGTTCCTCCAGCATCTCCACTCCCGGATCAAGGATCGTCTTGTCCCCGCGGAATTTATTAATAATCAGACCCTTCACACGGGCTTTTTCATCCTCTTCTAAAAGTATCAAAGTTCCCAAAAGCTGCGCAAACACGCCGCCACGGTCGATATCCCCCACCAGAAGCACCGGTGCATCGACCAGTTTTGCCAGCCCCATATTGACAATATCATCCGATTTCAGATTGATCTCTGCCGGGCTTCCCGCCCCTTCCATCACAATAATGTCTGCCTGCTTTTCCAACTCCGAAAAAGCCTCGCAGATCGTCGGAACCAGCTTTTTCTTATACCCAAAATAATCCCGCGCCCGCATATTTCCGAGCACCTCACCCTTTACGATCACCTGTGATCCGACATCATTGGTCGGTTTCAACAGGATGGGATTCATAAGCACGGAAGGCTTCACACCCGCCGCTTCCGCCTGCATGACCTGCGCGCGCCCCATCTCCAGACCGTCTTCGGTGATGTAGGAGTTGAGTGCCATATTCTGTGATTTAAACGGTGCCACGCGATAGCCATCCTGCGCAAAAATACGGCAAAGTCCTGCAACGATCAGGCTTTTTCCGGCATTTGACATCGTGCCCTGCACCATGATTACTTTTGCCATGTTTGTTTCCTTCCTGCTAACCAGCAATCACAACCCTGCAATCCTTCTTGAAACATGCAATTCCATATTTGATAAAATTACGCATTCCGTCCTGCTTCAGCTTATCGACATATGATTTTTCTTCCATCTGTTTCAAAGCTTCGGCACATGCAGCATCCAGATCCCCATTCCCGGCATATTTCAGTTCTATCACAATTCCTGTTCTGTTGTTCGGCACCTCAACAAGAATATCGCTGTAGCCGGTTCCTGACTCTGCATTTGACTTTATAAGCCAGTTTGCTTTATATCCCAAAAGCCCAAGTAAAATGCCATGGTAAAAATTTTCTTTCTTTTCCTTTGCAACTGCTGTATCACGTATGCTTATGGTATTCCAAAGATATTCTCCAAAGAGCTGCTCTATTTTTTCTGTATTTTTTTCTAAAAATGCATTGCAGAATTCTTCCAGTCTCTTACCGTCATTCGCGGACGTATCCCGGAACCATTCCCTGATTTTCTTGATAAAAAGATTTTTTATCTCTTTATTTGGAATTGCCAAACGTATCTTTCCATCCGCTGTACGCCCCTGTTTTGTCAGATATCCGGTCGTAAAAAGTACGCTCCACAGATTTCCAATGTTTTTATCAAGCTCATCATACGTAAGTTCCTGTGAAAGTTCCTTTTCAATACACTCTCCCACGATCAGACGCTCAATTTCATCCTTGGTCTGCACATCCGCCTTATCGATCAATCTGCGGACGATCGCATTCCCACTCGAATTAGACCAGTAATCCTGTGGTTCAACCGTTTGATCATAGTTAAGTTCATCCACATAATTTATGACATCCCATGGACAGTACACATCCGCATTTCCAAAGTGATAGCCATCATACCATTCCTTTGTTTCCGGAAAATGTGAAGCAAGACCATACGACGCAAGGAGTTTTTTTACCTCATCATCTGTGAATCCAAACTGTTCATCAAATCTGGAATCCATAATAGAAAGTACTTTAAAATTATTCAATCCTGTAAATATACTTTCCTTCGATACTCGCAGACATCCCGTCAGAAATGCAAACTGTAAATAATCATTCGTCTTTAATGCCTGACCAAAAAGACCTCTGATCAGAGAAACCATTTCACGATAATATCCATTCTGATATGCTTTATCCAGAGGAACATCATACTCATCTATGATAATTACTGCCTTTTTCCCGTGATGTTTATATAAAAGCTGTGACAGTTTCCGGATGCTGTCTTTTATATTCTCATCCGTACCTGTAAGCATTTTAGCGAAATATGCCTTATCCTCGTCCGTAAGTGTATCACTTGTTTTGAGATAATAATGCCGGTCCATTTCATTGGCAAGAATCGTGCCGAGCATCCTCTTCGCATCCGCAAATGTCAGACCCTCCACTCCTTTGAGCGTGAGAAATATCACTGGATACTTTCCCATGTACGCATCGCATAGTTCTTTATTCTTTGCAATATATAAGCCTTCAAACAGTGCAGCATCTGCACCGATTTCAAAAAAACTTTTCAGCATGCTCATATTCAATGTCTTGCCAAAACGTCGCGGACGGGTGAACAGTGTTACTTCCCCCCAATTCATCAGAATCTGTTCTATGAGATTTGTCTTGTCAATGTAATAAAATCCGTTCCTGCGTATTTTTTCAAAACTGTCAATTCCTACCGGTAATTTCAAAGTATTTACCATATGAGCCTCCAACAAACAGATCATTTTGCCATATTTACATATAGTATAACTGATTGACAAGGTAATTACAATTTCCTTTCATTAAATGGTCACCGAAATACACTGTCATGATTTACTCTCCATTCCAAAAACATTTTCTTGAAAAGATCCCCATGTTCCGTTAAGATGATATTGTAACGAAAAACAATATATCAGGGAGGTAGTTATGAACTATACAATTGAAGGGGCACCATTGCCTGTCGTAATCTGCAACTTAGAGGGCGGCGAAACCATGCTCACGGAGAAGGGCGCAATGTCGTGGATGTCCCCAAATATGAAAATGGAAACCACAACAGGCGGCGGAATCGGAAAAATGTTCGGTCGTGCTTTTTCCGGTGAAAGCATGTTTATCAACCGTTACACCGCACAGGGCGGCACCGGACTGATCGCATTTGCATCCAGCTTTCCCGGAGATATCCGTGCATTTGAAATTGCACCAGGGCAGGAGATTGTCGCCCAGAAAAGTGCATTTCTCGCATCGACCGCTGGTGTGGAAATGTCTGTTTTTTTCCAAAAACGCATTGCCGGCGGTCTCTTCGGTGGAGAAGGATTTATCATGCAGCGTCTGTCCGGAAACGGCACCGTCTTTCTCGAATTTGACGGACACATCAAAGAATATGAACTTGCACCGGGACAACAGATTGTCGTCGATACCGGATACCTCGCAGCAATGACAGCCGGATGTTCCATCAATATCCAGACTGTACCGGGTGTAAAAAATATGCTCTTTGGCGGGGAAGGGATCTTTAATACCGTTATCACCGGACCGGGACGTGTATGGCTGCAGAGCATGCCGGTTGCACAGCTCGCCGGAGCGATCAGCCCGTTTATTCCAAATAAAAATTAATCATTTTCGAAAAAATCCCGGAGCCATTTCCCATGCTCCGGGATTTCATTTTATATCATTTTTCAAATTTTCCGAATCTCAAAACTGTTTTTTCCACGGGTTTTTACCTCATATAATACACTGTCTGCTTCCTTAAACAGTTTTTCATAAGGAACTTTCTCCGTCATATACACAGCACCCAGACTGAATCTGTTTTGACACCTCATTGTCATAATCCGAATACGACTGGTACTTCACCTCAATACCAGGATATTTCTTGTTAAACCCATCCAGGTACTGCTGCATATCCTGCTGGGAGATATTGGATGCTACCGAAATTGTTCCCCTGATTTCGTTTTTCTGCGCAGCATGTGCCACACTTCCAAAGTCTGCCGGAAACTGTAACAGCACAAGCAGCGTCAAAAGCACCGCCACCATACGCTTTTTCTTCCACTTTTTCATCTTTCTCATCCTTCTTTTGCAGCCTTACCGCGCTTCATATGTTCTGGATACACGCTTATACTCTGCGGGTTCCGTAATCTGCTCCACCACAATATCTCCGTCTTCTGCATCCCGATAACGGTATAAATACACACCCTCCTGAATCTCATCTTCCTGAATAAGGGATACCGCCATATAGCTTTTTCCCTCAACCGTAAAGGTATCCATGATGACAAATTCTTTTTCCGTGCCATCCGAAACCGGAATGCTGATTACTTCGTACTCATCCATAATATTCTCTCCCTTTTATCGCGGTACTTTCGAAAACAATGCAAATGCATTTTCCCGTGTGGTTTCCTCCACTTCTTCCGCGGAAATCCCTTTAATCTTTGCAATCTTTTCAATCACATACGGAATGTTGCGTGAATCATTGCGTGTTCCCCGGTGTGGTTCCGGTGCCATATACGGACAATCCGTTTCTAAAACAATGGCGGAAAGCGGGATTTCCTCTACCGTCTGAACGAGTTTTCTGGCATTTTTAAAAGTCACAACACCGCCTACACCGATGAAATATCCCATCTTTACATATTCCTGTGCCATCTCCGGTGAATAGGAATAACAGTGGATCACGCCCTTTATGCCATCCTCATATGCCTTTTCCATGATCTTCATGGTATCTTCTGCTGCATCCCTGGAATGAATGATCACCGGAAGATCTGCCTGTTGAGCCAGTGCAAGCTGCCGTACAAACCAATACCTCTGCTTCGCCTGTATCTCCGGTTCCTTATCCCAGTAATAATCCAGTCCGATCTCTCCCACCGCAACTGTCTTTTGCAGCGTTGTCTGCTGTTTGAGCCATGCATAAGTGTCCTCATTTAAATCATCCACGTCACTGGGATGTACGCCCACCGCAGCATAAAGAAAAGGGTATTCCTGCGCCAGCGAAAGTGTTGTCTTTGTCGTCGCAATGGAAGACCCTACATTAATAACCGGCGAAATGCCGCGCTGCGGTAATTCCGCAAGCAGCATCTCCCGGTCCGTATCAAATTTTGCATCATCGTAATGTGCATGTGTCTCAAAAATCATAAGAAATGCCTTTCTATCTGATCAAGTTCCTCCATGATGATACAGTTTGGAAGTGTATCCGAAGCCACCATGCCCCGCACCTGGGCATAATCCATCCAGCGCACACTCTCAATTTCTTCGGTCTGCAGTTCAAATTCCTCTGCTTCCCGATCCAGCCAGAGCAGATAAACATTTGAAATCTGGTGATCATGAAATGGCTGTCTGTGAAATTCGCTGTCAACATCCTTATGCACCTGTCCGCAATAAATCAGATCCGACTCCTGCGCTGTCACATTTAATTCTTCTTTCAACTCCCGAATTGCTGAAGGAATATACTCCTCCCCTGCCGGTATATGTCCAGCACTGGAAATATCATAGCAGCCCGGAAATGAATCTTTCTGCATACATCTCTTCTGTAATAAAAGCTGAATCCGTCCGTTCCTGTTGCGGGCAATCCAAACATGGGATGTGCGGTGCCGTACCCCTTCCCGGTGGGCCTCCGCGCGTTCTACGGTTTCACCGGTTGGTGTGCCGGTCTCATCTACAACATCAAGGATTTCCATATTTATGCCTCCTATTTCTACTTATCCGCCCCAGCCACTTACATGCGTCTAACAGATCTCAGCACCGCTTGGCATTGGTTTCTCCGGTGTCATCAGAGAAAGTGTGCCGTTTTCGTCCTCTGCACACAGCAGCATGCCCTCGGACAATACTCCGGCAAGTTTTGCCGGCTTTAAGTTCACAAGAACCATAACCTTCTTGCCGACCATCTCTTCCGGTGTGTAATCTTTACGGATACCGGATACAATCTGCTTTACGGTGTTTCCGATTTTTACCTGAGAGCAAAGCAGCTTCTTTGACTTTGCAACTGCCTCACAGGAGAGAATCTCTCCCACCTGGAACTGCATCTTCGTAAAATCATCAAATGTGATCTCTTCCTTCGGATCCATATCAATCACTGCTTCATCTGCTGTCTCTCCGCCATTTAATGCTTTCTGTTCTTTTTCGTACTCTTCCTTCTGCTTTGCCTGAATGGCATCCACTTTTGGCTGGATCTCTTTTGCGTCAAGTCTTGCAAAAAGGATCTCCGGAGCATCGGTTACTTTTGTTCCATCCGGATACAGTCCAAACTGATTGAGCTCATCAAAATCACGCAATGATGTCGATAACTGCGCCACGATTTTTTCTGCGGTTTCCGGAAGGAATGGGTGCAGAAGACTTGCGCCAATCGTGATGGACTCGGTCAAATTGTAAAGAACCTCTGCCAGACGGTCTTTCTGTGCCTCGTCTTTTGCCAGTACCCACGGGGTTGTCTCATCAATATATTTATTGCAACGGCGGAACAGTGCAAATACTTCGGAAATTGCATCTGCCACACGAAGTTTTGCCATCTTTCCGGCAATACGGTCACGGGTTGCTGTCACAACAGCTTTCAGATCTGCATCCACTTCACCGGTGACTCCTGTGGATGTGACCACACCACCAAAATATTTATTGCTCATGGAAACGGTACGGTTTACCAGATTTCCAAGAATATTTGCCAGGTCAGAATTAAAACGCTCAATGACCAGATCCCAGGTAATCACGCCATCATTCTCAAACGGCATCTCATGCAATACAAAATAGCGGGTAGCATCTACGCCAAACAGATCTACCATGTCATCCGCATAGATTACATTTCCCTTGGACTTGCTCATCTTATCCCCGCCCTGAAGCAGCCACGGATGACCAAATACCTGCTTTGGCAGTGGCAGATCCAGTGCCATCAGAAAGATTGGCCAGTAAATGGTATGGAAACGGACAATATCTTTTCCGATCAGATGCAGATCAGCCGGCCATAGCTTCTTAAACTGATCTGTGGAACCATCCGGATCATATCCAATCTTTGTGATATAGTTTGTCAGTGCATCCAGCCAGACATATACGACATGTTTCGGATCAAAATCTACCGGAATTCCCCAGCTGAAACTGGTACGTGATACGCACAGATCCTGCAGTCCCGGAAGCAGGAAGTTATTCATCATCTCATTCTTACGGGAAACCGGCTGAATGAAGTCCGGATGGGTATTGATATAATCAATGAGCCGGTCTGCATATTTACTCATCTTAAAGAAATAAGCTTCTTCTTTGGCAGGCTGCACTTCCCGTCCACAGTCCGGACATTTGCCGTCTACAAGCTGGGATTCTGTCCAGAAAGACTCACAAGGTGTACAATACATTCCCTCATAAGATCCCTTATAAATATCACCCTGATCATAAAGCTTTTTAAAAATCTTCTTTACACATTTCTCATGATCCTCATCCGTGGTACGGACAAAGTTATCATAAGAAGAATTCACAAGATCCCAGATCCGCTTTACCTCACCGGAAACCTGATCTACAAATTCTTTCGGTGAAATATCTGCTGCCTCTGCTTTTTCCTGAATCTTTTGTCCGTGTTCATCAGTTCCGGTCTGAAAATAGACATCATAGCCTTCGGCTCTCTTATAACGCGCAATTGCATCCGCAAGAATAATCTCATACGTGTTTCCGATATGCGGCTTACCTGAAGTATAGGCAATCGCGGTTGTCATATAAAACTTCCCTTTATTTTCTGCCATGTTTTTGGCCTCCTTATCTCACATTCGCTCTCCCCATTTTACCGAATTCCACGCCATTTGTAAAGTATCCCCTATTCGTCCGTTTTTCTGTTTATTCAAGAATATTTTCTTATATGCCAAGAATTTCTTGCTGACCTGTTTTTCCGTAGACTAATATGCTTTTATCCAGTTTTTTCCAGTACAAAACTGCCAAAGATAAATTGAGAAGGAGCACCAACATGAAAAATATACAAATCGGGTCAGCCTTAAAAACGATGCGAAAAAATCGTGGCTGGACGATCCATGACGTAGTTGTACAGCTGAATGACCTGTACAATATCGCAGTCGCCGAAAAAACCGTGTATGGATGGGAAAGCGATCAGGCCTATCCCCGCACGGAAACACTGCTGCTGCTCTGTGAACTGTATCAGAGTGACACATTCACCGGAAATCTCCTGCACATCCCTGCAGACAAATCCTTCCCGATCACTGCAGATGAACGGCATGTCATCGAAATGTATCGCCGGCATCCGGAACTACAAAGTGCTGTAAAACGCGTGCTTGATGTTCCCGTCAAAAAACCTTCTGCAAATTAAAGTCCTGATATCCTGTCCCCTGTAAAAACTATTTTCCAAAATTCATCCTGTCACAGAAGTTTCTATCTCATGCAGATATAAATCACATAAGCCACATATAAAACCAGCATCACAATACCTTCTTTTCTGCTGATTTTTTCTTTTGTCCATGCAAACCCCCAGATCAACAGGCTCAAAACAATCAAAATAATAATATCTATGATGTTTTCCATCAAAAACGGCATCGGACTGATAACTCCAGCCAGACCAAGTACAAACAGAATATTAAAAATATTGGAGCCGATCGCATTTCCAAGTGCCATATCCACTTCATTTTTGCGGGCTGCAACAACAGATGTCACAAGTTCCGGAAGCGAGGTTCCAATTGAAACAATGGTCAGTCCTACCAGCGTCTGGCTCATTCCAATTTTTAATGCAATATTGCTGGCGCTGTCTACAACGACATCCCCGCCGATCACAATACCGGCCACACCAACCACAAGGAACAACAGGCTTTTTGGCATCGACATTACTTTCTGTGCCTCTGCCGCTTCAATTTCTTCGCTTTGCAGATGTCCGCCTTCTTTTCCTGCTTTCAGAGCCATACGAATCATGGTTCCGATAAATATTGCAAAAAATACCAGAAAGACTGCACTGTCAAAACGTCCCAGTTTCATTCCCACACCACCGAGTACCAGAAGCAGCAATGCTGCGAACACAGAATATGGGAAATCGCGCTTTAATGTAGATTTCTGTACAGCAACCGGGGTCATTATGGCACAGAACCCGATAACTACCATCATATTAAAAATATTAGACCCGACCACATTACTGATTGCCAGCGTATTCTTATGCTGGATTGCTGCAACAACGGAAACCGCAGTCTCCGGAAGTGAAGTTCCCATGGCAACAATGGTCAGTCCAATAATGATAGCCGGAACATGAAACCGTTTTGCAATACTGGAACTTCCCTCCACAAAAACATCTGCCCCTTTGACCAGTAAGAAAAATCCTGCGATCAAAAAAACAATTGCCAGCGGCATGGAACATGTTGAAATAAATTCTGTCATATCTTTTCCCTCTTTCTGTAAAATAATGTGTTAAAAGGCAATAATGCCCAAGTGCTCCAATAGTATTTTCAAGCCAATAAGTATGAGGATTACCCCACCTGCAATCTCTGCTTTTCTTTTGTAGCGGGTGCCGAAAAAATTACCGACAACCACTCCGATGACCGATAATACAAATGTCGTGCATCCGATAATCAGACAGGCTTCCATGATGGATACATTTAAAAAGGCAAATGTAATACCGACTGCAAGTGCATCGATACTGGTTGCAACTGCAAGAAGCAGCATTTCTTTGTGATCTAGCGGCAGATCTTTTGCTCCAATTTCCTGCACGTCTTTGTCACGAACCGCTTCAATCACCATCTTGCCACCGATAAACAGCAACAGGAAAAAGGCGATCCAGTGATCGACCGAAGTAATGTATTTCTGAAAACGGATTCCCAGTGCCCAGCCGAGAAACGGCATCAGTGCCTGAAATCCTCCGAAATACAATCCAATCAGAAATGCGTGTTTTTTGTTGATTTTTTCCATGCCAAGACCCTTGCAGACGGATACCGCAAATGCATCCATCGAGAGTCCGACACCAATCAAAAATAACTCGATTACCATTCTTATGTTCTCCTTTTGTGAGGGGATTCATACCTTGCGCTTCTGTCCTTATATATCAAAAAGAGACCCAATGTACACCAACGAAAAGCGCGACTGCAACCACGTTTTTCCGGTGCACATGAGTCTCATTCTTTAAGGCTTGCCAGGTCCAAATGACCGGTATGTTGACAAGTCACACAATGTGCGAACTACTCCCTCACATACTTTTGTCTATGAATTAGGTAAACTATAACAAACGGCCTTTGAGTTAGTCAATACGAACTTCTTATTTACTGATGACTTTTGCAAACTTCTTCTTACCACGCTTTACGACCTTTCCTTCTCCGGCAAACTCGTCGAGCATGTAACTGGTACTGATGTCTGTAACTTTCTCACCGTCCACAGAGACTCCACCCTGCTGTACGGCACGACGTGCATCGGAACGACTCTCACACAGAGAAGCCTTTACAAGAACTGCCATGATATCGAGCTTGTCATTGTACAGATCATCTGCAGTCACTTCAACCGTCGGCATATGTGCAGAAACCCCGCCGCCTGCAAACAGTGCATGGGATGCCTCTTTGGCTTTCTTTGCCTCTTCCTCACCGTGTACCAGTTTGGTCAGCTCATAAGCGAGAATCTCTTTTGCTTCATTCAGCTTGGCACCTTCCCATTTGTCCATCTCATCGATCTGCTCCAATGGCAGGAAGGTCAGCATGCGGATGCACTTTAACACATCGGAATCTGCCACATTTCTCCAGTACTGGAAGAAGTCAAACGGAGAAGTCTTGTTCGGATCAAGCCATACGGCACCGGACTGTGTTTTTCCCATCTTCTTTCCCTCAGAGTTTAAAAGCAGATTGATCGTCATGGCATAAGCATCTTTTCCAAGCTTCCGGCGGATCAGTTCCGTACCACCGAGCATGTTGCTCCACTGGTCATCTCCACCGAATTCCATGTTACATCCATATTTCTGGTACAGTGTGTAGAAATCGTAACTCTGCATGATCATGTAATTAAACTCCAGAAAGCTTAATCCTTTTTCCATACGCTGCTTGTAACATTCTGCTGTCAGCATGCGGTTTACGGAAAAATGTGCACCAACATCACGCAGTACATCAATGTAGTTTAAATCCATCAGCCAGTCGGCATTGTTTACCAGCATTGCCTTGCCTTCCCCGAAATCGATGAAACGGCTCATCTGCTTTTTGAAACAGTCTACGTTGTGCTGAATGGTCTCCGGTGTCATCATCTGACGCATATCGGTACGTCCGGATGGATCACCGATCATGGCTGTACCACCGCCGATCAGCGCGATTGGCTTGTTTCCTGCCATCTGCAAACGTTTCATCAGACACAGTGCCATAAAATGTCCCACATGCAGACTGTCAGCTGTCGGATCAAAACCGATATAAAATACTGCTTTTCCATTGTTGATGAGTTCCTTGATTTCTTCCTCGTCGGTTACCTGTGCGATCAGACCACGGGCAACCAGTTCGTCGTAAAGTGTCATTGGGTTTCCTCCTGTAATTTAACTTTTTTGATTTTTCTGGGGCTTTATGTCCCTTTGCTCCATATCTATAAAAATCCAAATAAAAATCCCCTCGTCCTAATTATAAGGACGAGGGGGATCTCTCGTGTTACCACCTTAATTCGCATGCTGTTCACACAGCCTGCCTCCGCGAGTGCAGCTACACTCCAGTGCGTCTAACGGGCACTACTCCGTTACAGCCTACTTGCCTGCGCGTTCGGTGTAAAGCTCAGGGATGTATTCCCTGCGGTAAGGGGGGACCCAGCTTGCTGGGGGGATTCCTTATCGCCCGGTTTATGTTTGTTCCATAAGCCGTGGCAGGGGGGACCCAGCTTGCTGGGGGGATTCCTTATCGCTCGGTTTATGTTTGTTTCATAAGCCGTGGCAGGGGGGACCCAGCCTGCTGGGGGGATTCCTTATCGCCCGGCTTATGGTTTTTCCATAAATCCATCTGTGCTTTCCGTGTGCCTCTCATCTACCGGCTGCTTTCTGTTCGTTCCACACATTGGTACTTGTTCCCATCTTCGCTTGTATTCTATAATTATATTATTATAGAAAGACAATCACAGTTTGTCAAACAATTTTTACTTGCCTTCTTTCGCTTCTGCCGGAACCCAGATTCCCTCTTTCCCCCATGGCTGGATCATAGACAAATACCGCTTCTGTCCATCCTTTAAAAATGTAATCTGTATACCGACCTGTGTTTTATCTGCAGATTCAGATTCTTTTTCCACGGAAACAAGCTTTTTATCCGACGATAAATTCAAAAGCTGCCGGGCTGCATCTGTCGGCTCAAGCAATGCACCAATTGGAACCATATTCTTATTCAGCACTTCACCCATACCGTTTATACAGTAGTCCATCTGTGTATCGCTGATTCCCTGCGCATATGCTGTATCAAACTCATCTGCCGATGCAATTCCATCCGTTTTAGCATCCGGACCGTCAGCAAACTGATTGATTTTTTCCTGTGTAATCTGAAATTGACCATTTTCCTGTGCATAATGGATATTCTCTATCCACACGCTCACATGCGGATCTGATGACTCCACATAATACAAAATCTCTGCAGTCTGTTCTTCCGTATTGATTTCATGCAGCCAGTAGCCATCCATTTCTTCTCCGGTTCCACCAAAGAAACTGCCAAAGGCTCCCCATGGCCATGGACTCGACCAGCCAAATGACGGTGTATCTCCATCCATCCACAAAATATGTATTTTCTCTAAATTCGACTGTACCTCTTTGGATGTCATCTGCACAATTTTTTCTGTATCCCGGTCGCAAAATGCCTGTGCCCATTCCCTGATATTCTGCTCTATTATCGCAGCTCCTGCATTTTCCTGCACTGGCTGCTGTGTACTATCCACTTTCTCGGTTGTATGCTCTGTTTTTGTCTCCGACGGTTTCTGGTTTGTCAGACAACTTACTGCCACAAGTGCAACCAAAACGGTTGCAATCGCAGCCACCCAGGTATGTGGTTTTTTAAAATTCAACACGTTCTTAATTCTCCTTCCTGCATCTGCCTCTCCAAACGCAACCGGGGCAAATGAATACGGATGCCGCTCCATCGCAAAAGCAAGTAAGGATGCGCTGTATCCTTTTTTAATCTGATTTCCAAACTGCGCAAGTACGGCCTCATCACAACTCATCTCCATGTCTCTTGTCATATAGAAAAAGGCAATCCATGCCAATGGATTCCACCAGTATACAGCCAAAAGTACGAATGCAATCAGCTTCCATAAAGAATCATGTCTGCGAATGTGCCAGCTCTCATGCGCAAGGATGTACTGCTGTTCCTCCTCTTTCATCCGAAACGGAATATAAATCTGCGGGCAGAAAATTCCCAGTACAAACGGTGATGGAATACAGTCACATTCCCAGATCTTTATGGTCCGCCGGACGTTTCCAGATGTTTCATTTACGGTTAAACGTACTGCTGTCCGTACCATACTGCGGCATTTGATATAGGAATACATTCCATATCCTAAAAATAAAAATATCCCGATCAGCCAGACAAAAAACAACACCGCACAAATTTTCTGTGAGGTCGTCATAGCTCCTGTCAAACCAGCTTCAGAAGCTGCATCCCCTGTCACACGTGAACCGGCAGATATCTGCGTCACATTCTGTACTGCCGTTTGCGCATGCACTCCAGATACTCCTGTGTAGTGTGCAATCTCACCCATTTGTGATCTGCTTTTTACCAGACGAAACAGATTAAACAAACTCCATCCTGATGCAATGGGCAAATCAAATAACATACGGATTCCAACAATTGCCCACAATGCATAGGAATATTTTTTGGGACATTTCCGCAAAAGCGCGCGCACTGCAAACACCGCGAGAATTACAACCGCCACCATGCCATTCCGCTGCAGAAATGCCAGAAAAATTACACTTGCCTTCTCCATTCTCTGCCCCTACCCTTCTTTATGCTCGTCGATCATTTTCTTGAGCAGCTTTGCTTCTTTTTTGGAAATTTTCTTTCCTCCAAGAAATGCTGTGATAAACCCTGGCAGTGATCCGTCAAATGTGCGATCCACAAAATACCGGGATTCCTCTGCCTGCACCTGTTCCTTTGGAATTAAAACAGAAACCGTTGCATCCTCATTGGCAATGTATCCTTTTTCACACATTTTCCGTACAACCGTATAAGTCGTGGATTTTTTCCAGCCAAGCTGTTCCTGACATAACTTTACAAGTTCCCCGGAGTTGACGGGGGCATGCTCCCATACGACACACATAAACCGGTAATCACTGTCACATAATTTTATATATTCCATCTTTTTCTCCTTCACAGGTTTATAGCTATCAACCTGTTTTCAGTTTATTCTTGTAAACCAGAAATGTCAAGGTTTATTTTTATAGACTGCGAGAAATGTCAGAAAAATACGATGGAAAATGTTTGAACTCACCTTTTCGAAAAGTTATAATAACTGTAACGAAAAAAGGAGGACATGCTATCGTGGAAAAAGTACGTTACATGATTTCCGATGCCGCTGCACTGGCCGGTGTGGAAACCCATGTGTTACGTTACTGGGAAGAAGAACTCGACCTGACCATCCCACGAAATGAGATGGGACATCGATACTATACACGAGAGAACATACAGGAATTCCAAAAGATCAAAGAACTCAAAGAAAAAGGATACCAGCTGAAGGCAATCCGCATGATATTACACAATAAAAACCCCGAAGATGCCGGTGTTTCCGTGCCGGATTCTGCAGCACCTGGTCCATTGCCCGCATGTAACCGGGAACATCATCACACGGTTGTCGCCAAACCGGATCGACAGAACGCAGATAAAACCAACCTGCCTGTAAATACCCTTTCCGCAGAAGAACGCATGGCACAATTTCGGGAGTTGATGAGTGACATTGTAGGGCACGCAATCGCACAGAATAACGAAGCTCTCACACTCGATATCAGCAAAGAAATCCGTGAAACCGTCCTGAAAGAAATGAACTATCTCATCCGGGAACAAAACGATATGACGGAGGAACGCTACCGCCAGTTAAGTGCAGAAATTCGTGGAAAATTGCAGAAAAAACATACCTTATTTTCCAAAAAGGAAAAGGTTCCCAAAATGAAAACATCAAAAAAAGAAAAGAACCGGAAAAATGTATTAAATCCGGTCTGATTGATTTCAGCATTGACCTGACATTAAACGGTTCCATATATAAAATAAAACAAGCCTGCGGAAGGATTGCCATAGAAAAGTTAATACAAAGAAACGCCAAAACCGACATTTGCCGGAATTGGCGTTTCTTATATTAGGGACTTATTTTACAGCTCCTTTAATCAATCATATCATTCTGGAATTTTGATAAATGCTCATACGGCAAAATCAGCCGCCCCCGAAAAAGACCACATCCATCATTCATAAGGCTATTATTCACTGCCGTAAACATATTTACATCTACCCCTGACAGATCAAGATCCTGTAACAATCTACAACGCTCATAAGCCTCGTCAAAATAAATACAGCCGCCTTGTAAAATCGCATCTCTCCGTCCTCTGGAAGTTTCCTGTTTTTTTTCATAAAATAAATGATTCGCTACTCCAATTTCTGCAATATCATCCATCTCTTTTGTTCTAAGCTGCATTTCCATATAACACCGGGCACTGTTGTCAAAAAACGTTATATGAAGCGAACGATATGAATTTGTACTTTCCCCATCAATATAATCCCTGTAATATGGGCGCACAGCATCATCCAATAGTAAAGAATTACTTCTTTTAACCCCACCTGTCGGCTCTGCCGTAAATCCACGTTCTTCCAAAAATTGTGGCAATACATTGGCAATCCGATATAAATACCTGATCTCTTCCTTCTTGCGATCCTGTTTTTGTTTCATATGACACCGTGGCATGGAAATCACAATACGGTACGCGATCAAATCGCGAAAACAGTTCAAACGCTCCTTGATTTCTGACACAGACGGATATGATCCATTCTTTTCATAATAATCGTATATGTATTCCACAATATATCCATTAAACTTTCCCTCTGCGCGAATCAACGACTTAATTCGTCCCTTGAAAGTAAAAGATAAATATGGATATTCCTGTGCCATATATTTATAAAACTCACGAATCTTCTGCGATTGCGAAGTCAGGAAATCATTGTGTTCCAAAAGTTCCATAATCTGTATCAAAAAGTTACAATGTACTAAATCCACTTCATTATGTTTCTGTACCGCCGAAATACGTAAATCCGCTATGTATTTTTTTAAAATGCGAAGAATTGTATCCCCCGAATATAAGTAATCATTCAATGTAATCATATTTTCCCCATCCTAAAAAGTCGCGGTGCCGAGGCACCGCGATCCGCAAGATTATGTAATTGCAAGCTGATGTTTTACTTTACTCATATCAGATTCTAACACCGTCACGCGAATGGCAAGCAATTCTTTTTCATCATCTACTTTGCGTGCTTCCCTCAAATTACGCACTAAATCACAATGCCCTTCTGCAATCCGTCTGATATTTACATTTGTTTCATTTTCAATTACCAATTCCAAACCGGTAACCTTTTCATCCAGTACCGTAAACTTCTGATCCAATACCGTAAACTTCTGATCCAATACCGTAAACTTCTGATCCAATACCGTTACCTTTTCATCCAGTACCGTAAACTTCTGATCTAGTTCCGTTACCTTTTCATCCAGCTCCGTTACCTTCTGTTCCACTCCGGCTACTCTCTGATCCAGTTCCGTCACCTTCTGTTCCAGCTTCGTTACTTTCTGTTCCACGCTGGCTACTCTCTGATCCAGTTCCGTTACTTTCTGTTCCACGCTGGCTACTCTCTGATCCAGTTCTGTTACTTTCTGTTCCACACTGGCTACTCTCTGTTTTATTTCAGACATTCCACTTTTGAGTTCCCTGACATCACTCTCCAGTAAATCAAGCCTTGTGTATACAGGTTCAAATTTCTGATCTAACAACTGTGATAAAATCACAATATCTTCCTGTGTCATCCTTCTTTCACCTCCGATCTTTTTATTTTTCTTTCTCCAAACTTTTCCGATAGCTATTATGTTAACATCCTTTTTCTTATTTCGCAAGCAGATTATCTCTCATCATCATTTTTCTGTATGATTGGCTTTTTAACTGTAACATCTTAACGCTTTGAAATATTTGATTTGTAGAATATTTCCAAAAATCATAAACCTCAACATACGATGTATCAACATCCTTTTATGCAGAAACAGCAGGAAATCTATGATATCCATCATAAATTCCCTGCTGTTTTCTTCTTATTTCACATCTCCCCAGAATTCATTCCACTCACCGCCACCCATAGTGACAAAATATTTCAGCCAGACCTTCCACTGATCCATCTCTTCATCCGTCTCATGATCCTTAATCACCGAAAGCAGCCGATCCATCCGCACCATATAATCCGGATCTTTTACAAAATGCTTTTCATCATAATAGCGTTTTAATTTATGTATTGCTGCAATTGCGGCTTTTTCCGTAAATCGTTCCTGTTCGAGTGCACCGTTATATTCCGGCACAGAATGAATGTAGTTCACACACGCACGATACCACTTTGTCATAGCTGTTCTAACACCTCATCTCCATACCGGGCACGGATCTGCTGTTCCAACGAGACAAACACTCCAATATACTGATGCAGAATTTTTTCAACCAGTTGCTGTGCTGCTTCTTCATTATAAATATGTGTGGCATCATTTCGATCACGCAACATTTCCAGCCATACATCTTCCTGTTCTGCCCGACAAAGCACCTGCAAATGTCTAACATACTGATCAAACTTTTTCATATAAAACAACCCCATCTTTCTCTATCTCGGATACCAATTCAGATGACACGTATTTATTATCCATATTGATAATATCCAGCTTTAAAAGCGACCACAGATCTTCATTTAAACTATCTGACAAACCTCCAAAATCTGCACACCCATAAATCGCCAGATCGATATCGCTTTTTGGCATATTAGTTCCACGCGCACGTGATCCAAATAATACTACTTTTTTTACCTGATATTTTTTGAAATTTCCACTATCTGCCGATATACATTTTGTATGTTACGGTCCTGATTCTCTTTCATCACAATCATTATCCCTGTTTTCTGTTATTTCAGTGATCTTATTATACGCCAGATTCTATAAGGAATGCAACCAGCCTCTACTTCTCCTCCATCACAACCGGCACTTCCCGCTGTTCCACAGATGTAGAAAACACAATCTGCGTCTTTGTACGCCCAAACTGCTGCAATTCATTGATAAAATGATCCAGCTGTGCCGTGGTCTCAAACAATGTCTCAATCAGCATCGAATAATCCCCTGTCACACAATTGCACTCCACCACATTTGGAATTTTTTCAATGAACGGATAAAATACCGGCTTCTGCAGCGGCTCCACCTCCAGATTGATGAAAGCCTTAATATGGTAATTAAGATACTGCGGATTTACCCTTGCCGTGTAGCCGATGATCACACCCTCGTGCTCGAGTTTTTCAATTCTTGCAGACACCGACGGCGATGACAGAAATACCTGTGCGGCAATCTCCTTGAGCGGTGTGCGGGTATTTTTCTGCAGAATCTGTATAATTTTTTTATCTACTTTATCCAGTTTTTTCATGACACAAACCTCGATTTTTTCATAAATACGCAAAGAAGGACACCTGCTTAGACGCCTGTGTCCTTCTTTTCACAATCATTTTTAAATTATGAGGTCATTATAGCACAGGTATTTACATTTGCAATCCCCAATAGCAGCTCATTTTTTATATCCCACTCCTGTAAAATTGCCTTATTTTATTAGGTTTCCTCTATTTTTTCTTTATTTTATTTGTCTATATATCTTAATTTCTGGCTGTTTTTCCAAATATCGCTTAAAGTATTTACCTTTGATGTCAGGAGTGCTATTCTCGTCCCATTCAAAAAAGCGCGCAGAAAAGAAACAAAACAGACAACTGATAACAGAAGAATATAAGGAGATCAAATTATGAAAGAATACATGCGTTTAGAATCAGATTCCATCGGAACCATGGAAGTACCAGAAGATGCTTATTACGGAGTGCAGGCTTTACGGGCAAAAGAAAACTTCCCGATCACCGGCACCCGGTTACACCCCGTTTTCATTAAAAACCTTGCAAAAATAAAACGTGCAGCCGCCATTACCAACCGGAAAGCCGGAAGGTTGAAACCGGAAATTGCCAATGCCATCGAATCTGCATGCAACGAAGTCGTCTGTGGCATGTTTGACAAAGAATTCATTGTTGACGGCATCCAAGGCGGTGCCGGCACCAGCGCCAACATGAACATGAATGAAGTCATTGCCAACCGCGCCATCGAAATGCTCTGTGGCAAAAAAGGAGACTACACCATTGTTCATCCAAACGACCACGTCAATATGGCACAGTCCACAAACGATGTCATTCCAACCGCCGGAAAATTAACGGTTCTCGATCTTCTCAAACCTTTAGACAAAAGCCTTTCCCTTTTAACCGATGCCTTATATGACAAAGCTGCAGAGTTTGATCACATCGTAAAAATCGGACGTACACAGCTCGAAGACGCTGTGCCGATGCGTCTGGGTCAGACGTTCCATTCTTATGCCACCATGATTTCCCGTGACCGTCTTACAAAAGTCCGCACGGAAATGTATACCGTAAACATGGGTGCAACCGCTATCGACACAGCAATCAATACGTCCCCATTTTATCTGGATAATATTGTGCCAACCCTTGGAAAGATCACCGGCTACCCGCTGACCCATGCCGACGATCTGTTTGATGCCACCGAGAATCTGGACGGATTTGTACGCGTTTCCTCCTGCCTGAAAGCATGTGCGGTCAACTTATCCAAAATGTGTAATGACCTGCGTATCCTTGCAAGCGGACCAAAAGCCGGGTTCGGTGAGATTACACTTCCGGCTATGCAGAATGGTTCTTCCATTATGCCTGGCAAAGTCAATCCGGTCATCCCGGAAGTTGTCTCCCAGGTTGCGTTTCACATTATCGGTCACGACACGACCATCACTATGGCGGCGGAAGCCGGTCAGATGGAATTAAACGCTTTTGAACCGGTTGTTTTTTACAATCTTTTTGACTCCATTACCACACTGACACACGCAGTGGACACCCTGACCGCCAACTGCATCCTCGGCATCACCGCAAATGAAAAACGCTGCCGCGAACTTCTCGATGCAAGCGTCGGTATCACCACCGCCCTGTGTCCGTACATCGGCTACAAAAAAGCTGCAAGTCTGGCAAAAGAATCCTTAAAAACAGATATTCCAGTTAAAACTCTTGTATTGAAATACGGTCTGTTAAAAGAAAACGAACTGGATTCTATTCTCGATCCTTATGCAATGACCGAAGCCAGAACCAGACAGACACAGGCAAAAGCCGTATAATAAGATTTATCTTTTGTGCAAACTATGCTATAGTAATGGCGTAAACCACTACACAAGGAGGTACTCATAATGGAAACAGTAACAGAAGTAGTTAAAAACATGGCCGGCGGAGATGGCGAAGTAACCATCAAACGCATTCTCGGAGAAAAAGAATTAAACGGAAAATGCGGTCTGTATGCACAGGTAACCATTCAGCCGGGATCTTCTCTTGGTTATCACGAACATAAAAATGAAAGCGAGACGTATTACATTCTTTCCGGTACCGCAGAATATAACGATAACGGAACCACACGCACTGTAAAAGCCGGAGATGTAACCTATACACCAGACGGATGCGGACACGCTTTAAAACCGATTGGCAATGAACCGGTTGTATTTATGGCTCTGATCATCTTTGATTAATTTATCTTAGAAACATGCAAAAGGACCGGCTAGCCCAAAAGGCAGCCGGTCTTAAAGCTGGCAGAACTCTTTCCCATATCTGAGGCGGGGCCAAACGTGGAAGATGGATGAATTAAATAAATGCAATCATATACAGCGGCAATGTAATGATACCATCTTCGCCCACACCGATATTTCCATCTGCAAATTTATACCCATAAGAAATATCTTTATGATTCTTCATAAGTGACTTTAAGGAATTTGCCCTCGTATTTCCGCCTTTTACTTCAATCGGAACTACCATTCCATCTTTTTGGATCACTACATCTATTTCTCTTTTCGTTGTCTCATTTTTATAAAAATATAACTGATATCCCTTTTTATACAGAGCATCTGTTATTGCATATTCATAGATACCGCCTTTGGAATTTCCCTCTAAAGTGTTTTCTACAATATGCTGTTTTAATGAAAAGTCCTTCATCGCCATCAACAATGATAAATCAGTTGTATAAGCCCGGAAAAAATCATCTCTTGCATAATCATCCAGATCAAATCTGACATCCGTCACAAGTTTACTTAAATGTACCATATCTGCACGAAGCAACCACTCAATACTTGAAAAATACTTTTGTGCTCTGCCTCCATGCTCAACTTCTTTATATTGAAATTTGTGGTTTTCTTTATCAAGCAGCTGCTTTGCAAGTGAAAGATAACATTTCTCTGCTTTTACCTTTTCTTCCGCAGTTGCATAATGTGCTATATCATACTGATATCCCAATAAGAGGCTCCTCTGTATCTTATCAACCTCTCTGAAATCCTTTGTATCTACATATTTCTGTACAGCTTCCGGCATACCACCTATTGCTATATACTGTCTGTAATAATTCATCATTTGGGAATGAATCGCCTCAGGTATCACGGTCTTTGATTCCAGATATCCGCAGAGGTTTCCGATCATGTCTTCAGAAATCCCCATTCCCCAGAGAAACTCTTCAAAATCAATCCCATACATTCTCAGATAATCAACATAACCGACCGGATAAGACGATGCACGTTTATAATCGATTCCAAGAAGCGAGCCCGACACAATAACATCATATCTGTTATCGATTGCCCAGAATTTAAGGGATGTGATTGCTTCCTGACACTCCTGAATCTCATCGAGAAAAATCAAAGTTTTCCCTGGCAGAATTTTCTTTTCAGGAAAGCGGAAACGCATAGCCATAACCATATTATCTACTGTAAGATCACCGGAAAAAATGTCAACGGCAGAAACCATCTGCTTAAAGTTGATTTCAAGCAGTTCCTCATAATTGTCTTCTGCAAACCGTTCAATAATATATGTTTTTCCTGTTTGCCTGGCTCCCTGTACAACAAGGCATTTTTTATTTTTTGTGTTAACCCAGTTTTTTATTGAAGCAATTGCTTTTCTTTTTAACATAATACCCCCATCAACAAAATTTCTTTCTACCAGTGCGTATTATCAACATTTTGGAAAGTAAAAATGTATTTGATGTCAACATTTTGCATTATTGTATCATTGCTATAGTTCTTAATCAAGTATAATATGCCATAATTTTATTCTTTCCCATAATAAACCAACTTAACATTATTAGATATTGTCACTATGCCATTACATAAAAAAAAGACCAACGATCCATCTTCTGAATCGTTGGTCAAATATTGTGTCAAACTCGTGTCAACGCTACGTCTCCATACGCTGAAACCCTTGGTATTACTAGGTCTACTCGCAAACGTAAGGCATCATAGCCAGATGACGTGCTCTCTTGATAGCAACTGTAAGAGCTCTCTGATGCTTTGCACAGTTTCCTGTGATACGACGAGGAAGGATCTTTCCTCTCTCAGAGATGTATCTCTTTAACTTGTTGATATCTTTATAATCGATGACATTATCTTTGCCACAGAATACACATACTTTTTTTCTTCTACGCATTGGTCTTCTCTTCATTGATGAACCATCAGCTGATTTATTGTAAGCCATTTTTGTTACCTCCTTGAATATTTGTCCTCGTGGACACTACTAATTGAATGGAAGCTCCTCGTCGATTCCGTCCGGAATGTTCATGAAGCCATCCCCAGCAGCCTGGCTAGGTGCAGGTCTGTCTGCCGGTGCAAATCCGCCTGCATTTCCTGATGCGGCTGATTTGGACTCTGCAAACTCTGCATTCTCAACCACGACGTCAGTGGTGTATACCTTCTGTCCGTCCTTGTTTGTATAGCTGCCGGTCTGGATTCGACCCTCAACAACAAATTTTGTTCCTTTACGGCCAAATCTCTCAAAAAATTCTGCTATCTTTCCAAAAGCTACGCAGTTGATGAAATCCGTTGACTGCTCCTCTGCATTCTTGCTGTAGCGTCTGTCTACTGCAAGTGAAAATCTTGCTATTGCAAGTGAGTTGTCCCCCTGGGCATAGCGGATTTCTGCGTCTCTGGTTAATCTACCCATAAGTATTACTTTGTTCATAATACAATCTCCTATTTTCTTATACTATGCCTCGTCTTTTCTAACGCATAAGAAACGAAGAACATTGTCCATGATACGAACGTCCTGCTCGATTTCTGCTGGGACTGTTCCCTCAGCATCGAACTGGATGAAGTAATAAAAGGCCTCAGTCATGTGCTGAATCTCGTAAGCTAATCTCTTCTTACCAGCCTCCTCAACTTCTGTAACAGTACCGCCGGCACGTGTGATGTACTCTTTTGCCTTCTCGACTACTGCTGTTCTCGCATCATCCTCGATCTTTGCACTAACGACGAGTGCTAATTCATATTTGTTCATGCGAATGTTACCTCCTTTTGGTCTCTGGCTCATAAATCTGATTATGAGCAAGGAATTTTATATCACGAGTCTAGATAATAACATGAATCGTGGTACTTTTCAAGGGGTTTTTGCAATTTTTCTTTAATTTTTATCAGGTCGGGATATGCGCTGTTTCTATTACTCAAGCCTGCTTCTTGGTGAGACCGCGGTCATTTTTCTCGACCAGCTTTCTTGGCACCATAACCTGGTGTCCGCAGCCCATGCATTTCAGGCGGAAGTCTGCGCCGACACGCATGATTTCCCACTCGCTGCTGCCGCACGGATGTGGTTTTTTCAGTTTTACGATATCTCCTACTGCGTATTTATCCATCCTATATTCCTTCTCTACCTATATCTGCCATATTATATACTATGATATGAGGGTCAAAAGGTATTTTGCCCCTCATACTACACCTCTATCTGCTCAAATACAGAACCCAGTCCCTGCTGTATCAGAAGGTCTGCTCTTGCGTCCATCGGTGTGGTGGACTTGTTGATAAGCACGAGCTTGTTTCCGTTGTAATAGTCTATGAGGCCTGCCGCCGGATATACCGCAAGTGATGTACCGCCCACTATGAGCACATCGGCGTGACTGATGTAGTAGATTGCATCCTCAAGCGTTTTCTGATTTAAGCCCTCCTCGTACAATACGACATCCGGCTTTACCGGACCGCCGCACTTTGGGCATTTTGGCACGTCTGTCGAGTTGAGGATTTCCTCTGCGCTTACAAACTGCAAGCATCTCTCACAGTAGTTTCTCAGCACACTGCCGTGCAGCTCCATCACATTTTTGCTGCCGGCCTTCTGGTGCAGTCCATCTATGTTCTGCGTCACAACACCCTTAAGCTTTCCGGCTTTTTCAAGCTCTGCCAGCTTGTAATGCGTGATGTTCGGCCCTGCATCAAGGCAGAGCATCTTGTCACGGTAGAATCGGTAAAACTCCTGCGGATGCTTCCTGTAAAATGTATGGCTCAGGATGGTCTCGGGCGGATAATCATACTTCTGATTATAAAGTCCGTCCACACTTCTGAAATCAGGTATGCCACTCTCGGTTGATACACCTGCTCCGCCGAAAAATACAATATTGTCCGAAGCCTTTATCCACTGCAAAAATGTTTCTACACTGCTGTCATTGTTACCCATATGTATCCATCCTTTCTTCTTTAAATTGCTGCCTATTATTTTTTGAGCCACACTTTTATAGCTTTCGCACCAGCTTGTCCACATCTGCATTCAGTCCAAGCACCATCACTGCATCGTCTGCCTTGAACACGTAGTCCGGCAGCGGAAGCACGCGATTCTTTCCGGCTTCCTTTACTGTAACGATATTTACATTGTATTTCTGGCGCACATTATTTTCCTTGATGCTCTTTCCTACCCAGCCTTCAGGTGGATTTATCTCGTAGATTGAGTAATCATCGTTTAATGCCACATAATCAAGCACATGGTTGGCGCTGTATTTCTTTGCCACTCTCTCTGCCATGTCGCGGTCAGGGTAGATAACCTCATCCGCACCGTTTCGAAGCAGGAACTTGGCATGCACATCCCTGTTTGCCTTGCTGATGACGTATTTTCCGCCCATCTCCTTCACGAGACTTGTTATCTCAAGCGAGCTCTGGAAATTGGTGCCGATGCATACAAAAATCAAATCGAAATTGTTGATT
>OIMZ01000035.1_pt1 | contig 36032 bp, 33 predicted proteins | sample 1585131 | NCBI WGS metagenome assembly OIMZ01 (sample SAMN02674693, study PRJEB24791) | human gut metagenome, SKBSTL018 | isolation source: stool | host: Homo sapiens | place: USA | reverse complement strand
TTACACCATTTTCGATTTGACCTAATTGAACAAAGTGAGCGTCCGGGTAGCCACTGCCTATGGACTTTCAATCTTTGGTTCTTACCCATGATTATACAGGATTTTCTGTACAGAAGCCACAGAAATCAACTATTTCCGGATAAATAGGTACGACAACAAAACCTCAAACTTTGAGGCTTAAAAAAGTATGAAAGAATAAACTTTTAACATCTTTGCGGTATCCGAAGCTGTGGTTTTCCAAGATGACCGCCACAGGATTTACACACACAGACATTTATCCCATAGAGCTGTTTTAATATTTCAGGCATTTCCTTATCCCCAAGTTTTGAGAGATACTTTTTGCAGCCTAGGAGGTTCCGGCATAAAGTAAGCTTTTTGCGTTTACTTCGGGAACAAAGAAGTCCGTAATGACGAATTCTGACAAAACGTTTTGGCGGCACATGCATCAAAAAACGCCGTATGAATTCAATACCGGAAATGGTCAGCTCTTTCCATTCTCCTTTGTTTCGGTAATCTTTTACAAAGAAGGTGACGGTTTCATCATCCATGCGGATAATGCGGTGATTGCTGATGGCAATCCTATGGGTATACTTTCCAAGGTAATCAATCACAGACTGCGCACCGTTAAAAGTTTTCTTACAATAAGGAATCCATTCCGCATCATAACAGGAATCAAGCAGTTCTTTAAATGTATAATGGTTACGGTATTTTTCAGCAGTTCCATGAAACTCAAGCTGATTCGTATTCCAGAGATTTTTCAACTCATCCATATATTTTCCACGGAAGACTCTGGAGATAGCCCATATGGGAAGAAAGAACTCAGTACCATTGTCTTTCCATTCATTTTTGGATGTCAGCCCACCGCCGAGCAGTATTGTATGGATATGAGGATGAAAGTTCATCTCAGAACCCCATGTATGTAAGATACAGATATATCCAACATTCGCACCAAGATGTTTTGGGTCAGCAGTCAGTTCACTGATTGTCGCAGAAGCGGCATGATACAAGGTGTCATATAATAGCTTCTGATTACTGTAAATGATTGGATTCAGAATGTCCGGCACCGTAAATACCAAGTGAAAGTAAGGCGCATCAAGTACATCCTCTCTGCGAGCATCCATCCAGATTTCCTTTGGAACAGCCTGACACATGGGACAACAGCGGTTGCGGCAGGAATTATAATGAACCTGGACAGCACCACAGTCTTCACATACACTGACATTCGCACCGTAGGCTCCTGTTTTACAGTTCAAGATGTTCCGTGCAACTTTTGCCTGTTCAGGAGAGGGAGAATACTTTTCAAGATATGCCGGATAAAAACACTGGAAAATATCCTGAACCGTGGGCTTATTCATAATCAGCACCTGCTTTCCTGTCAAACGGACTTTGAATTCCCATCAGAGATTTGTTGCTGACATGAAGATAAACTTCCGTGGATTTTGGGTCACGGTGTCCCAGCAGAGCCTGAATATTCTGTCGTTCCACACCCTGTTCCATCAGGTGGGTGGCAAAGCTGTGACGGAGGCAGTGAGGCGTAACACCAGATAACCCGGCAGTCGCTGCTGAACGGCGGATAACCTGTTCCACGGAAGAAACGGTAAGGTATTCCCCTGTAAATTTATTCGGGAAAAGAATATCACGGGGTTTTCCACATGCAAACCAGTATTCTGTAAGAAGTGCCAGATTCCGCTCGGAAAGAATGGTATAACGGTCCATACGGTTTTTGGTATCCCGGACATGAATCTGCATGTGGGTGCGTGAAATATCCCCGTAATGAAGATGAACCACTTCAGAGACACGCATTCCGGAAGAATACATGGTGGCAAACATGGCTTTATATTTCAAATCATCCGTAGCATCAAGAAGTTTATCGATTTCATCAACAGAAAGTACGACAGGGAGTTTGTGATCTATCATCATGGTGACACTTACCTACAACGAAGACGGACGGACATTATTTGGAACACCTCCGGAGACGGCTGTGGTCGTACTGCAGTCTCTGGGTGTGGATGCGATCGGTGTAAACTGTTCTACCGGTCCGATGGAGATGGTACCTCTGGTGGAAAAGATGGCAGAATATGCTACGATTCCGCTCATCGCAAAGCCAAACGCCGGACTCCCGGAACTCGAGGGAAAGAAAACGGTGTACCGCATGACACCGGAAGAATTTGCCGGGGCAGGTGTGGCACTGGTAAAAGCGGGAGCAGCCATTGTAGGTGGATGCTGCGGTACAACGGAAAAGCATATCAAGGCACTTTCGGATGCAACGCGGGGGATGGAACTTCACAGGCCGCTTGCATCGCATCGCAGGATTCTTGCGTCTGAGCGCAAAAATGTAGAAGTTGGTCTGGATGGCAATTTCCTGGTGGTCGGGGAACGGATCAATCCGACCGGAAAGAAAAAACTGCAGGCCCAGCTGCGCGAAGGAAAACTGGATCTTGTGCGTGAGATGGCAATGGCGCAGGAGGAAAACGGGGCAGCCATCCTTGACATCAATATGGGAATGAACGGCATTGACGAAAAAGAAATGATGAAGCAGGTGATCTATGAAGTTGCGGCGACGGTAGATTGTCCGCTTTGCCTCGATACCAGCCATATTGATGTTATGGAAGAGGCACTGCGTGTCTATCCGGGAAGAGCACTGATCAACTCCGTTTCCCTTGAGACAGAAAAAATCGAGCATATGCTTCCGCTGGCAAAAAAGTACGGGGCTATGTTTGTCCTGCTTCCGCTTTCCGATGAGGGACTGCCAAAGGATGCCAAAGAAAAGCATGAGATTATCGATACCGTATATGACCGTGCCATGGAGCTGGGAATGGCACACGAGGATATTGTCGTGGATGGGCTGGTTGCCACAATCGGAGCCAATCCAGAGGCTGCGAAAGAATGTTATGATACCATCTCTTATTGTAAGGATATCAGGAAGCTTCCGACGATCTGTGGTCTGTCGAATATTTCGTTTGGCCTGCCGGAGCGGAGTTTTGTCAATACGGCATTTCTTACCATGGCCATCTGCCGGGGGCTTACCATGGCGATTGCCAATCCGTCGCAGGAACTTTTGATGAATGCCGCATTTGCTTCGGACATGCTGCTGCATCGCCCGGACAGTGACATCCGCTACATCGAGCGTATGAATAAACTGGCAGAGGAAAAGGCAAAATATGAGACGGTTGTTGTGAAAAAAGAAGGTGCTGCGGGTGGCACGGCATCTGTGGAAGAAAAAGCAGATCCTGTTACGACAGCGGTTTTAAAAGGAAATAAAGGAACCATTATAGATGAAGTGAAAAAGGCAATTGCAGACGGCGCAAAGCCGGAGGAGATCATCAATGACCAGCTGATTGCAGCCATCAATAAAGTCGGGGAATTTTTTGAACAGAAAAAATATTTCCTGCCGCAGCTGATTGCCAGTGCAAATACCATGAAACTTGCCATTGATTATCTCGAGCCGATGCTGGAGAAGAAGAACGATGGACAGGAGATGCCGACGCTTGTCATTGCAACGGTAGAGGGGGATATCCATGATATCGGAAAAAATCTTGTCGTACTGATGCTGAAAAATTATGGCTACAACGTGATTGATATGGGAAAAGATGTGCCGTGTGAAGATATCGTGGATACCGCGATTCGTGAAAATGCTGCGATTATCGGGCTGTCCGCGCTGATGACTACCACGATGATGCGTATGCAGGATGTTGTGGAGCTTTGTAAGGAGAAAGGCTGCAAGAGCAAGGTGATCATTGGAGGAGCCTGCATCACACAGAGTTTTGCAGATGAGATCGGAGCCGATGGGTATTCAAAGGATGCCGCGGAGTGTGTGCGCCTGGTAGAGCGGCTGCTTGCATAGCATGTGTGGGACAATCCTGCATGGAAATTTGTTTGGAATAGTTACAACAAATACAAAAAATACAAAAATTCAAAAAAAGTGTTGACATATCTGTTCTCGTACGATATACTAACGAAGTCGGTTGCGAGAGCGGCCAACACGAAATGGGATCTTAGCTCAGCTGGGAGAGCATCTGCCTTACAAGCAGAGGGTCACAGGTTCGAGCCCTGTAGGTCCCATTCATCAGAAAAACTGATGGAACTAAATATGGCGAGGTGGCTCAACTGGCTAGAGCGTCCGGTTCATACCCGGGAGGTTGAGAGTTCGAGTCTCTCCCTCGCTACTATACAGGCTTGTGGTCACAGATCACAAGTTTTTTTTATTTTATAAAAAGAAGAACAGGAGAAAACATATGGAAAATACAAAAAGCAGTACCATCGAAGGAAAGAACGTTGGAAAGAAATGCAGAACACATTATCGCGGCACATTTAATGATGGAACACAGTTTGATTCCTCTTATGACAGAGGAGAGCCATTGGAATTTGTATGTGGTGCAGGAATGATGATCAAAGGATTTGATGCAGCAGTTGCCAACATGGAAGTCGGACAGACGCTGGATGTTCATCTGATGCCGGAGGAAGCCTACGGACTGGCAGATCCGGATGCCATTTTTACGGTGAAACTGGCACAGCTTCCGGGGGCAGAAGAACTGGAAGCAGGGCAGCAGGTGTATTTGCAGAATGCTGCCGGACAGCCATTTCCGGTAAAAGTAGTAGAAAAGGATGAAACAACCATTACATTTGATGCAAATCATGAGATGGCAGGAAAAGAATTGAATTTTACAATTGAACTGGTTTCTGTCGAGGAGTAAATCGTTTGATTTAGAAGAAAAGAAGGGGGCATGGGTGGATGTTAAGACCGAAGATCGGACTGGACTGGGATGATGTAACAGCACCGTTTAACAGTATCGCAATTGCCATGGCAAATGAAAAATATCATATCGATCCGCCACTTCGGCTTGAGGAGATTGATACCTGGGAAAACCGTGGACGTACAGGTATTATCAGGGAATTTTACGAGGACGAAGAACTCTATGCACGCCAGCAGGTTCCGGAGAAAAACAAAAAAGCTGTGTACCGTCTGATGGAAATTGCGGATGTTTATTTTATCACTGCGGTAGCACCGGCATTTATGGGAATCCGTGCAAAACAGATTCTTACAGCATTTCCGGAATTCCCGCCGGAGAATATTATTCTGGGCAATGCCAAGAATCTGGTGCAGTTTGATATCATCCTGGATGATGCCATTCATAATGTACTTGAGACACCGGCCACGTATCCGGTACTGATGCGTAAGCCGTGGAACTGGAAGATGACAGGACTCCTGTCCGTGAATCAGATGAGTGAATTTGTTTCTCTGGTCAGGCAGATCATCCATGCCTCGCAGACGCGCACGATGGAAATAAAAAATCCATCGGTTCTGGCACTGGTAGGACCGTCCGGTTCCGGAAAAGACGCATTGACCAAAAAATTATGTCAGGATCACCGCTTTGTCAATCCGAAAACCTATTGCACCAAGAAAAGCAGCAAGCATCATTATCTGACAAAAGAACAGTTTGCACAGCAGGATTTCTTTGAACGCACCATGTACGCCGGGGTGCATTACGGAACAAAAAAGGAAGATATCCAGGCGGTGCTTGACGATGGCAAGTATGCCGTCATGTCCCTGGATATGTGTGGCGCAATTGCCATGAAGCGGCATTTTCCGACCGCAATTATCTATGTGGCAAAAGATAAAGAAGACATGATTGCGGATATTGTGCAGTCGGATTTCCCTGTCGGGGAGAAAACACTTCGCCTGTTGTCACTGGATGCGGAGAAACGGAATCGGGAGATCTGCGATTTTGTCATTGATAACCGGGATGAACAGGGGAGTGAGCGCATTCTCCAACTTCTGAATTTTTGACAAAGTGACAATCAGATGGTAAATGAAAGATATCATCGTGGTCTCTGCACAAATAAAATAGATTTGAAAGATACCATCGTGGTCTCTACACAAATAAAATTGATCTGAAAGATACCATCGTGGTACCTATATACTGAAAATTTAACATTTAGATACCGAAAAGTCTCTATGGAGAAAAAATTGCTTTCCGAGATACCATTTTTTGAAAAAAACGGTATCTGGAGAAGCAATTTTTCTTTTGTAGGTGACAGTTCCTTATTTCACACTTTGAAAATAAGAAAATGTGTCACCTTAGACATTAATTTTTTGCCTATAGACCCCAACATTTTATCGCTGAATGTTTCCATAACATTCTGTTTGTCGTTCTGATCCACAAAATTTGCAGAAACAATTCTTTCCCTTATATTTTTCCCAATCCACAGGAAGAAGGGGGACATTTCTTTCGGAAGAACAAATTTACAACTGCGCCGTAGTTCCATTGTGTAACGTTAATTGCGTAAACGTAAAACTTTTTCTAAACCAACCTGAAATCAATACCGGCGCTAACTTGCAAATTTTTCTGTAGAAAGAGAATGTCCCCCTTCTTCCGTCACATCGAAAAAACTTATATCTGAAACAATCCCCCCAAAAAAAAATCTGCAATCCCCATTTAAAGTACTGTAGAAGTATTGGCTATAAGCAAAACTTATAACCAGCTATAAAAATAAAAGACTAACACTTTTCCTACCTCTGTGGTATGATATAACCAGTTCAAACGAAAACCCCACACTTTACCGGATCAGGTAAATGTGATTTCAAAAATAGCAGAAAAAGGAGAGTATTAAAATGAGCAAAAAACATTACGCAGACAGAAATTTAAAATTTGAAACATTACAGTTACACGTAGGACAGGAGCAGGCAGACCCGGTTACCGATGCAAGAGCCGTTCCGATTTATCTGACTTCTTCTTATGTATTCCACAACTGCCAGCATGCTGCTGACCGTTTCGGATTAAAGGATGCCGGAAATATTTACGGACGTCTGACCAATCCGACAGAGGATATCTTCGAGCAGAGAATTGCAGCACTTGAAGGCGGTGTTGCGGCACTTGCGGTAGGTTCGGGAGCAGCCGCATTAACTTATGCATTTCAGGCAGTTGCGCATGCAGGTGATCACATTGTAGCTGCAAAGAATATCTACGGTGGTACCTACAATCTTCTGGCACATACGCTTCCGGATTATGGCATTGAGGCAACATTTGTAGATCCGTTCAACTATGAAGAGATTGAAGCTGCAATTAAGGATAACACCAAAGCCATTGAGATAGAGACACTTGGAAATCCAAACTCTGAAGTAGTTGATATTGAAAAGATCGCAGGAATTGCACACAAGCATGGAATTCCGCTGATTGTTGACAATACATTCGCGACTCCGTATCTGGTCCGCCCGATTGAGCACGGCGCAGATATTGTGTTACATTCTGCTACAAAGTTCATCGGTGGACACGGAACTACCATTGGTGGTGTGATCATCGACAGCGGAAAATTTGACTGGACACAGAGCAGCAAGTGGCCATGGCTGGTAGAGCCAAACGTATCTTACCATGGGGTAAGCTTTGCAAAGGACTGCGCACCGGCAGCATTTGCTACTTATATCCGTGCAATTTTACTGCGTGACACAGGTGCTACCATTTCTCCGGTACACGCATTTATCTTCCTGCAGGGATTAGAGACGCTTTCCCTTCGCGTAGAGCGTCATGTGGAGAATGCATTAAAGGTTGTTAAATACTTAGAGAACCAGCCACAGGTAGAAAAAGTAAACCATCCATCCATTTCCAAAGACCCGGAGCAGCAGGCACTCTACAAGAAGTATTTCCCGAATGGTGGCGGTTCTATCTTTACATTTGAGATCAAGGGTGGTGCAGAAAAAGCACAGGAATTCATCGATAACCTTGAGCTGTTCTCACTGCTTGCAAACGTAGCAGATGTGAAGTCCCTTGCCATTCATCCGGCAAGCACCACACATTCCGAGTGCAATGAGGCAGAACTTTTAGATCAGGGAATCAAGCCAAACACGATCCGTCTTTCTATCGGTACAGAAAATATCGATGATATCATTGAGGATCTGGATGAGGCATTTAAGGCAATTCAGTAGAAAATTCAGTAAAAACGTCATTTGTGATAAATCCTTCATTTTACAGGAGACCCCATGGAGAATCAGCATGGGGTCTCTTTTTATGCAAAATGTTCTCATTTTAGAACACGTAAATGCATTGAATTTCGTGAATAACGAGTATACAATTAGTGGTAGCTAATAATAAAATTAAGTATAGATAAAGGAGATTTATTATGTTTGGTTTTGGACAACTGATTGAAGTATTAAAGAAAAGCCCAAAGAAAATTGTATTCACAGAAGGAAGCGATCCTCGTATTCTTGAGGCATCTTCCCGTCTGCTTGCAAGCAACTTTTTACATCCAATCCTTGTAGGCGATCCGGATGAAATCGAAAAGGCAGCAGAGGAGAGCGGATTTAATATCCGTGGGGCAGAGATCGTTGATCCAAAGAAATTTGACCGTATGGATGAGATGGTAGATCTGTTCTGTGAATTAAGAAAGAGCAAGGGAGTAACACCGGAGCAGGCAAGAGGCATTCTTTCCCAGGCAAACTACTTTGGCACCATGCTTGTAAAGATGGGCATTGCGGATGCACTGCTTGGCGGAGCTACATACTCTACGGCAGATACCGTTCGTCCGGCACTTCAGCTGATTAAGACAAAACCTGGCAACAGCATCGTATCTTCCTGCTTTATTCTGGTTCGTCCGTCTGCGACAGGTGAGAACGAGGTTCTTGCAATGTCTGACTGTGCGATCAACATCCATCCGACCGAGGATGAACTCGTAGAGATCGCCGGTGAGTCAGCTGCCTGTGCAAGAATTTTCGGTGTAGATCCGAAGGTTGCATTTTTAAGCTACTCTACACTTGGTTCCGGAAAGGGCGAGGATGTAGATAAGATGCGCAATGCAGCACATAAGGCACGTGAGAAATACCCGGATCTTCCAATCGAGGGAGAATTACAGTTTGATGCAGCAGTATCACCAAGAGTTGCAAGAACAAAGTGCCCGGATTCTTCAGTTGCCGGACATGCAAACACCTTTATTTTCCCGGATATCAATGCCGGAAATATCGGATACAAGATTGCACAGAGACTTGGTAATTTCGAAGCTTACGGTCCGATTTTGTTAGGTCTGAATGCGCCAATCAATGATCTGTCCCGTGGATGTAATGCATCAGAAGTATATTCCATGGCAATCATTACAGCAGCACTTGCATAGTTGAAAACTGATGTGATACTTCGTTCGGGGACTGTTTGATACAGCCCCCGAATTTGTGTTATAATAAAACAGGCTTGAAGCCTGTGAAGGTCATCAGGCTTTGCCTGGTGGCATGTTATCATTAGAATTTATAAGGAAGCTGTTTGCAGGGGGAACTGGAATCAGCAACATCATAAAAAGACAGGAGAAGAAAAATGCGTGTAGGAATGGGTTATGATGTACACAAACTGGTGGAGGGACGGCCACTGATTCTCGGAGGTGTGGAGATTCCGCATACACTGGGACTGCTCGGACATTCGGATGCGGATGTGCTTGTGCATGCAATCATGGATGCACTGCTTGGTGCTGCAGCACTCGGGGATATCGGAAAACATTTTCCGGATACCGATCCGCAGTATAAGGGAATTTCCAGCATGAAACTGCTCGAACATGTGCGTCTTTTACTGGAAAAGAATGGTTATGTGGTAGAAAATATTGATGCGACAGTGATTGCACAGAAGCCAAAGCTGCGTCCGTATATTGCGCAGATGGAGGAGAATATTGCAAAGACCCTTGGCATTGCAAAAGAGCAGATCAATATCAAGGCAACGACCGAGGAAGGACTTGGGTTTACCGGAACAGAAGAAGGAATTTCGTCACAGGCAATCTGTATGCTGAACGGATTTTATGAGAGCAGTATGGTTGTCGGGGGCGGGAGTAAATGTGCAGGATGTCCCGGGTGCAGCAGATCATAGATAAGACGTGACTTTTGCCGGAAAATATTGTACACTTAAAATATATAAGAAGAAACAGATGGAAGGACAGACACAATGGACAATCAATTTCGCTTTTACAATACACTGACAAGAAAGATTGAGACAGTGATACCGCACGAAGATGGCAAAATCAAAATGTATACCTGTGGACCGACCGTTTATCATTTTGCGCATATCGGGAATCTGCGTACCTATATCATGGAGGATATTCTTGTGCGTGGACTTTCCTATGTGGGATATGATGTAAAGCGCGTCATGAATATCACGGACGTGGGACACCTTTCTTCCGATGCGGATACGGGGGAAGACAAAATGTTAAAAGGTGCTAAGCGTGAGCACAAGACCGTTATGGAAGTGGCAAAATTTTATGCAGATGCATTTTTTGAGGACTGCCGGAAATTAAATATCAAAAAAGCGGATGTGGTAGAACCTGCAACCCATTGCATTCCAGAATTTATTCACATGATCGAGGTACTTCTTAAAAAGGGATATGCTTATCAGGCCGGTGGAAATGTTTATTTTGATACCAGCAGACTGGAGGATTATTTTGTATTTTCTTCCGCAGTCGAAAAGGAACAGTTGCAGGTCGGCGTGCGTGACGATGTGGAGGAAGATGAAAATAAACGGAATAAAAACGATTTTGTTCTCTGGTTTACAAAATCCAAATTCGAGGATCAGGCATTGAAGTGGGACAGCCCGTGGGGTGTTGGATATCCGGGATGGCATATTGAGTGCTCCTGCATCGGAATCAAACATCTGGGTGAGTATATGGATATTCACTGTGGCGGAGTAGATAATATTTTTCCACACCATACAAACGAGATTGCACAGTCCGAAAGCTATCTGGGACACAAATGGTGCCCGTACTGGTTCCATGTAAACCACCTGAATGACCAGACCGGAAAAATGAGTAAGTCCAAGGGCGATTTCCTGACGGTATCTCTATTGGAGGGCAAAGGGTACGATCCTCTGGCATACCGTATGTTCTGTCTGCAGTCTCATTATCGTAAGCCACTCGTATTTTCTTATGATAATCTGGACAACGTAGAGAGTGCATATGAAAAATTAGTAAAAAAGATTGCCACCTTCAAAGATGAGGGAGAGATGGATCAGGAAGCATTTGAAGCATTCCGTAAAAAGTTTGCAGATGCAATCCGTGATGATCTGAATACTTCCATGGCACTGACCATCGTCTATGACGTGGTAAAGGCAGATATCAGTGAAAAGACAAAGCTGGCACTGCTGAATGATTTTGACCAGGTGCTGGCACTGAATCTGACAACCGCAGGTCAGGAGAGACTGGACGCGGGAACGAGCGTGGATGCAGAACTGGAACAGTTCATCAATGAAAAGATTGCGGAGCGTGCCGGGGCAAAGAAAGCGAAAGATTTTGCCCGTGCAGATGCAATCCGCGACGAGCTTCTTGCACGGGGCATCACCATCAAAGATACCCGCGAAGGTGTCGTATGGGAGCGCAATGCATGAGTGAAGGAATTGACGCATACATCAAGAAAAAATTTGAGGTTCCGGATGTCGATATCCGGACCTATTCCCCACTGACACTGGCTTATATCGGGGATGGTGTTTTTGATCTGGTGATCCGGTCGGTTGTTGTGGGCAAGGGAAATACCCGTCCCAACCAGCTGCATCACCGGACGAGTCAGATTGTAAAAGCACATACGCAGGCAGTTATCATACAATATCTTGAACCGATGCTTACGGAGGAAGAAGCGGACATCTATCGCAGAGGACGCAATGCCAAGTCGGCAACCATGGCAAAAAATGCAACGATGGCAGATTACCGTAAGGCAACGGGGCTGGAGGCACTGGTGGGATATCTGTATCTGACGGACCGGTTCGACCGGCTGGTTTCATTGATTAAGGAAGCAGCAGATGGTCTGCATCTGCGTTTATAAGGTAAAAAATTATGGAAGACGAAAAGAAAACATTTACCGGAATGAAAGAAAATCATATTGAAGGACGCAACGCTGTCCTTGAGGCATTTCGTTCTGGCAGGACAATCGATAAATTATATGTTCTGGACGGCTGTCAGGATGGACCGGTCAGATCCATTACCAGAGAGGCAAGAAAGCACGATACAATCGTCAATTATGTGACAAAAGAACGCCTCGATCAGATTTCCGAGACAGGAAAGCACCAGGGTGTGATTGCTGTCAGTGCAGCATATGATTATGCCAGGGTGGAAGATATTCTGGCACTTGCAGAAAAAAAAGGAGAACCACCGTTTATCCTGATTTTAGACGGAATCGAAGATCCACATAATCTGGGGGCAATTATCCGTACCGCCAATCAGGCAGGGGCACATGGTGTAATCATTCCAAAACGCCGTGCCGTAGGACTGACACCGACCGTCGCACGTACATCGGCAGGTGCGGTTAATTATGTACCGGTAGCAAAAGTGACAAATATCTCCAATACCATGAAAGAACTCAAAGACCGCGGTATGTGGTTTGTGTGTGCGGATATGGATGGAACCTTAATGTACGATATGGATCTGACCGGACCGATCGGTCTGGTGATCGGAAATGAGGGAGATGGAGTCAGTCCACTCGTAAAGAAAAACTGTGATATGGTGGCTTCCATTCCAATGAAGGGAGATATTGATTCCTTAAATGCATCGGTGGCTGCAGGAGTTCTCTCGTATGAGATTGTGCGTCAGAGGATGAAGAAGGGATAAGAAAAGAATGAAGTATGATGCTTGTACGGATGAGGAACTGATTGAAAGACTCCGGCAGGGAGAAACAGAGATCACGGACTATATTCTCGAAAAATATAAGCCGCTTGTCCGCAAATATGCCAATGCCATGTATCTGATCGGAGGAGAAACCGATGATCTGATTCAGGAAGGCATGATTGGATTGTTTAAGGCCATCCGGGATTTTTGTCTGGACAAAGACAGCAGTTTTTTCCATTTTGCAGGGTTGTGTATTCACCGTCAGCTGTATTCTGCAATAGAGGCATCCAACAGAAAAAAGCATCAGCCTTTGAATTCCTATTTATCTTTTTTTGAGCAGGGGGCAGAAGGCAGTATTGGGTTTACCAGCAGCCCGGAGCAGCTGGTGATCGAACAGGAAGTGTCCAGGGAGTTGTGGAACCGGGTGAACAGCCGGTTAAGTCCGATGGAAAAACAGGTGTTGCAATTTTATCTGGACGGAAATAACTATATGCAGATCGCAGGGCTGATGAAGAAAAGCCCGAAATCTGTCGACAATGCATTACAGAGAATACGTCAAAAGATCAGGCAGATGAATCATCTGGAGGAAAGAGGGTGAGCGTATGAAGTTTTCAAAAATTGGAAAACATACCATTCGTTGTGTAATATCAGAACAGGAAATTCAGGATCTGGGATACACCATTGAGGAAATTATGAGCAATGGGGAGCGGACGCAGGAATTTATGAACCAGATTTTTGATATGGCAGAACAGAGTTTTGAGACAAAATTTGAACTGGGCATCAAGACAGTGCGTGCTGATTTTATGTCAGACCATACGCTGGCACTTACGTTTTCGGAGCATCCGGGATCGGATGAAATGATGGAGCATCTGAAAGATATTGTCAATGGACTGATGAATGCAATTCCACAGCAGAAGTGGGCACAGATTAATGAAGCACGGCAAAACGAGGGAAATCCGGATCAGGTTCCTGTTTATGCTACGATTGTGTTTGCGGATTTTGATAGGCTGCTCCGTTATGCAAAAAACATTATGCCACCGGATCTGCCTACGGGTCAGCTTTATAAATACGAGGATCGCTATATGCTGATCCTTACATTTTCCGGTATGGAAGAGGGCAGTTTAAGGAGACTCTCGAATCTGACGGATGAATATGCACAGGATATTCTTGTCGGAGCGGAGCGGAAAGCGTTCATACAGGAACACGGCATCTGTATTTTGAAAAATAATGCCCTGCAGCAACTCCGGCAATTGTAAAAGAACTGTATTTTGTCAGAAAATAAGAATAGATGATTGCAAAAACAAGAAATAGAAAAGGAGCATCCATATATGGTGCTCCTTTTTTAATATGATAAGATTTATCCTAATACTTTTCGGATGGACTCTAATACACGGTCTGCCTGAAATGGCTTAACAATGAAATCCTTTGCACCGGACTGGATTGCCTCAATAACCATGGACTGCTGTCCCATTGCAGAACACATAACGCATGTAGCGTTTGGATCAGCTGCTTTGATCTCCTTGAGTGCCTGAATACCGTCTTTGTTTGGCATCGTGATGTCAAGAGTAACCAGATCTGGTTTCAGCTCGTTATACTTTGCAACGGCCTCTACACCGTCTGCTGCTTCACCAGCGATCTCAAATCCGCCCTTTGTCAGAATGTCCTTGAGCATCATTCGCATGAATGCTGCATCATCAACGATTAATATCTTTGCCATTTATATATCCTCCTGTTTTAAAATCTGTTTTACTATGCTGATAGGGTATAACTGTATCAGCTCGCTATCGATCAGGTCTTCCACGGTCAGTCGAAAAGTGACCTTGACGATATCCGTTCCATTACATAGTTCATCCGGAATCTCGAAAGTCTTGCGATCCTTTGAATTGATAAGCGGAAATCCAATATCTGTCGGCCTGGATAACAGTGACGCCATAGATGTGGCAATGGATCCACACATCTGGTTCATGGCTTCTGCAATTGCTGATAACGTGAGATCATCGAGCTGCAGATTGGAAAGATTACGACCGTCACCGCCCATCATAAGACTTGCAATGACCAGCGCATCCTGAACATCCAGTACCATAAGATTTGTCCCGTCTAAGCCGCTTGTGTATGGAACTTTGACCAGAATATGGTTGTCACTTTCCAGCGTGTTTTCTTTGTCCAGTACTTCTACAAGCGGAGTGGTAATGTTTGTTGAACGGTTGATGATCATACTGAGGGCGGTAGCCGCAGTACCTGTACAGATATTTGCAACTTCACCGATGATATCAGCCTGTTCTTTCGTGATATTCTCCATAGAATTTCCTCCATAGTACCTATTACTACATTTGATTATAGCAAATTTTAGCACATAAAGAAAGAAAATCTTTGCTTTTTTTCACTTTTCATTGGTATCATAACACAGATGTGGTAAAATTGGAATAACAAAACATGGAATAACCGTAGAAAGGAGAAAAAATGGGGGATAACGAATATCAGGAAGCACTCAAACTTGGAAAAAAAGAATATAAGGCATGCGTTTCGCAGGGGCGCTTTCCCTATCTGCCGGTTCTGGATGATATTTTATCCAGAGAAAATATCCAGACGGAACAGAATATGGGGCTGATGCAGATACCATTGGATTTTGTGGTTGGTACGGCGACGAAAGGAAGAACGTATTCTTTTGCAGCCAATTTTATGCCGATCCTCGATGCGGATACAGAGTTTGCATGCAAATGGATTGCGCTGTCCGATGCACAGGTAAACGAAGGTATCCGGGATCCGATTGTTGCTTATGAATATATGAACCGTTATTATGTGGTGGAGGGAAACAAGCGTGTCAGTGTACTGAAGTATTTTAAGGCAGATTCCATTGTCGCCAACGTGACACGTAAGATTCCAAAGTATTCCGAGGATGAGGACGTAAAATTATATTATGAATATATGAAGTTTAATCAGATTTCGGGATTGAACAATATCGAATTTTCCAAAATCGGTATGGTGGATAAACTGCTTGCACTGATGGGATCCACTGCCATATGGGATGCGGATACCCGAATGGAATTTAACAGTCTGGTCAATCATTTCACAAAGGCATATGAGTTCCGCGGAGGGCGCAAGCTTCCGATCCGGGTGGGGGATGCGCTGACTGCATTTATCAATGTATACGGTTACAATACGGTTCTTGGCATGTCGGATGATGAGCTGAGTTTAAATATTGTGAAATGCTGGAATGAGTTTGTCATGCTCACAGAGAAACAGAGTGTTGGTCTGGTCATGGATCCGCTGGCGGCAGAAGAGCGTAAGGGAAGAAACATCTTCAGTTACTTTATGCCATCGTCAGCAAAGAAATTTACCGTGGCATTCCTGTATCCAAAATCACCGGATACATCCGATTGGATTTATGCGCATGACCTTGGGCGCAATTATCTGGAAGAGACGTTCCCGGATCAGATGAAGACCATCTGTGTCAATGATGTGACGGAGGAACGCACGGAGCAGGTGCTGAATGACGTGATCCGTCAGGGGGCAGATATCATATTTGAGGTGGCACCGCAGATGATGAAAGACAGTCTGAAAGTGGCTGTGGATCATCCGGATGTAAAGATTTTAAACTGCAGTCTGAATACTTCGCATAAGTATATCCGCACGTACTATGCCCGGATGTATGAAGCAAAATTCCTTTCGGGAATGATTGCGGGGGCACTGGCAGAAAATGACAGGATTGCATATATTGCAGATTACCCGATATACGGAATGATCGCAAATATTAATGCCTTTGCGCTGGGAGCAAGTTTTACCAATCCACGGGCAAGGATTTATCTTGCATGGTCCACCAGTGAAAATTATGACAGGGAACGGTTCTTAAAGGACAACAATATTCAGGTGGTATCGGATCAGGATATGATTACACCGCGCGATCCGGGCAGGCAGTTTGGGCTGTATGAGTGTTCGGAGGATGGAAGGAAACTGAATCTGGTGATGCCACTCTGGAACTGGGGGGTATTCTATGAAAAAATGATCCAGAGTATTCTTGCGGGATCTTACCAGTCGGAAGAAAATTCTGAGGGCAGGGCACTCAACTACTGGTGGGGAATGTCTGCGGGTGTGATTGACCTGATCTGTTCGAAGAATGTACCGACCGGGGTCAAGCGTCTGGTGGATCACTTAAAGAGTGATATTAAAAAGGGAGATATTGTGCCGTTTTACGGAGAAATCCGTGCACAGGACGGGACACTCAAAAACAAGAAGGATAAAGCCATGAAACCGGAAGCCATCATGGAGATGGACTGGCTGACAGATAATGTCATTGGGGAGATACCGACAATGGGAGAATTACGTGCAGAGGCACGTCCGGTTGTCCAGATAAAAGGTGTAGAGGAAAAAATGAAAAAATGAAGATACTAGTAATAGCAGATGAAGAATCTCAGAAAATCTGGGATTTCTTTCGAAAAGAAGACTATGCGGATATTGATCTGGTAATTTCCTGTGGTGACCTGAAAGCAGATTATCTGTCATTTATCGCAACGATGATTGCAGTTCCGGTATTGTATGTGCATGGAAACCATGATGATAAGTACGAAAGAAAGCCACCGGAGGGATGTATCTGTATTGAAGATACCGTGTATATGTTTCATGGGATAAGGATTCTCGGACTGGGAGGATCTTACCGTTATAAACCAGGGGTGAACCAGTATACGGAAGTGCAGATGGAACGCCGCATCCGGAGACTTTTCTGGAAAATACACCGAAAAAGGGGCATTGATATTTTGGTGACACATGCCCCGGCAGGCGGTATGCATGATGGGGAAGATCTCTGCCATAAAGGGTTTGACGCATTTTATCGTGTGATTAACAAATACCATCCGAAATATTTTGTACATGGACATATGCATATGAATTATGGAAGGGATATTCCGCGGGAGGATTTCATCGGAGATACCAAAGTGATCAATGCATATGAGAGATATGTAATTGAAATTTAAAAATTGTCTGATAACCACGCATTATACTGTCAGGCTTTGCACTGCGGTGCAAATGATTGCATGATTACAGCCCTGACCCATAGGGGCATGTTTTCCGGGCTGTAATCATTGCGGATCACATCAGGGGAAAACGGCAACACGCTGGAAACTGTAATTTGATAAAATAATTAAAAAATTCTTGACAATTTAGAAAATACCATGTATGATGTAGGAGTTGACGCGGTCAACGAGATGCTGATGTGGCTCAGAGGTAGAGCACTTCCTTGGTAAGGAAGGGGTCACGGGTTCAATTCCCGTCATCAGCTCGCTTCATAAAACGGTGGAATCCTTTGGGGTTCTGCCGTTTTGCAATTTTTCAGATATTTTAAAGGAGGTTTTGCAGATGGAATCAATGAAGGATTATGAAAAGGAGCTGGAACGTTCTTTCCGCACGATTAACGAAGGAGATATTGTCAGTGGAGCTGTGGTAGCAGTAACCGATGAAGAAGTGACACTTGACCTGAATTATTATGCACCGGGAATTATCAAAATTGAAAATCTGAGCAATGATCCGGATTTTCATGCGAAGGAAGAATTACAGCCGGGAGACATCATCGAGGCAACGGTTGTGCGTACAGATGACGGACACGGAAACATCGAATTGTCGAAAAAGGAAGCAAACGAAGTGCTTGCCTGGGATAAACTCCGGGAGATGATGGAGCAGCAGACGGTTGTGACTGTCCGGATCAAAGAGAGTGTGCCGAGTGGTGTGGTTGCATTCTTAGAAGGAATCCGTGCATTCATTCCGGCATCCCAGTTGTCCGCAGATTATGTGGAAGACACGGATGCATGGATCGGAAAAGATGTGCGTGTCGTTGTGATTACCGTAGATCCTGAGAAGAATAAACTGGTATTGTCCGGAAAAGTTGTGGCAAGACAGGAGCGCGAGGAAGAAAGAAATCACCGGATTGCCATGCTTGTGCCTGGATCTGTGGTAGAGGGAACCGTAGAATCCATTATGCCATACGGAGCATTCATCAATATCGGGAATGGCATCAGCGGTCTGGTTCATATTTCACAGATCAGCCAGAAGCGGATCTCTTCCGTTCATGAAGTTTTAAAAGAGGGACAGAAAGTAAAGGCGAAGATTTTAAATACCAACGATGGAAAAGTCAGCCTGAGCATGAAAGCGCTGGAAGATATTATGGAAAAGCCGCAGGAGGAAGAAGAGGCAGAGGCAATCGAGTACAGCTCAAATGAAACGGCCGGAACAAGTCTTGGAGATCTTCTTTCCAGATTCAAATTATAATCAGATTTTCTTTAGACAGTAAAAAACCCGTGAAGATGAACAGCAGACCGTTCATCTTCACGGGTTCTTTTTAGAAATTAAGCGTTGGAATTCTGATAATAACCAAGCACTTTTTTGACATAATTCTGTGTTTCCTTAAACGGTGGAATCCCACCGTACTTGTCGACATTTCCACCACCGGCATTGTATGCGGCAAGCGCAAGGGAAACATCTCCGTTGTATTTCTTTAAGTTCTGCGCCATCAGTTTGGCACCACCCATAATATTTTGCTGTGCATCGTATGCATTTGTGACACCAAGTCCTTTTGCGGTGGACGGCATCAGCTGCATGACGCCCATGGCACCGGCAGAGCTGGTTGCGGATGGATTGAAATTGGATTCCTGCTTGGCAATGGCTTTGAGCAGGTTGATATCCACACCGTATGTTTCAGAAGCTTCTTTGAAATATTCTTCGAGGTTCTCCGGAGAAGAAACACTGCCGGAGGAGGTGGTACTATTTGCTGCAGAAGAACTGGAAATTTCCGGGGTATCCGTGACCGGAGACGTATCAACCGGTGCATCGGTCTGCGGGGTAAATCCAAGGATCTGCTGTACCGTATCCAGGGAAACGGCACCACTGTTGCTGGCGGCAAGCAATGCGTCCACTGCCATGGCCTGTACGCTGCGCTCAGCGGAAGCCAGACATTCCTTAAATGTGGTGACGGCTTCATCCGTATTTTTCGGTGTCTGTATATTGGCAGAAGCTGCTTCCTGCAGCCTGGCTGTCTGTGTCTGATCAATATAAGGTAAAACTGTTACACCCATGATGTTCCTCATCTTTCGTTCGCTTAATCTAACATTCGATCATGCATATCATATCATAATCTGTGGAAAAATAAAAGGAAAAGGCGAAAATTGCTTGAATTTGTAAAAGAGTTGTTGTAGCATAACATCAGACGAAAAAGTGTAGATAAAGGAGCCAGATTATGGAGAAAAAGCCGTTTGTAACAAAGAGTCAGGTGGAGGAGATCGTCAAAACATACCCGACACCGTTTCATTTATATGATGAAAAAGGCATTCGTGAGAATGCAAAAAAAGTAAAGGAAGCTTTTGCATGGAATCCGGGATTCCGCGAGTATTTTGCAGTGAAAGCAACCCCAAACCCATATATTTTAAAAATTTTACAGGAATATGATATGGGATGTGACTGTTCCTCTTACACAGAACTGATGCTTGCAAAGTCCTGTGGGTTTGACGGAAAGCATATTATGTTTTCTTCTAATGATACGCCGGCAGAGGAATTTGCTTATGCGGATGAACTTGGAGCAATCATCAATCTGGATGATTTCACCCATATTGATTTCTTAGAAGAAACGATCGGTCATATTCCGGAGACCATCAGCTGCCGTTACAATCCGGGTGGAGTATTTGAACTGAGCAACGGAATCATGGACAACCCTGGAGATTCCAAATACGGCATGACAAAGGATCAGCTCATCGAAGCGTTTAAGATTTTAAAGGATAAGGGAGCAAAGCATTTCGGTGTCCATGCATTTCTTGCCAGCAATACCGTCACAAACGAATACTATCCGAAGCTTGCAGGAGAACTGTTTGAACTGATCGTGGAATTAAAGGAAAAGACCGGATGTGATATCAGATTCGTAAATCTTTCCGGTGGTGTGGGAATCCCTTATACACCGGACAAGGAGCCGAATGATATCGCTGTCATCGGAGAAGGTGTGCACAAAAAGTTCGATGAGATCTTAGTTCCGGCAGGACTTGGGGATGTATCCATTTATACCGAGATGGGACGTTTCATGCTCGGACCTTACGGATGCCTTGTGACGAAGGCCATCCATGAGAAACATATCTACAAAGAGTATATTGGTGTGGATGCATGTGCAGCAAACCTGATGCGTCCGGCAATTTATGGGGCATATCATCACATTACGGTTCTTGGAAAAGAAAATGCACCATGCGATCACGTGTATGATGTGACAGGAAGTCTTTGCGAGAACTGCGATAAGTTCGCGGTTGACCGGAAACTGCCAGAGATCGACATGGGAGATTATCTTGTGATCCACGATACCGGAGCACATGGATTTTCCATGGGATATAATTACAATGGACGTCTTCGTTCTGCAGAATTACTGCTCAAAGAAGACGGAAGTGTGAAGATGATCCGCCGTGCAGAGACACCAGAAGATTACTTTGCAACATTTGACTGTTTTGATGATATCAGGATCACAAAATAAAAGAGTTAGGATGTACAGATAAAATAACAGAGGACGCAAATCCCGGGGAAAACGGGATGCGTCCTCTTTTTTGTTTAAGAAAACGATGTGCCGCAAAAAGAAAGACCTCAGATTTCCGATTGGAAACCTGAGGTCTTTTATATGCCGGCAGTGGGACTTGAACCCACACGATGTTGCCATCAACAGATTTTGAGTCTGCCTCGTCTGCCAATTCCGACATGCCGGCGCGAACAAATATTATATTAACATATGAAAGACGCATTTGCAAGCCTTTTTATGATTTCGAGAATAGGACTTTTGGTTCATTGACAGAAGTTATCATATATGATAACTTTAGAATACATGAGCACGATTTATAAAGGTGTAAGGGGGCGGATATGCAGGAACATAATCACGCCAGACAGGAAATTGCATCCCAGCTTCGGCAGGTGCGAAAGGAGCAGGGGATGACACAGGAACGGCTCGCAGAAAAAGTCGGTACCAGAAAGTCAAATATTTCCCGTCTGGAGAGCGGGAGATATAATCCGAGTCTGGACTTTCTGGAAAAAGTTGCAGGAGGACTTGGCAGGGAGATTGAGGTAAAAGTCACGTAAGGAGGAAGATGCAAAAAGCATGATGATGAAACTTGGAAATTATAAGGATAACGACGTGGAACTGTGCCGTACCACCAATTCCAGAGTGAGTACACATACGGCGGAGGCACTGCTTGAACAGCACATTCCATTTACAAAGAACAGTAAAAAGATTCCTTTTTTTAAGAGGGAAACCTACCAGGGGGCAGATACCCTCTGGGTGATCACCATCAATCCACGCAGATACGGGCAGGCACGCCGCGTGATCGATGGTATGGATCGTGCATACCGGGAGCGTCTGGTGTTATCCAATTACTAGAATGAAATTATGATAAAAATGTGAAATGCGTTTTAAAAGCAGAATGAGTGTGGTAAAATTCTATTCAGATAAAATCGTATGAAAGCGATGGAAATGGAAGGAATGGAAGGAGCCATACTCATTTTTATGTTAGGGAACATGGAGCAGACAGTCGCACGCAAGCAGACAAAAAGGGGGAAAAACAACGCACAGAAACGGACAGAAGGGTGGAAACAGAAGGGCATATGGCTGCTATGGTATGCCGTGGTTCCGGTGTTTGCTTTTTACCTGATGGAGTGTTATGAACACAATCCGTTTGCGGAAGTGCGTGTGGGAGCACAGCTTTTTAATATTTTTTTGTTTGAGCTGATCGGATGGATGTTATATTTTCTGACCGGAAGAATGTGTTTTGCGTCCAGAGTGCTGTACGGACTTGCTGTGGCGTTTGGAATTACCAATCATTATGTGATGAAATTCCGTTCCACACCGTTTGTTCCGTGGGATCTGTTTTCGGCTGGAACAGCAGCCAGTGTGGCTGGAAACTATGATTTTACACCGGACCGGCGCATGGTGATTGTTACACTTGTTTTTATTGCATTATTTGTGCTGACCCGCCTTTTTAAAAAAGGCCCGCGTTTTTCCTGGAAAATAAGGCTGGGGAGTATCGTACTGGTGGGACTGGTATTGTGTACATTTGTCAATGCCCTGCAGCAGGAATCGTTTCAGACAAAACATTATCTGTATCCGTTTCTGTTCACACCGGCATATATGACAAAAGTAAATGGCATGGCGGTAACCTTTGCCATGGATCTTGCCTATGTGGCAGTGGAGCGTCCGGCAGGATACGATGCGGATGAAGCAAAAGAGACGCTGGCGAAATACGAAACGAAAACAACAGAAACCGACACACAGGATCTGCCCAACATCATTGTCATCATGGATGAGGCATTTTCGGATTTAAAAGTGCTGGGACCGTTAGAAACCAATGAGGATTACATGCCGTTTATGCACCGGATGCAGCAGGGGGAGAAAAACACGGTCACGGGATATGTTCAGACATCTGTGTGTGGGGGAAACACTGCGGATTCGGAATTTGAATTTCTGACAGGCAATACGATGGCATTCCTTCCGAACGGAAGTATTCCGTATCAGCAGTACATCAAGAGCAGGACACCGTCTTTAGCAGGTTATCTGAAATCCTTAGGATATGCGACCTATGCACAGCATCCGTATCAGGCCAGCGGATGGAACCGGGATAAAGTGTATCCTCTGCTTGGATTTGACAATCTGGATTTTATGGAAGATTACAGGGATGTCTCCTATGTGCGCAATTATATCAGCGATGCATCGGATATGGAGCACATGATAGAAACTTATGAGAAAAACAAAGCCTCCGGCAAACCGGCCTTTATTTTCAATGTGACGATGCAGAATCATGGCGGATATACCGATACCTATATGAATCTGACGAATGATATCCAGTCACAGTATGCCAGCGAACCGCTCAATCAGTACCTGACACTGATCCACAAGACCGATCAGGCACTCGAAAATCTGATTGATTATTTTTCCAAAGTGGATGACAGGACGATCATCGTATTTTTCGGGGATCATCAGCCGAATGATACAGTGGCTTCTGTCGTGGAAAACGGGGCACAGGTAGAGACACAAAAACGTTATCTCGTACCTTATCTGGTGTGGAGTAATTATGGGATCGAGGGAGCGAAAGATAAAAATACGAGTCTGAATTATCTTGCGGCGCAGGTACTTACCGCAGCAGGAGTGCCAACGAATGCATACCAGAATTACCTCTTAAGTCTGAGCAAAACTTACCCGGTGATCTCTGCAGCGGGGCAGACAAAAGGGATCGGAGCCGATGAAAAACAGCTTCAGACTTACAAGAAGCTTCAGTATTATCAGTTGTTTGAAAAAAACAAGGAAAAGGATGAGTAAGAACATGAAAAAAATGATTTCGCGGATGGTGTCGCACCGGTCATTTCCTTATGTGATGGCATTTCTTATGCCATTTATAATCTGTGTGGTCATCTGTATCGGAAACGGGGTATATCCTTTCGGGGATAACTGTATTCTGCATATTGATATGTATCATCAGTACTGTCCGTTTTTTACAGAGTTTCTTCATAAATTAAGAACCGGCGGAAGTCTGCAGTATTCCTGGAACCTGGGACTGGGATCGGATTTTGTTTCCCTGTATGCCTATTATCTGGCGAGTCCGCTTAATTTTCTGATCGTGCTCTGCCCGAAACATTATGTGATCGAGTTTATGACGATACTGGTGCTGGCAAAGATTGCCCTGTGCGGACTGACTTTTTTCTTATTCTTAAAATATCATTTTCATCTGATTGGAAAAGACTCAAAACTCCATAAAAATCAGGTGATTCCGGCACTTGTATTTTCTACGGCATATGCATTGTCCGGATTTGTGGCAGCCTACAGCTGGGATATCATGTGGATGGACTGCATCCTTCTTTTTCCTCTGATCATGGTGGGACTGGAAAAACTGGTACGGGAGCAGAAACCGGGACTGTATTTTGTGACACTTGCATTGTCGGTGTTTGCAAATTATTACATTTCCATCATGATCTGTATCTTTCTGGTGTTTTATTTTATTCTTCTCTTTTTTACGCAGAAAGGAGGAAAACTGAAAGCATTTTTACGGTTTGCATGGTATTCCCTGCTGGCAGGGTCTGTCTCGATGGTACTGCTATTGCCGGAGATCGCCGTGCTTTCTGCTTCCGGGTCTGCTGAAGACAGCTTTCCGAAAACGCTGGAGTGGTATTTTTCTGTTATTGCGGAGCTGGGGCGTGCGGCAGCCGTCACTACAAGTTATACGGGAAATGATCACTGGCCGAATCTGTATGCCGGGGCATTTACCCTGGTACTGGTATGGCTGTATGTGCTGAACCGCAGAATCTCCTGGAAGGAAAAAGTTCCGCGTATGCTGATGCTTGTCTTTTTCCTTGTGAGCTTTGCGGATAATCAGCTGGATTATATCTGGCATGGTATGCATTTTCCGCAGGCGTTGCCGGGCAGACAGTCATTCCTTTACATTTTTATGCTTCTGGTCATGGGATTTGCAACGATCCGCAAATGGAAAGGAACCAGATGCTGCCATATCATCATAGCAGTGCTTGCCGCACTGACACTGATGGTTCTCTCCGGATATTACGGGGATGAACTGGTGACAGAGTACATGGCAGTTGTGATTACCATGCTGTTTATCTTAGTTTATGGAATCCTGCTTCTTTTGCTTAAAATTGCCCCGAAGAAAATGCGGATAGCCCTGCGGGAAGCTGCCTTTTGTGTTGCCATTGCAGAACTGGCAGTCAATATGGCGGTAACCGGGCTTGGCGTTACCAGCCGCGTGGCATATACGGATAAACAGGGGTACTACGAAGATCTGCTGCAACAGGCAAAAGAGGATAACGGAAATGACGGATTTTACCGGGTGGAGGACAGTGGGCGAAAAACCAAAAACGATGACAGCCTGTACGGATACCGTTCGGCAACCATATTTTCCTCCCTGATGAATCTGGATGTCAGCCATCTCTTCCAGAGCCTGTATATGGAGGGCGGAAAAAATTTCTACTGTTACAATGGTGCTTCCCCGCTTCCGTCAGCCATGTTTTCGGTGAAGTATATGCTTTCCTCTAATCCGGTGGATGAAAGTCCACTGCGGACACTTGTGGGAAGCAGCAATGGAAATTATCTTTATCGGAATAACTACTGCCTGCCACTTGGCTATATGATGAGCGAGAAGGCAATAAAAGGCTGGGAATCTTCCATGCTTGATAGGATCGGTTCCCTGAATTCCCTGGCACAGCAGCTGGGAGCAAAAGGAGACATGCTTTATCCGGCAACCTGTACACAGTCGCAGGCAGCCGGGGATACGACAATTGATATTTCCGAGGATGGATATTATTATGCGGATTATGTGACCTGCAATGCGGATTCCCTGACAGTATCAAGAGATGACGGATGGACGCAGCAGTATGGAAAGACCACCCACCGCTATCTGCTGGATCTGGGAGAGTGCAAAGCCGGAACAAAGGTCCATATTACCAATCTCAATGCAGAAACGATCGAATACCATGTGTACCGCCTGAATTTCAAGGCCATGTGCACTGCGTATGAGACGCTCAGCGAACAGACCATGTCGCTCGAAAAAATGACAGATCGCAGGATCGTTGGAAGTATCGATGTCAGGCAGGCGGGAAGACTGATTCTGTCGGTACCGGCAGATGAGGGATGGACGTTGTATGTGGATGGGAAAAAGACGAAAATAAAGCCTTTCGCAGATGCACTCATTGGTGTACACTTAAAAGAAGGAACGCACAAAATCGAGCTGCGTTATACCACACCGGGCGTACAGATCGGAGCTGCCATCAGCATAGCTGCGCTTCTGTTATTCTTGTTTAGTATGTGGATAAGATATAAGACAAGGGGGAAACATGGGGAAAAAATGCATCAGTATCGTCGTACCGATGTACAATGAGCAGGAATCTCTGCAGATTTTGTACCGGGAATTAAACCGCGTGACACGGGAAATGGGCGATTATGATTTTGAATATTTATTTGTCAATGACGGATCGAAGGATGCAACACTGCAAAAGATCCGGGAACTTGCAGCAGAAGATGAGCGCGTGCACTATCTTTCTTTTTCCCGCAATTTTGGAAAAGAAGCGGCGCTGCTGGCAGGATTGTCCTATGCAAAGGGGGATTATGTGACGACGATGGATGCGGATCTGCAGGATCCGCCATCGCTCTTGCCACAGATGGCTGCGATGTTAGAAGCCGGAGACTGTGACAATGTGGCAACCCGCCGGGTGAACCGGCAGGGAGAGCCAAAGATCCGTTCGTTTTTTGCACGCATGTTTTATAAAGTTATGCGGAAACTTTCCCACATTGAGATTGCAGACGGGGCAAGGGATTACCGTCTGATGAACCGTGCAATGGTAGATTCCATTCTTTCTGTCAGTGAATATAATCGGTTTTCCAAAGGAATCTTTGCCTGGGTCGGATATGATACCAAATGGCTGGAATTTCAAAATGTAAAACGTTCTGCGGGAGAAACCAAGTGGAATTTCTGGAAACTTGTGCGCTATTCGTTTGATGGGATTATCAATTTTTCGGATGTTCCGCTGAAGATTTCCTCGTATCTGGGGCTGGTGCTCACCGTGGTTTCTTTTATTGCAATCATCGCGGAAATCGTACGCGCATTGGTATTCGGGGATCCGGTTGCCGGCTGGCCGTCGCTGGTATGTATCGTGACATGCATTGGCGGAATTCAGCTGTTTTGTATGGGAATTATGGGACAGTATATTGCAAAAACCTATATGGAAGTCAAAAGACGTCCGCATTATATTATAAAGGAGAGTAACTGTACCCGGAACAAAAAGAACAACGCACAGAATTGACGCAGATATGCTTTTTCTATATAATGATACAGAAAGACTGCACTGCATTTGGGATGCCGCGCAGTCAGATCATAACAGGTGAGGAAGAATATGCGAAAGATAAAACGCTTTTTGAGTGCCCTGCTTTGTGGGGCAATTCTTATAACAGGAACGCTTGCCGGAGTCAGTGTGCGTACAGATGCAGCAGCCAGCAGTTATGCCGTGCAGCTGCGTGCGGCAGGATTTCCGGATAGTTACATCCGTGCACTTTCCGCACTTCACACAGCATATCCGCAGTGGCAGTTTCAGGCGGTTAAGACCGGGCTTGACTGGAATACCGTGGTCAGCAAAGAGAGTGTAAACGGAGTCAATCTTGTTCCGAAGACCGGAAATGACGCAACCAAATCCACCGCAGACGGTGCATATGACTGGACCACCAATGTGTGGACGGTCTATGACGGATCTTCGTGGGTCGGTGCTGATGCAGACTATATCGCTTATTATTTAGATCCACGGAATTTTCTCAATGAAACCGATATTTTTCAATTTGAAAGTTTAAGTTTCAGCAAGGTGCAGACCAGGCAGGGAGTTTCTTCTATCCTGAAAGGAACCTTTATGGAGAATATGGTTGAGGACAGCGACGGATCTGAGCTGGATTATGCGCAGGCATTTATGGATATCGGTGAGGAAACCGGGGTCAGCCCGTATCATCTTGCATCCAGAGTGCGTCAGGAGCAGGGGTTAAAAGGAACCAGTTCCCTGATTTCCGGAACTTACAGCGGATATGAGGGGTACTATAACTATTTTAATGTGGGGGCAGCGGGCATTACCTCCACACTGGTCATCAAAAACGGACTGGCATATGCAAAAAAAGCGGGATGGAATACCCGGTATGCAGCACTCGAAGGAGGAGCAAAAATTCTGGCGAAAAACTACATTGGCGTGGGTCAGGATACCTTGTATTTCCAGAAGTTTAATGTAGTAAACAAGAAGAATCTGTACAGCCACCAGTATATGGCAAACCTTGCGGCTGCTTACAATGAGGGCAGAAAACTTGGACAGGGGTATGCGGACAAGCAGCAGGCATTTGTATTCCGTATTCCGGTCTATTCCGGCATGCCGGCATCTGCAGTGACATTTACAGCCAGTGGAAATCCGAATAACTATCTGAAATCGTTCAGCGTAACCGGACAGACACTGACACCGGTATTTCGCGGAGATACTACTTCGTATTCCCTCGTCGTGGACAGCAAAGTTTCCTCCGTTACCATAAGTGCATCACCGGTAGCTGCGAAATCTTCTGTGACGGGAACCGGCACCAAAAAACTTCAGACGGGAACCAATACGTGTAAAGTTACCTGCAAATCGGAGAGCGGAGCATCCAAAACCTATACGCTTACCATTGTAAAGAAAGCTGGTGCAGTGGCAGAGACCGAGAAGACTTCCGTGACTTCGAAAACATATCAGTTGAAAAACAAAATGGTTACGGGGATTGCGCCGGGAACAAAGGCGGCAGCATTTTTAAAAAAACTTAAAGTGACCGCGGGAACGGTCAAACTGTTCAGTGCATCCAAAAAGAGTGTTACCGGAATCGTTTCAACCGGCAATGTTCTGCAGGTGTATGACAGCAAAAACAAGAAAATTTCTTCCTATACGCTTGTGATTTATGGAGATGTAAACGGAGATGGAAAGATCGACAAAACAGATCTGAACCGTTTGAACAGGCATCTGAATGGTACCCAAAAGCTTACCGGATGTTATCTTAAGGCCGCAGATACAAACCGCAAAAAAGACGGGGTCAATGTGCTTGATCTGGTATATCTGAACAAACATCTTCAGGGGAAGATCACCATTGGGCAGTAAAAGAAAGGCAGAACATATGAGACAAAAAAGCAAAGCAAAAGGAAAACGGATACTGGGAGTGGTACTGGCACTGGTATTTCTGATCAGTTGTATCATGACACCGGATGTGCATGCACAGGCGGAGAGCATGATCATTGCTTTAAGCGCCAGATCCGTGAAAATAGGAGATACTCTGGCAGTGACAGTGACACTTCCGGCAGGGGTGACGGGAACGGTAAATCTGACATATTCCAAAGATCTTTTTACTTATCAGTCAGCAACAGCGGAAACCAGTGTAAATGCAGGCACGGTTTCTATGACTCTGGGGAGTTACGGTTCCGGAAACAAACGTGCAAGCGGAACTGTTAAATTTAAAGCAGATGCGGCGGGAACTGCAAGTTTTGCCGCATCCGCACCATCTGCGGGCAATCAGGAAGGGGACCGTGTGGATGTGGGAGGTGCAAGTGTATCTGTAGCTGTTGAAAATTCGGCAGCGGCAGCAGATGACAAATCAAAAGACAATACGCTGGCATCCCTGACGATTTCCGAAGGAACCCTTTCTCCGGAATTTCAGTCGAAAGTTACCGAATATCAGGCAAAAGTGGGAGATCAGGTGACATCGCTGGCAGTCAGCGCACAGCCAAATGATGCTAAGGCATCTGTGATCTCGGTCAGTGGGGCAGACAAACTGAAAACCGGTGTAAATAAAGTACAGATCGTCGTGCAGGCGGAAAATGGTGTGAAAAAGACCTATACCATTCAGGTGACCAGAGGAGCTGCGCAGCAGGAATCACAGGATACACAGCAAAAAGGAGAGACACAGGCTCCGGCAGACGGGCAGCAGTATTTTACGATTGACGGAACAAATCTCTATCTGACAGACAGTATTCCGGATCGCTATGTTTTGGATGGCTTTGTCAAAGATACAGTGACTTTGTGGGAAAATCAGTATCCGTGCATGCGCAAAGACGGAATAGACACACCGCTGAGACTTTTGTATCTGGTGGATGAAAACGGACAAAACGGTGCTTTGTATATGCTGGATCTGGATGATCCGGAAGAAATTTATCCGTTTGTATGTATGAACTATAACCAGTATAAGCATACCATAGGGGAAGAGACAACATCTGCAGAAGCTTCTACCCAGGAAGGGGAAACGGGCCTGTTCCAGAGTACGGAAAGCCAGATGCGGCTGATTCTCTGTGCGTTCGTTGTGGTTGTACTGATTCTTCTGATTATCATAGTGGTTCTGATCGTCAAAAGAAAAAAAGATGATGACGATCCTTATGATGATTTTTATGACGATGATGATGACGACGATGAGGATTACGATGATCCGGACGATGAAAAACTGTATGAAACGGATGATCCGGATGACACCGGGATATCCAAGCGTTACGGAAAGGAAACATTCCGCAGAAAAGGCGGATTTATGCATAAACTGTTAGAGGGTATTGAGGATGATCTGGAGGATGACCTGGATGATCTGGAGGATGACCTGGATGATCCGGAAGAAGATACCGATGACAGGGAAAAAGAGCGGGAGAAGCGAGAGGACCATTACCGGGATGCAGATGATGAAGATATCATGCTGCAGAAAGAACTGGCAGAAGAAGTTCGAAGCTCCATGCTCGGAAGAAAGAAGAAAACAACCAAAAAAGATACCGATGACGATATCGAATTTATTGATTTGTAGAATTGTAGAATTGTAACAGGAGGTATAAATTTTGATTCCATATACAGATAAGGCGAAAAAAGCTCTGAATTATGCGAACCGCCTTTCCCGTTCGTCCGGCTGCAACTATGTCGGAACCGAACATATTCTGGCGGGGCTGCTCAAGGAAGGAACCGGTGTAGCAGCAGAAGTACTGACAGCCAATAATGTGGAACTGGAAGCGCTGCTTAAGCTGATTGATGAACTGGTTGCGGCAGGTGAGGAGGTGACGGTGGCAGACCGTGACGGATATTCTCCGCGTACCCAGATGGTGCTGGATCGTGCCAGGGAGATGGCAGACCGTTTTGACAGTGAACGGATCGGAACCGAACACCTGCTGCTTGCCATCATAAAAGAGGGGGATTGTGCAGCTTCCCGGCTTTTAAATACAATGGGAGCCAACCCACAGAAACTTTTTGTGGATATTCTTGCTGCGATGGGAGAGGACCCGGCACAGTACCGGGAAGAAATCCAGCGTGGAAGAAATGAGGAGGCAACACTTACCCCTACGCTCGATCAGTATTCCCGCGATCTGACAGCTATGGCGCGGGCCGGACGGTTAGACCCAGTAATTGGCAGGGAAAAGGAAACCGAACGGGTGATCCAGATCCTGTGCCGCAGAGGCAAAAATAATCCGTGTCTGATCGGAGAGCCGGGTGTCGGTAAGACAGCGATCGTTGAAGGAATTGCACAGAGTCTGGTAAACGGAAACGTACCGGATATTGTGGCAGATAAACGTCTGGTATCTCTGGACATGTCCGGACTCGTTGCAAAATCCAAATACCGCGGGGAATTTGAAGACCGTATTAAAAAAGTGATAAATGAAGTGGAAACGGCTGGGAACGTGCTGCTGTTTATTGATGAACTGCACACGATTATTGGCGCAGGTGGAGCAGAAGGTGCACTGGATGCGTCCAATATTTTAAAACCGGCACTTGCACGCGGAGATGTGCAGGTGATCGGTGCAACCACGATCGAAGAGTATCGCAAGTATATTGAAAAAGACGCAGCACTCGAGCGGCGGTTCCAGCCGGTACAGGTGGAGGAACCGACAGAGGAAGAATCCATTGAGATTTTAAAAGGGCTGCGAAAGCTGTATGAAAAGCATCATCATGTGCAGATTACGGATGAGGGAGTGGAAGCATCCGTGCGTTTATCTGCCCGTTATGTCAATGACCGTTTTCTGCCGGATAAGGCGATTGATCTGATGGATGAGGCAGCTGCTAAGGCGCGGCTGGGAATGATGCATGGATCGGATGAGATGATGCAGTTAAACCGCGAGATCCATCAGACGGAACTGGATATGGAACATGCGCTGCAGGAGGGAGATATCGAGAAAGCCCGCACATTGAAAGAGACACGGGAGAACCTGCAGGCATCCAGGGAAAAACTCGAAAAAAAGAACCGCCGCGTATCCAAAAACAAAGTTCCGGTGGTGGGCGAAAATGAGATTGCCGATGTGGTGGCTGGATGGACAAAGATTCCGGTCAGCCGTCTGACAGAAAGCGAGGCATCCCGTCTGCAGAAACTGGAAGAAACACTGCACAAGCGCGTGATTGGACAGGAAGAAGCGGTATCTGCAGTTTCCAAGGCTGTCCGCCGTGGTCGCGTGGGACTCAAAGACCCGAAGCGTCCGATCGGTTCGTTCCTGTTTTTGGGACCAACCGGTGTCGGAAAGACGGAAGTTTCCAAAGCACTGGCAGAGGCTGTGTTTGGCAACGAGGAATCCATGATCCGGGTAGATATGTCGGAGTATATGGAAAAGCACAGTGTATCTAAAATGATTGGCTCCCCGCCAGGATATGTGGGCCATGAGGATGGGGGCCAGCTTTCGGAAAAAGTCCGCAGAAATCCGTTTTCTGTGATTTTGTTTGATGAAATTGAAAAAGCCCATCCGGATGTGTTTAACATCTTACTTCAGGTGCTGGATGACGGGCATATTACAGATTCCCAGGGACGCAAAGTAGATTTCAAGAATACCATTATCATCATGACCAGTAATGCGGGCGCACAGTCGATCATCGAGCCGAAGAAGCTTGGCTTTGGTGCAAAAGAAGATGAAAAGCAGGATCACGAGCGGATGAAAGCCAGCGTGATGGAAGAAGTCAAACGTATTTTTAAACCGGAGTTTTTAAACCGTATTGATGAGACAATTGTATTCCGTGCGCTGAACAAAGACGATATGAAAAAAATCATCGGCATTATGGTGCGTGATTTACAGAAACGCTGTAAGGAACAGTTACAGATCGATCTGGTGGTACGGGAAGCTGCAAAGGAATCTATTGTTGAAAAAGCTTATGACCGCAAATACGGTGCCAGACCTCTGCGCAGAAAACTGCAGGATGAGGTGGAAGACCGCTTGGCAGACGCACTGATCCGTGGAGAAATCCATACCGGGGACCGTGTGATCGTGACGACGAAGAACAAGGAAATCATTGTATCAAAAGATAAAAAGTGATATAATTTAAGAACCAAATAATCAACCACACAGGAGGAAAAATCATGGCTGCAATCAGTGAATTAATTCGTACGGAAGGAAACGGAACCCTTAGTTTCGGCGATTACACTCTGGGAGCGAAAGCAAAGCTTGATAACTACGAATTTCATGGAGATAAATACAAAGTAAAAACGTTCAAGGAGATTACAAAGCTGGAGCGTAACGGACTGTTTGTATATGAATCTGTACCGGGTACAGCTGTCACCAATTTTACAGAGGATGAGAATACTGTCAGCTTTACGGTAGAGGGACCGGAAGATGCACAGATCACATTGGAGCTGGCAGAAGAGACAGAGTACGAGATTGATATCGATGGCAAGTCTGCAGGAACAATGAAGACCAATCTTGGAGGCAAATTAAGCCTGAGCGTAGAATTAGAAGGAGCAGATGCGGTAGCAATCCGCGTAGAAAAGAGATAACATATGGCAAAAGCAAAAACCAGTGCGTTTTTTTGCCAGAATTGCGGATATGAATCATCCAAATGGATGGGCCAGTGTCCGGCATGCAGAGAGTGGAACACGTTCGTAGAGGAACTGGTGGACCGGAAAGCACTCAGTACTTCCGGAAAAATAAAACCAGCGACAGAAGCGAAACCTGTTCCGCTTTCTGCAATAAAGACATCGGATGAGGAGCGGATTTCCACATCCATGCCGGAGCTGGATCGTGTATTGGGCGGGGGAGTTGTAAAAGGCTCCCTCGTTCTGGTTGGAGGAGATCCGGGAATTGGTAAATCAACGCTTTTATTACAAGTCTGCCGGAATCTGTCCGGGCAGAATCTTTCGGTACTGTATGTGTCCGGGGAAGAGTCCCTGCAGCAGATCAAACTGCGTGCAGAGCGGATTGGCACGTTCAGTGATCATCTGGAACTGTTGTGTGAGACCAGCCTGGACACCATACGCACGGTAATTGAACGGAATAAGCCACAGATTGTGGTGATCGACAGTATCCAGACCATGTATAACGAAAACGTTTCCTCGGCGCCTGGCAGCGTGTCACAGGTGCGTGAGTCTACAGGTGTTCTTATGCAGATCGCAAAAGGAATGGATATCTCGATCTTTATTGTCGGGCATGTGACAAAGGAAGGGGTCGTGGCAGGTCCACGTGTACTGGAACATATGGTGGATACGGTTCTTTATTTTGAAGGAGACCGTCATGAAAGCTACCGGATTCTGCGTGGCGTGAAGAACCGTTTTGGCTCCACGAACGAGATCGGTGTTTTTGAGATGCGCACAGAGGGACTGGTTGAGGTGGAGAATCCGTCCGAGTATATGCTCAGCGGCAAACCAAAGGATGCTTCCGGTTCTGTCGTGGCATGTTCCATCGAGGGTACCCGTCCGATTCTTTTGGAAATTCAGGCGCTGATCTGTCACAGCTATTTCAACAATCCGAGGAGAACTGCGACCGGAACGGACTTTAACCGCGTGAATCTGCTGATGGCAGTTTTGGAAAAACGTATTGGAATGCAGTTGTCGGATTGTGATGCTTATGTAAATATCGCGGGCGGAATCCGTATGAATGAACCGGCAATTGATCTGGGAATTGTGCTTGCCATTATGTCAAGCAAACTGGATCTGACGATTGATGAGAAGACCATCTGTTTTGGCGAGGTGGGATTAAGCGGGGAAGTGCGTGGTGTAAGCATGGCAGAACAACGTGTGGCAGAGGCAGCCAAACTCGGTTTTGAAGTATGCATTCTGCCAAAAGTATCCCTTCCTTCTGTGGGGAAGAAGTATGCAATGAAGCTGATCGGGGTGGCAAATGTCAGGGAGGCACTGGATGCAATTCAGGCGTAGGCTATGTGATATGAATTTCTTGTATTGTGTGAAAAATAAAAAGCATGATATAACAATTTTAGAATACAACATAAATTGTCTGAATATAATTTAATTTGTAATTTCTGATTGACAAAATTCGAGCTGGGTGGTATTATAACAAAGCTGACTCGTGCAGAGCAGTTCTGATCGGATAAAGCCAAGTGATATTGAGCTCCGACAGAATAAATTGCCGAGAAAAAGTTGTTGACAAAAAGCGACAGACATGATAAGATATCAGAGTTGCCGCGAAAGAGCGACAACAAAGAAAAAATAAAAAGTTGTTGACAATAACTTGTAAACATGATAAAATATACAAGCTGTTGAAAATAACAACAACGAACATTGATAACTGAACAGTGAAAAACCTTGAAAGATTTTGAGAATAATTCAAGAACGCTTCTATAAAGAAGCAACCTTAAAACAGTAAATCAGGACATTGTTTCTGATTAAAAGCCAGATTTAATTCTGGCAGGACAAAACTTTTTAACATGAGAGTTTGATCCTGGCTCAGGATGAACGCTGGCGGCGTGCTTAACACATGCAAGTCGAACGAAGCACTCTATTTGATTTTCTTCGGAAATGAAGATTTTGTGACTGAGTGGCGGACGGGTGAGTAACGCGTGGGTAACCTGCCTCATACAGGGGGATAACAGTTGGAAACGACTGCTAATACCGCATAAGCGCACAGGATCGCATGATCCGGTGTGAAAAACTCCGGTGGTATGGGATGGACCCGCGTCTGATTAGCCAGTTGGCAGGGTAACGGCCTACCAAAGCGACGATCAGTAGCCGACCTGAGAGGGTGACCGGCCACATTGGGACTGAGACACGGCCCAAACTC